>JAAOEI010000539.1_pt1 | contig 14508 bp, 20 predicted proteins | sample 7059261 | NCBI WGS metagenome assembly JAAOEI01 (sample SAMN14008812, study PRJNA610033) | viral metagenome | isolation source: viral particles filtered from seawater | place: China: Hangzhou Bay, Yangshan Deep Water Harbour | collected 2017-10-31
AAAAAAACATAAAGAAATATATATTTTTTTTTTTTTCTTCAATTAAAAAAAACAAAAAAAAATTTTATCGGGCGCTATTAAACAATCCTGAGAGGGTTTTTTCAAAGTAAAAAATAATAAAAAACGAACATCTTTAGCACAATTAAAATCAAGATTAGCAAGTCTAGGGGAGCAACACATGACATATCCAAACTCAAAACATATGAAAATCTTAAAAAAAAAGAACCCGGAAGTAAGAAAAGCACAAAATGATGTAGAAGACATTCTAAGAAAACAAGGAAGAAGTGTAGATGCATCACATCATCAAAGTACATTCCTTTCAACAAAAGGTGATTTTATTGGTGGTGGTGATATTCATGATATTCAAATAAGAAACATATTAGACCCATCAGGTGCGTATGGTGAAACAGTAACAAATAATTTTTTAAAAAAACATGGGTTAGTTAGAGTTCAAAGATTTCCAATAAATAGAGCAGGTGATAAAAAAATAAGTGTTGGAATTAACTCAAAAATAAATCCAAACCAATTAAAAGCAATTCAAGAATTAGAAAAGGGTGGTAATGTTGTAGGTTTTGCAGTTGGAACTAATGATAAATCTGCAGTGACAGGTGAAGGATTCTCTAATCTAGTAAAAACACTAAGAGAGAATAAATTCCTATGACTCTACAACAATTAAAAATTAAATTAGCAAAAGCAAAACAAAAACTTGCAGCAATTCATCCAGTTGATGCAGAAGCACCAAAAGTTAGTATTAATCCAGAGCATGGTAAAACAATAGCAGATTCATATGATAACATGAAGCATGACCCAAACCACCCAGCAGTAAAAGCAGCATATAGTGCGTTAATCAATGAAACAAAACAACAGTTTACAGATTTAATGAGTAAAGGATTAAAGATAGATAAAATAAAACCGGGAACTAATCCATATCCATCATCAAGAGAGATGCATGATGATATTGAAAGAAATAATCATCTTTATTATTTTCCAACAGAAGAAGGATATGGAGCAGCAGAGCAGTCAAAGAATCACCCAATGCTGCAAGAGACTGAATTCAAACATGAAGATAAACCACTACTTGCAAATGATGTATTTAGAATAGTTCATGATATTAATGGACATCATAAAGGAGCAAAGAGTGGATTTGGCCCAAAGGGTGAACATCAAGCCTATCTAACTCATAAAAAGATGTATAGTCCATTGGCAAATAAAGCATTATTTACAGAAACTGCAGGACAAAACAACTGGGTTAATTTTGGGCCATATGGTGAAAAGAACAGAGCAGACCCAAAGAATACAGTATACGCAGAGCAGAAAGCAGGTTTATTACCTGAAAGCATCATTAATGGAGTGTATCATAATGCATAAGCATGTTAGAAGAAATTCACCGGAAGCAGTTAGAGAACTTAGAATGATTAATCATAAAGTAAAGAATCAAGGAAAAATTAATGATTTAAGAAGAAGAATGGGAATGGTACAATTTGCTGCGATTCCAGTAAATGAAGCAGTTATCAAAGCATTCAAAAATAAACAACCATTAAAGGGTAGAGCATTTGAATCAACAGGAAGTGAGTTTAAATTATTTGGCCATACTATAGCAAGACATCATCCAAAAGGAATTGAAGCATCTACAGCAGGATTTCCTACTGCAAAAACATTTGACACATTAAGAGCACTTGGAATTAATACTAGAATTCAAAAAGGAGTAACAACAATCGATGGAAAACAAATAGACCCAAACAAAAGTGATTTTCATCTAGTACCACATGAGAACGTATTAAGTGAAAGAGTTTATTTTTCAACTCCTGAACAGAGAGAAAAACAAAAACAAAGAAATAAATTATCAGGTGGAATGGTAAAGCAAAGACAATTCAGAGAGCAAACAAGAATTCAAAGTACAGGACATAAAGAAGCAGTTCCATTATCACCAACTCAAATTCAGCCATATGACCAAAAAGTAATCAATGATATAACAGGAGTAAAGTCACCAATAGGCCAACCAATAATGGGAACTGAAGCACATCATATTTTTTTTAAAAGTAAATACCCGGGATTAGCATTAAATCCAAACAATTCAATTCCTCAAGAAAGAACAGAGCATAGTCTATTACATAGATTAAATAGAATGTCACAGATGTTTGCATTAATTGAGCCTATTATAATGAAGAAGAGAAAGCCAAAAGTTATAAGAAAGATTGATGTAAGAAGTGGAATGATTCAAACAGCAAAAATGATTCCATCAGATATAATAATTGATAATTTCATAAAAGCAAAACAAAACTTTGAAGGAAAGAGTGGGGTATTTGACCCAATTAATAACATAATATTAGATGCAAACATTCCAGAACATAAAATAAGATTACAGAATCTATTTGAATCAGGTGATAAAAACATTGGATTTAATTCAATAACAGATACAAGAAAAGGCCAAGAAAAAGATATTGAAAAAATTAGAAGTCAACTAAGAGATATTGAAAAATCTGGTGGTAATCCAGCATTAGGTTTTGATGAAGGAAGTCTAGAAGCACTTAATGTTGTAATTGGAAATGATGATGATATTCTAAATAATCTTCTTGAACATCAGAGAAGTACAGGAATTCTATCACCCAATGTTGAATTTAGAATAATAGAAAATCCAAAATTTAAAAAACTAGAATAATACTAGAGTAATACCATATATTTAAATGCTTATAAGGTAATAATACTAACTTTTAAATAATGACATTACAGACATCTTGGAATCCTGAAACAGCAAGAACTGTTTTTGCATCCTTGACAAAAATTGCCGAAGATATGTTGACCCAAGCAGAGAGTGCACCTTCACCAGAAAGTGCAGGAACTGCAGGCCCACAAGAAGCAGTTGATGCTCTGTCTAGCATTGTTGCAGAACTGGAAGCAGTTATCGCAGCAATTCCAGCAGAACCTACCGGACAACCGGGAGAGCAAGCACCAGTCAATGCACCAGAAGAACCAGAAGTAGTTGCTCAACTCAAAACTCAAATTGCAGAATTAACCCAAAAAGTTGAATCTCAAGAAAGAGAGAGAGTCGCACAAGAGTATGCTGAATTATTTTCAGATGCTAAAGTGAAGCAAGCAAAATACGATGAGGTTATGGTATCGAAAGAAAAACCAGACTTTTGGATTGCAAAAATTCAAGCAGTATCAGATTACCAAAAAGAAGCAGGAGTAGAAGCGTATAAACCAGCACAGACAACTACAAATTGGCTAAAACCAAGAAGTAGAATTGCACAGCAAGGTAATACGCTAGTGAGGTTATAATCATGGCTTATGGTACAACAGCAGCCGGAACAATAACTAAAGAGCAAACTCTGCTATCAATACGCAGACTTCCAATCGCAGCAGCAACCACAATTACAAAAGGTAATGTTTGTGAGTTAAATTCTTCCGGTGAACTCATCGTAAGTCCAACTACACAAACAGATAACATTCCACATTATGTGGCATTGGAGACCGTTGTAAACAGTGGAGCAGCAAATGCTGCATCTTGTCCAGTAGCAGTAAAAGGCCACTTTGTTACAGTAGTAGCAGATGGTACTATCGAACCGGGAAATCAAGTAAAAGTTTCTGGTTCAACTGCAGGTCAAGTTGTAGTTGCAACTCATGGAACTGATGATAAGAACCTTATCGTTGGTATTTATTGGGGAAAAGAAGGTGGAACAGTTGCAAAAGGTGGTTCAACCCCTTGGTTAGAATCATTAACCGATGCAGCAGACTTTACACCAGCAACTGCAGCAGATGGCGATGTAATTGAAATAGAGTTGGTATAAATATGACGACAAAAATTTACAACCAAAAAACAGGCGACTACAAAGGAAGTCAATTATGGCTCAACCCAGTAGACAAAATCGTTTACGCAACTGATAGTGCACCAGTGCACTCATTCAAAGAAGTAAATGCTATCGCACTCTATGATTTCAACGCACACTTCAACGGTCAAAAACTAGCAAAAGATTCATTGGGAAATGAATCATACATCCATGATGCATTTTTAGATAGTGAGTTTAAATCACTTGCTGAAAATTACATTAGTGATGTAAAGGCTGGTGGAAGACAGAGAATGGCAGCCCTTAGAAGCAGCACAAACTCTGCAGTTGACATTGTGAACGTTTGGGAGACCGTATTAGGCAAGCAAGAAAGAACATATGCAGGAAAGAATTTGGCAAAAGAAATATCAGTACCTAATCTCTTGATTAGCATTGATACAGCATCCAAATTCTCTGGAATGACTCAATTAGATGAGGGCCAACTTGGTCAACTCAAAGAATTGACATATACCAGAGCATCCTTTGAAGCAAACAAATATGGACTGAAATTCGTGATTCATGAAGAAGCACGACTAAAGAACGTTCATAACGTTTTGCAAGACTCTATCCAAGTGGCATCCACTAAAGTAGAGCAAAGACAATCAATGGATGTTGTAGCCTTAGCAGATGGTTCACTTACAGCCAAAGCAGCATCAGGTGCTTGGGATACTTTCGTAGCATCTACAGACCGTTCAACAGCAAGCCCACTAATTGACCTCGGAATAGTCCAACTATTAATCGAAGGTTCAGGAGTAGGTGGAAAATTGAGCAGAGTAGGTATGCATCCTCTGGACTTTGCAAAATACATGAGTAACACCTTCATAAGAGGCGTTGCTTCAACAAAACCAGCCGAAGTAACATTTGAACCCGGAACAAGAGAATTGCCGGGATTTCCAAATGCTGGCTTAGTTTTGGATAATGCAATTAGACAGGGTGACGTATATTGTGTAGATACCGTTAAAGAACCAACAATAGCATTGTTCCAAGGCCCACAAAGAATCGGAAGTGCTCATGATGAGGAAACTGGTGATGATAAATATTTCATCATTGATTACCATCTAGCATCATTGATTCAAAGTGAGACTGGAAGACAAATTACAGGAATCTCAACCCCATCAGATTGGTCATAGAACCAATAATTTCCTTTTTTTCTTTTTTTATTTTAGATTAAACCTAGTTCTGCACCATTACGTTTCCAATACCTATCAACTTTTGCTTGTTTCAATATTTCATCTTGAAGTTTATTCAATGCTAACCTTTGTTTATCATAGGTTAGTGCAGTCAATCTAACTCTTCCGGTATCTTTATCTTTGTTTTTTATTGCATCATTCCAAGCAAGAAGTGCAACTCTATACTCATCAAATAGAGTTGAGACTTTAGTTTGTTGTGTCATTTTATTTTTGCCTCGCTATACACTGCTGCAAAAAGACCACGTTTTTTTCTAATCTCTTCCAATTTATGGTTTTTTTCTTTTCCACATTCTGTATGCATTGGGCCTGATGGATAGTTATAAAAACCAACTGATGTATCTATTCTTTTATTACATTTTGCACATTTTTTCAAATATATCCACCATCCCTTAATTGATTCACTAATCTACCCCAAAATCCTTGGAGTCCAACCAAAGTATCTTGATATTCTCTAACAAATTCTATCAAGTCTTCCTCTGATATTTCACCATTCTCAACAAGAATAATTCCTGTTACTAAATCTAGTTTTGTCATGCCATAATTACGTTAATTTAGTATATATCTACTTCCCTACTAAACATAGGGTGAAAAGTTTAATTCATTTTTATTGTTTATATATTGGTATTACCTGAATAATACTAGTGGCAAAGAAAAAATTAACTCAAGATGATTATTGGGCACAACAAATAATCAGAGCAAAACAAGATGGTAAAGATTGTATCTTTGCTCTTGTGAGAAGAAAGTATTCAGAGAATGATATAGAATCTACAGGCCCGGGTGAATATTTTGGTTTGGATAAACAAAGTAATTATCCAAAAATAACAGATAATGACCCCGATTCAGATACATTTGGAAAAAGAATAGACAAACCAAATGCAGAGCCAACAGGAGTTAGATTGATTTATCTGGACAAATTTACACCAGAGAATATCAAGAAATACAAATCAATGTATGGAGTTACCACATTCGGAACAACTCAACTCATCTACAAATTCATTCAAATGAATATTACAGCAGACAACGAAGAGGAATTCTGGTCTGCTCCACAGGATGAAGTATACAACAAATACATCCTTAAACAGCCTGCAATAACAGTGAATGCAAAGGTGAGGAAATAATGAAGAGAATATGTATCACAGTAGATGATGATACATTAACAAATCTTGATAAATATGTCAAGACATTCTTTCTTGAAGACCCGGGAAATCGTTCAGGTTATATTGTAGGATTGATTAGGAAAAACACGCCTATTGTACCAGAATAGGCTTCTAAACCTTTTTTACTTTAAATAACTATAAAATAGTATGGGTTATGGTACAAATAACTTTAACGGTGAAAACAAAGAAAATACTAAACATAATAGGGCTATGAAAATACAATATTATCGTTTAGAGTTAATGAATATATTAGGTGGGCCTTTATGTGTGAGGTGTGGTTTTAGTGATATAAGAGCATTACAATTTGACCACATTAATGAAGATGGTCATAAAGAGAAAAAACGTGGTTCTGTTACTAAATACAAATATTATGTTGATAATCCTATAGAAGCAAAAAATAAATTACAAGTATATTGTTCTAACTGTAATCAAATAAAGGAGATAATGAGAAGAAAATGACAGTTGCTACACCTTCATCAATTAAAACACAGATTCTTGCTGGAACTTATCCAGATAACACATTAAATGAAGATAATGTTTTTGACTATGAACAATATGAAGGAAGAAGAAAATATCCAAGTTGTGAAATAATCACAACTCAGCCAGAATCAACAACAGAGACTGCAAAATCTACAGATGTTCAGGTAGCATTTGAAATAAGATACTTTACTAAAAACATAGGAGTTAGAACTGATGAGGTTGCAGGGCAAAAATCAGTTGAGGATGTTATTATAGCACAGATTGAGTCATTCACATTACAAGACCATAAGATAGTTTTTGAATCAAAGAATTGGTCAAGACAGCAGGTTGCTAGAGCACCGGGCCATCCATCATATATTCTATCAGTATTAAAAATTACAGTAAGGCAGGTAACAGTAACAACATTAACTCCACATGGAACTTTGACATTTATTGTTGCTGGAAGTTCAATGGATTCACTACCGGGAGCAAACTATACCTACTCTAATGTTTTTGATGTTGATTTTACAGCAGGATATAATGATATTGAGGAAAGTTATACTTCATCCAGAATTAAAAAATCATTCACTGGTGATTTAAGAGGTAGATTTATTTGTAGTATTATGGTAAATTCTGCAGATTTTGGAAGCACCGGAGAGAAACTAAATCAACTGGCCAAAATAAGAAGTACGGGAGAGAAATCAAATCTTAATTTCAGTTATGCAGACAAGACAGCAGATAATAGCACAATGACTCACACGTTCACAGGTGAGATAGATAATCTACAAATGCTATATCGTACAAATGAAGGTATAATTTACAGACTAATAGTAAGACTTTTATCAGACATTACCGTAACTATAACATAGAAGGCTAGAATCTGGTTATAATCCACCGGGAAGACAGTCTACAAGATGTGGAATGTTCCGGGCCAACGAAAAAGCCAGACAGGGTGTTCGTTACCCTCATTGATTGCCTTCTTAAAATCTTTAATAGTGTTTAAAACCTATTATTATATATGGTTGATATTGGAACTGATGGCCAAGAAATTAATGCTAAGCAATTTCAAATATTTATAGGTTCTACATCAAATCAATGGAGATTATTGCAGAATGCACGAGTTTTAATATCACATCCTATATTTAGAGAGCCTACAACTGGTGGTGGGGTTGTTACATATACAGGAGCACCAGACCATAATATTTCAGGAAGCATGCTATTTGCTAGAGATGAGTGGGATAATGCAACTACAAATGATTTTAAATCATTACTTACCGTAACAAATGGTGAAGTACCAAAAAATTCTTGGTTGGTTAAATTTACTGATGTTTCAGGAACTGCAACAAACACAACATTCACATTTACGAATTGTAAACTTTCCGTCATTGACATTTCCAAATCTACAGAGGGTGCAGTTAAGGTAGATATTACAGTAGTTTGTCCAGATGAGCCATCAAGTGCATAGGTATGAATTATGAGTCTAGATTTAACAAAACAGAGATTATTATCTGCTAAGGGTAGAATAGACAGATTCATAGACCAAAATATCTTATTATGGGCAACAGAGGAAGTTCTATTACCCGGACAGCAAGATATAGCAAACTCAATTTCACAAAGAGCAGCAAATGCACTATCATTAGAAAAAACTGGATTCATGAAGGTTGATTTAGTATGGGATTTTAGAAGTGAAGATGGAGCACCAATCCATTTCTTTCTTGAATATGGAACAAGACCACATAGAATAGTTGCAAAGGGTGTATTGTTTGGTGGCTCTGATAGATTACATTGGAAATCATCTAGTGGAATGGATGTTTTTGCAAAGGCAGTAAGTCACCCGGGAACTCAACCAAGAAATATAATTGAACAAATTAAGGATGAAAGATTTCCTGATTTAAGACAGAGAATAATTGATGAAACTCAAAATAAAATGGAGATTGATAGTCTATGAGTAAAGAATCAGGTGATGCATTACGAATTCCTATTGAAATTAAAACTGATGATTTACAAGAATTAAACAGTCTAATTCAAGATATTACTGATGCACAGAGTGCAGTTAGAGAATTAACACCAAGAAGAGGAAAGGGTGATTCTTCATCTAGAAGTGCAGTATCTCCATCGTCTAACGATGGATTTGGTATTTTTTCAAGTTCTAGAGAGGGAGAAGTATTACCATCTAAAGGAAGAGATAAATCATCAAGACAGGCATTTCAGAGAGAATCAGAATTTGAAAAACTAAAAGAGCGAGTTGAAATTGCACACGCTGGACAAAAATCACTTGATGCGAAATTAAATTCTATAATGAGTGGTGTATTTGGAGTTAATATTGCAACAGGTGGAATACAATCGGCAGGCCCTATATTTAGTAGTGCAGGAAAAATTGTTTCTGGTGGTGGAGCAGCAGGAATGATCGCTGGATTAGCAGCAAAGTTGGTTGCACCAATAGGTGCAGCATTACTAGCAGTTGGATTTATTGAAACCATAATAAGTGAATTATTCAAACCGGGTGGGCCATTTGATATAAGATTCAAAAGAAATTTTCAAAAAGAATCAAACATATTAACATCACTGGAACAAAAAATGGAAATTAGAGCAGGGAGAAGAATAATAAGAACAACCACAATCTCTAGTCTTAGAGGTTCTACCAGACAACAATTTTCTACACTTGATATGTTGAAACATGGTATAGCACCATATGATTTGAATGGTGCTGCAGCAGCGAGGAATATAATATGACTTCATACATTTGGAGAGCAACCAATGTTGATATAAATAAACAATGTCAATTAGCACAGGCAGAATCAAGCATACAATTTGATATTATTAATGTTACTAATGGTAAATATATTCATCAAACTCAATTAGATATAGTAGTGGCCATTGGTGATAATGAAAAACCACAGGGAAATGTTAATGAATTACAGGATGTAGGTGTTGATTCAATAACTTGGACAATAACAGGTTCTGTAGAATCACCACAAACTAATAATGCATTTCAAACTGTTAAGGTATGGATGTTAGATGGTAAAACAACAACGAATTTTACAAAGGGAAGGTTTGGATTATATTTAGATGATATTGTAGCATATAATTTAGTTCCTACTGCAACAGGTATTGGGGGAACAGCAACAGTTGAACAGCCAAGAGGTTATATACTATCTAATTGGCAGTGGGTTAGAAGTGGACAAATTAACGGAAAAGCAGAATTTATTGCAACATTAAGATTCAATGGTGATATAGGAGTAACACCAACATATAGTTGGGAAGTAAATCATGCCTAATAATTGGAATATTACAATATATCATTATAATATAGAAACTACAGTAATAACAACAATAACAGATAATTTTGTTTCACTTCCAATGGCAACTGATACAGGAAGCGATGAAATAAACACTGCGAGATTGGTGCTTTCTGCACCAAACGGTAAATTTATTACATCAGCACCATTGTTAAACCAATTTGATAGAATAAGAATACAAATATTAGATGATGAGGGTAATTTTTACAATAAAGTTTTTGATATTATTAAAATAATTCCTAGTTGGACAAAATCAGAGGGCGTAAGAGTCACATTGATATTACATGGTATTGAACATTGGTTGCAAAAAATAAATCATGTGAAACCATTTTCTTATGAGGGTGCGTATGAAGTGGTTAAGGATGTTGGAAACTCATATAATAATAGTAGAGGAACAAAACAACCGTCATTAACAGGACATGACTCAACAACCACAAATAAATTACCCTCATCAAACTTTCAGAAAAATAATTATGATTTTGCAGTGAGTGAAGCACCATGTTTCGATAGAATCATAGATGTTATTGATAAACTTGGTGGGTCAGTTGATAATGGTGGAATATTGGATTTTTATGAGTCTAAATTTAATAGTGACGCTGGAAGTTATACAACTATGGAGATGAAAGTTTTTTCAAGTGGTTCACCTACAGATGGAAGTGAAATAACCATAAGCGAGTCAAATGAGGTTAATGTCGGTGAGACAGATAGTGGAATTGATAGTGTCACAGGAACAATAGTTAATGCGTGGGGTGCAGTAGACCAAGGAAGCCTTCCAACAGATATTTCAAAATATAATTCAAAATCAAGAAGATTGGACTTCCTACCATATTGGATTAATACAGAAAATTATAAAACAAACTCCATTATAAAATGGAAGAATGCCATGTATAAAGCAATACAGAATAATATTGGCCAACAACCAGATTTAACAATAGGTATTTTCTGGAATGTTTTTACCACTCAAGAGTGGTATGATAATATTGTCTATTCACCTTGGACACATGGAGTTGGTGGTCAATCAGGTAATAAATATTGGAGAGACAGTGGAGTTAATCCATTAAACACTGTGTCTGGAAATCAACTAGGTAATGGATTTTATGATAGTAATGTAATTATCAATGATGATGTTCAGAATTATTTCAGAGTTAAGGCTGATATAATATTAACAACAACAAATCCAAAACCTAGTGATATAACAGGGAATGTAACATTACAAAAATATCTTTATAATAACACTAATTTTTATCGTGGTTTTACAGTGTTGTTAAAAAATACAACCACATCTACATTATGGTCTCCATCAGGAACTGCAACGGTTGATAAGAATAATAAATCTTACAGTCAATCAATTTTACAATATACTGGAACAGAGTGGATTGTAAAATATCTACCAGTTACAAATGACACGATATGTGTTGTTAGAGATACAGGATTATTATATTTGTATAATGGTTCAACGTGGGTTGAGCAATCATATTCAGAATATGATTGCATTCATCCATATAACTCAATTACTAATGAAACTGGAATACCTATAACTCATTTCTCAGTTAATGATTTGTCAGCAGTGACAGTAAAATATGATTTTACAAGTCCAGCACCAACAAATGGTACTCATTTTAAATGTGGTGCTTGGTTAAACATATCATTTCCATTTCCAACTGCAAAAATAAATCACAGTACACCAGTTGGTACTCTATACGGTGGTGCAGTGAGTGGAAGGGATGCAGTATGTGAACCTGCAACATTAGATACACAAAACATGCATTTAACACACGATGGTTATCGTGGTTTTAATAATGGTGAAAGTTCAGAAGATTTTGGACAAATATCAAGTGTTGATTTTTGGTTAAAAATACATTATCAGGGAGATGTATTAGGTACGTACTATACCATAACAGAAGCGAATTATAAAATGAGATGCACCATGATTGATACGAGTGATAATATGGTAGTGCAGGATTTTATTTTACCATTCAATAATCATTGGGAACAGATAAAATTACCTATGGCTGGATTTACAGTATATAGAGGTAGAAAACCTGCTGACACAGTATTAACATTAATTACACCACCAAAAGAAATTAAAATACTTAATAGTTTTGAATTTAAGAATATAAAAAGTATTATAATTCAAACACAGGATAGTTATGATGAACATGGAAGATATAATTTTACATTCAATAACAGATTTCTCAATTACAGTGTTCCTATTAATTATGTAACACAGTTACTTCCAGTTGTAAATAGACGTATAGAATTATCAATAGATGCATTTCATTTTACAAAACCATTACTTGTAAATACAGGTGCAGACACTTCCAGATGTTTAGAGGGTGAGTTTGTTGAAAGACCAGAAATTATGGATTATTATCAACTTAAAAATGATGCTGATGCTGAATTACAAAAAAAAAAATGGAGACATGTTGAATTTGATATTACTACAACTGGTAAATGTAATATTAATTTTGGAGATTATTTTCTATATGAAAATTCTACATTAATTCCAACTGAATTTGAAACCACCACAGATAAAATCAAATTAGTTGCAAAACATATAGAATACTCTATAACAAAACCAGTTAATGGTAAGGGTGGATTCCTAAGAAAAATATTAGGAGTGAGAAGATTTTGACCAGTAAATCAACTAAACGTAGAGATATTTTAGATGTAATAAAAGATACAAGAAAGGAACAGCGAAGAGCAAATGGTATAAACAGACAGAATTTTTCAGGTTTGGCCTCTGCAGATTTTGGCTCGGTATCAATGTCAGCATCGGGTGGTGGCTCATTAACATCTTCCTCGAGTGATACTACTGAACGTTTAAAAACAGGTGGTGATACAATGATTGGCCCGATAGCATTCTCTACAAAAACTCAGATATTATCAGGTGGTATTTTAGATGTTAGTAAGAGTACCGGAACTGGATATTCATCATATGTTATAGTTTCTGCTGCTTCTGGAACTCATGATTTAAACACAATATCAGGAGCACAATTTAACGGACAATTATTATTCTTGGATGCACCTGCTACAGTAACTGTAAGATTAAAGCATAATATTGATAATATATTCATTCCAGATGGTGTAGATTTTGACATAGTTCCAAACTCTGTAGCGATATTGATTTATGATTATACAATAACAAAATGGAATTTTGTATGTGGATTTGTTAGAGATACAACAGGTGGTGGTGGGGGTGCAAATCAGACATTATCAAATCTAACATCACCTACTGCTATAAATCAACATTTATTATTTTCCTCAACTGGTTTTGATATTGGTGATAGTACAAACCCGGTAAATAATTTATTTGTTGAGGAATTAAGATTAAAAATTGGAACGGTTGTAACAAATATTCCAATGTTAACTGCAATAGATGCAAACTCTATGAAACTTAATGTAAATACAACTGGAAAAATATCATTCACTGTATTAAATAGTGAGGTTGGAAAGGTAGATGCATCTGGATTTTCTACAAGTTTTAATCTTAATGCAACTGGAACTGGAACTTTTGGTGGAACGTTAGTTTCAGGCTCTCATTTTTCTTCATCAAGTACAACAACATCATTAATAAGTTCTGCAACAACTACAATACGAAGTACAATCATTAATATTAATGCAACAGGTTCAAACACAACAAATATTGGTTCTGTCACTGGTGGAGCAATAAATTTGTATAATTCACCAAACTTACAAGGTAATGATATTACAGGAGTTACAGATATATCTATTGCTGGAAGAATAAAATACACTTCAGACCCAACTAACACATATATTGATATAGCATCTGGTGGTGGAGATATAACATTAAATACAAATGGTGGTTCAGACCATATTAATTTAGTTGCATCCGGTGCTGGAAGTAATATTGTAATTGATGCAAACAGTACAGGAAGTATAACATTATCACTTTCAGGTGTTGCTTTACAAACAATTACATCATCATTAACATCATTCTTAACAAATCATGTAAGATTACCAAATAAATCAGATGCTAGTAGGGGTGCAGCGAGCCTTGCAGGAAGAATAATTTATAATACTTCAGATGGTAAGATTAACATTGATAATGGTACAAATTGGACATTGGCTGATGGAACAGTAACATAATTATAGTACATAAACTATAATATTAGTAATGAAGATAGATTTATCAGAGCCAGAAAGGAATGCAGCAATTCTGTTAAGCAGTGCAACATCATATATTCTACAGCAAATTGCTAGCCTAATTGATGAATTAGATAGCCAAGCAAAAGTAAATGTTGAATTGTCAAAACAAAATCAAGAATTAAGAGAAAAGATAAAATCTCTTGAAGAAGCAAGCAAGACTGAACCTAGTCTTTCAATCAAGTAACCTTTAAATTACTTGAACACTATATTTCTTTATGCAAATATTAGATGCATATACAAAAAAAGAATATGATTGCCCAAAGAAATGTGGCTCTAAAGTCTACTATGCGAAAATTGTAGATGATAGTGGTGCTTTAGTGACAACTGATGGTCTATCACCAAATGGTAAGTATGGAAAAGATTCAAATGTACTATCAGGTGCAGTTGATGTGAATGTAAAAGATAGAAT
>JAAOEI010000540.1_pt1 | contig 14504 bp, 17 predicted proteins | sample 7059261 | NCBI WGS metagenome assembly JAAOEI01 (sample SAMN14008812, study PRJNA610033) | viral metagenome | isolation source: viral particles filtered from seawater | place: China: Hangzhou Bay, Yangshan Deep Water Harbour | collected 2017-10-31
AAGATAGTTATAAATAATACAGTCAATAATATAAGTATAGTAGATACAGGTATCACAATAAATGCCTCATCTCAATATACTATACCTCCACAAGACTATGCACTATGGTCTGCCTCAAGTAATATAATTACCGAAGTTAGCAATAGTAATTTAATTATTAATGATGGTTCTGTAAACCTATCTATATCGGATGGAATAAATCTAATTAGAGGTTCACTGCTAAAATCAGAACGACTTCCTTTTGCTAGTAAGAAATTACCTGATGGTAAAAGTTTATTTAGACGAATTCATGGAATAAAGTTAACTACAGATGGAACAAGTAATTCACAAAAAATTATCTTCACTGTTCCATATAATAGTGCTAAGATAACTAGTACTGAAATTATCGGCGCCGAACTAGGTGATATTATAGATTTTAAAATATTAGACACGACTTCAGGAACCGCGACTGGTATTCCGAATTATATGTTAAATCAATTTGGCTTCGGAGTATATCCGTCTAAAGAAAGATATGAACAAAAATCAGAGTATGATGCAGATTTATTTATCGGGCTGCAGTTAGAAATAACATTAACTCCAGTAGATACATTAGTACGAAATGTTTATTTTAATTTGGTGTTACATGAGGTAGTATAATGATAGTCTATATAGAGTTTACTAGACCTAAAAAATTTAATCTATTTAGTTTGTTAGTTAGATTAATTGAGATGACTAAATACTCTCATGTTAGGTTAAGGTTTAATGAAATAGTATACGAAGCAAGTGGAACTAGTGTTCATTTTAAAGGTAAACTAGCACAAGAATATAGACAGTCAGAGATAATCGATTCATATAAATTAGATTTAGCCGAACATGAGTATGTTAAATTAATGAAATTATGTATGGAAAATGCTGGTATAGATTATGGATTTAAACAATTAATTGGCATAGCATTAGTTAAGTTATTTAAATTAAAAAAGAATCCTTTTAGTGATGGAAGAAAATCTCAAGTATGTTCTGAAATCGTTGGAAGGTTTTTAAAAGAGATATTAAATATTGGGCACAGTTTAGATTTGGATGTTGCTAGTCCAAAAGATATAAATAAAATTTTAGGAGAAAGATATGTCCGCAATTAGTTTTCAAGATTTTAGATTTAGTCCGGTAGCATCGATACCAGAAAGCTCGGAAATTGTATTATCTGCATTTCATCTTGAGTATGAGGCTACTTTACATTTTAGAGCAAATATAGAAGTAAGTAATTTTGTTTTAGGTGGAAGTATCAAACTTCAACATAAATCTATTGATGGTAGTTTTGTTGATGTTCCTTCAGCTAATGCTTCTGTACTTGCTGCAAATGGAACAGTATCTATTAATCTTTTAGTAGAACGAGTGGCCGACCAGTCATCAATGCCATTAAATGCAAAATGTAGAATTGTAGCTGTAACAGGCGCTGGTGAGTCTTTTGATGTAAGTAGAATCTCAATTCAAAATAAAGCTTAATAATAATAATAGATTATAAATAATGGATAAATTAAGAGAACAGAAACAAATAGCAGCCGCTCTAAAGGCATTACAAAGGAAGCAGTTAATATCTTCTTTTGATGCTTTTCGTCCTGAGTCTCGTCCTAATAATCAACAAGATTTAATTTTAAGAGATATCGGTCATATTAAATATAGGTTTGTAGTTGCAGGTAACCAGTCTGGTAAATCTCAACTAGCAGCTAGAGAGATAGCATGGATTCTTACGGACACTCATCCATATTGGGAGCGCCCTTCAGAATGGTCAAGTGAGCCGTTACTTATATTAATTGCCGGTCAAGATTTAACTATGATGGCTACAGAACTATGGGCTAAGAAGTTAGCTCCGTTTCTAGATATGTCTGAATGGAAATTAGAACGACAAGGTAATACTTTAAAGAAATGTGTAAATAGGAATACTGGCGACCAAATTGTATTCTTATCTCACAGTGATGGTTCAGAAAAAAACCGTAAACATATGCAAGGTTATACGGCTCATTATGTATGGCTCGATGAGATGCCCACTAATACAAGCATCTTAGAAGAGCTACAACTACGTATTCAAAGTAAGGGCGGATATTTTCTAGCAACATTTACTCCTAAGTTTAGAAATGATAAGATACGTAGAATAGTTGATGGTAGTAAAGAACCATACGCAAAAAAATATAGAATGTCAAAGTTTGATAATCCAATCTTTGCTCACTCATTTGATGAAGAGATGTCTCGTCTACAGGGCTTCTCTGATAAAGAAAAGAGAACAATCCTTTATGGTGATTGGTCTACTGGAGATAATGCTGTATATCATTTTGATTATGAGATGATGACAGTAGATAAGTTACCAGAAAATTATCATGGTGGGTGGAGACATGTAGAAGTTGTTGACCCAGCATTAAGAAGTAAGTGTGGTTACACATTATGGGCAGAATGTCCTAACTCTGGAATATGGTATTTAATAAATGATAAATATATTGAAGGGGATATCACTCTACATCCAGAACAGTTATTTAATGAGATTACTAAAAGGTCTTCGGGATATAACATTTGCAGACGTATATCTGACAGCATGGCGTGGTTTACTTCTGTTGCTGCTAAGAATGGGGTTCATTATATTATACCTCACTCAAAAAATAACAGAAAAGAAGAATTAATCAAGGGGTTGCAAAATGGTCTATCCACTGGTAAAATAAAAATAGGACGTTGGTGTGGTGCATTTATTGATGAGATTCAAGCTTGTCAATTTAAAGAAGACAGTGACGTAATTATAAACTCTAGTATTTATCATACCTTAGATTGCTCTCAATATTTCTGTGACAATATACCAGCATATGACCCAAGTAAAGCTATGTTACCTTATGATGTTTTATTACAAGAAGCACATAAGAAAAGATTAAATGATGAAAGTCAAAGAGTTAAGATGGGACAAATCCAAAAAGGTGGAAGAGTAGCAAAGCCCTTATCACATTGGAGTAAACGTCGTGGAAGATATCGTATTAAATAATATATTAATAATTATCTGTACTCAAATTATTCTTATCCCGATTCTCGGTGGTATAGCTTATCGATTAAAATATGAGGGAGATAAAAGAGAAAAGCAGATAAAAGAACTAGTAAAATTATTACAGCTAGTTAGCTTAACAAAAGGTAGACGATTACGATGAAAATAGACATAAGTATTGAAATGCCTAAAGATATAAATGATAATTACAAACAACAATCTATCTGTGAAAAAGCCAGAGAATATATGGACTGTTGTGAGTCTGATGAAGATTCAGGATATCATTTCAGGTACTTACGTGCATTATATAATAAATTACATAAACTTAAAAAACTTCCCCCTAAATATCATCAGTTAATGGGAGAGTTAGAAGCATTTATGTCTAAGTATGGTATATATGATTCCGGTGAAGGACAGGCAGATATGACTGGCGAAAACATGTTCAAGTTCCGAGACGAGGTCTAAATGAAGGAATGTTCTAAGTGCCATGAAATAAAAGACTATTCTGAATTTTATAAATCTAAAAAGAGTAAATCAGGATATCGAAGTGACTGTAAATCATGTGGACTAGAATATAGTAGAAGTGAGAATGGCAAAAAGAATTATGCAAAGTCAAGTGCAAAATATAGAGCGAAGACAGATTACAATAAACATTACTATATTAAGAATAAAGAAGAAGTAATTAAGGCTCGTATGGAATATTATTATAATGGTAATGGCAAGATAATAAATAGAAAAGCTTCTGCAAAAAGAAGAGCTAGTAAACTACAAGCTACTCCTCCATGGTTAGATGAAGGTATGCTAGCTGAAATTGAGATGATTTATCTATGTTGTCCTGAAGGATATCATGTTGACCATATTCATCCATTGCAGGGAAAAGACATATGCGGACTACATGTTCCATGGAATTTACAATATTTAACCACTGAAGAGAATTTACGAAAAAGTAACAAGTATAGGGATGAAGTATAATGAGTAGATTAATTATATGGAAAGAAGAAGAAGCTCAACAGCATCTATATGAAAGACTTAAAGATGCAAAAGAAGACCGTAGAGCTATGGAACAAAAGTGGAATGATAATGAAAGAGTTATCTTTAATACTACTGGTACTAGTCAACCTATGAATGTTAATGTTGGATTCGATGAAGGATTCACTGGAGTAGTTAGTGGAATTGACCAATCAGAATCTGAAGTTGGTATTAACTATGCATTTAAGAACTATAGATTTATTCATGCTCAATTATCAGCTAATCCCCCAACTGTCATACCTCGTCCCACTTCTAATGACCCAGAGGATAGAAGATGTGCCGATGCTGCAGATAGGTTAATTAGGTACGCTCTTCGTGAATATCAAATGCAAGAAGTAGTTGACTTGGCATCTAACAACACATTATTATATGGTACTGGATTTACTAAATCTTTCTGGAATGCTGAAGCTGGTGAGCCTTTAGACTTTGATGATGATACTGGTGAGTTTGTAATGGAAGGTGAGTATGAGATTAAAGTTCCTAATGTTTGGGATATATTCTTAGACCCAGATGCTAACTCATGGAAAGATGTTAATTATATATTTGAAAGAATTATATTACCATATGAAGAAGCTAAGTTTAAATTTCCAGATAAAATAAAAATACTAGAACAATGGAGAAGAAGAAGATTAGATAATCAAGAAAATGATTCATTAGGTTCTGATTCTCTAATTAAAAATCCTAAGTATGATGTTATAGAATTATATGAGTACTGGGAAAAGGGAACACCTATGAATGGTTTCTTGGGCCGACATTGTATATGTACTGCTCATGGTGAACTAGTTTCTGAGTTAATGGCTAACCCAGAAAGATACTGTAAGGGAAGTAAATCTTCTAAAGAAAAATCAAAAAGAATTAAAGTAGCTGTATTACCTTATCAAATATTTACAGATATAGATGTACCTGGAATGGTATGGGGTAAATCATTTGTTGACTATACTACTTCATTACAAGATAATTTAAATAGAATAGATAATGTTACACTAGAATCTATGCAAGCACATGGAGTTCCTCGGCTAATTCTACCTGAAGGTTCTGAAATTGCTGATGGTTCTATAACTAATAGTCCTTGGGATATAGTTAAAATTACTGGTTCTCAACCTTTCCATTTTGCTTCACCTATGCAAATGCCTCCTATTGTACCTGAATTAATGCAAAGATATAAGGTAGGTATGGATGATATGGCTGGTGTTAACGAAAGTATGTTCGGTCAACAATCTAGGGAAACATCTGGATTCAGTATGCAATATGCTACTAACCAAGGTAATATGATTAGACGTAGATTATTTAATAAATATGTACTATTTGTAGAAGAAATTTATAATTCTTATTTAAAAATAATTAATAAGAAATGGGAAATTCCACGTACTATTAAGGTGTTAGGTAAAGAAAAGGCATTTGAAGCTGTAGATATTAAAGGTTCAGATATAGATGGTGGGTATGATTTAGTAGTAGAATATGGTGCAAGTCTAAGTTTAGACCCTACCACAAGAAGGGAAGAGATTCTAACCCTTATGCCATTATTCGAGAAAGCCGGTGTTGAGCCTAGACAAATGCTTAACATGTTGAAATTAAACGAGTTATCTGGTATGTATGATACATTGCAATTAGCTTCGGATAGGCAAAGAGAGATATTTGAGGAAATGATAGCTAAGGGTATTTATATTATGCCTGAAGAATTACAAGACCATAAGAACATGTTAACCTTTGCTTATTATTATTTAATGACTACTGAGTTTAAATACTTAGAAGATAATGATAAAATGCTAATTAGAAGACATGTTAAAGATAGAGAAATGCTAGCTGCACAAGGTGCTGGTGGTGCTGCACTAGGTTCTGGCAACCCTCCTGGGATGCCTCCACAGGGCCCAGCAGGCGGATTACCTCCCGTAGCTGGCGGGGCCGTTCCACCTCCGGGTGGGATGATAAGCGGTTAATTATTTTAATTTAACTATTGACAAACCCTATATAGGATGTTATAGTTAATTTATGAAAGTATGTACAGGCTGTAAATTAGAATTATCATTAGAAAACTTCTATAAACAATTTCCTACAAAATATAGGGCAAAATGTAAATCTTGCTACGATAAAAGGAATAATGAATATAGAAGAACTGATGCTGGTAGAAAGTCTCGTAGAAAGATTAATAAAAAATATTATGCCACGGACAGCGGAAAGGCTGTACGAAGGGCTTTCGTAAATAAATATAGAACTAGAAAATTAAATGCCATGCCTACTTGGGCAGACCAAGAAAGGATTAAGCATATCTATTGGATGTGTAATCTGATTACAAAGATAACTGGCATTGAACATCATGTAGACCATATTATACCCTTACAAGGTGAGGATGTTTGTGGACTTCATGTTCCTGAGAATCTGCAAATATTAACTGCAGAGGAAAACTTACGTAAAGGAAATAAGCTTATTCCTATCTCATAATGTCATGAGACGGAACAGCCAGGAGGGTACTATGAGTACAGAAGATAATGCTCCAAACGCACAAGAGTTATTTGCATCACTCTGGGAGCAAAAAAATGCAGATGATACAGTAGAACAGTCGTCAAATGAGCCACAGCTAGAATCTGACAGTATTGATTCAGAAAGCCCAGAAGTCGAATCCTCCCCATCCCTGATGGACGAGTATGAGAAGATGCTAGAAGAAGAAGGCGAAGGTGAAGAAGACGATGAATTAGCAGCCAGCGAAGATTCAGAAGAATCAATAACTAGTCTGCCATCCACATCTAGCAAGAAAAGCAAAGACTCTCCTAAAGGAGATATCGAAGAGGTTCTTGTAAAAGGTGCTGAAGGACGCAAACAAAAGTTAAAGATTAATTACTCTGATAAAAAAGCTATCAAGCAAGCATTTATAAAAGCTGCTGGCATGAGAAAGTTTCAAGCCGAAAGAGATTCTGCACTTTCTTCCTATCGTACTATGAAAGAAGATTACGACGGATTAAAGAATGATTTTAGTAAAATCGATGAAGCTTATGAGGCACATGGAGCAAAAGGAATAGTCGAACTATTAGGCGGTGAAGAAGCGTGGCAAAAAGCTGTAGATGATGAATTAGCGAACAGAGAATATATTGCAGGACTTTCATCTGAACAAAAGTATAAGATGGAAATGGAAAAGCGAGATAAACTCTATCAACAACAACTACAAGCCGAAAGGTCACAACGTGAGACCTTTCAGAAACAAATGGAAGAAAAAGAGTTTCAAACTTCTTTACGTGAACTAGAAAGTAAACTACATCCTGCATTCGACCGATATCGTTTCGCCGGTAAACTTGGTGACACTGCAACAGAGAACTTATATGATGAAGCTATCTGGGGCAAAGTTAAGGAACGACTCGCTGAATATCCTGATGATTTAGAATTAAGTCAAGCTATTATTGATAAGGAATTTAGAACTGTAGCTAATGCGTTTAAGAAACATATTAAGATACAAACTGAAAAACAAGTCAAAAATACAGTGGCAAAAAGAAAATCAGAAACTGCTCAACGAGCGCAAGTAGCTGCTAAAAAAGGTTTAAAAGGTAGTTCTGCACAAAGACAAATGCTACAAAAGCTAAGAGAAGGTAATCTAGCTGATGCATTAAAGTTGTGGAAATCGTAATTAATTAATAACTATTAAATATTAAAAGGAAATAGAAATGGCATTTTCAAACATTAGTGACCTATCATTAGGTAACATTTTACAAATTTATTACACAGACGGTATCCGTACTCAAATTTCTCGTGACTACAAAGACTGGGAAATGATTAAGAGAGAAAAAGTTTCTGACCCAAAAGGTAAGCAAATCAACTTCCAATTCTTAAACAGTCTTGGACCATCTGCTATCCAAAGAAAAAACCCAGGTGTTAATGGTTCTTTCCCACAAGGTCACAGAGTATCTAACTCAGAGCATACAGCATTTATCAAAGAAATCCAAGCTACAATCGAATTAGATTATAACCTTTGGAAAAGAGCTGAAATGTCTAAAGATGCTCGTTATGCTGAACCACTACGATTAGAAATGGATGCTAAGTTAGACAGTCTTAAAAGACAACTTTCTTTAGAACTTCACTTAGATGGAACTGGTGTTCTTGGACAAATCGAATCAAGTTTAAGTGCAACTGTTGTTTCTGGCGGAGATTTGATAGTTCAACTTTCTAATGACGACTCAGCACGTGGACATGTTGGTGCATTCCAATTTGGTGAAATTCTTATTGTAAAAGCTAATGGCGGAGGCGCTTCTGCATTCGACTCTAACTTAGTAACTGAGCCAGTTTACTTTCAAGTTATCTCAAGAGACTTTGATAATGACACAATCACTATCCGAGGACTTGACACTAACTTTGGTGAATTAACAATCGCTTCTATTACTACTGACTTTTCAGACGGTGACGTATTCTATAAATATGGACAACCAACTATCCCTAACTTAGCTAGTATCTCTGACTACGGTTCCGATACAGAAGTTATGCCTGGATTAGAGTCATTAACTGCTAACGATGGTCGAGTAGTTCATGGAATCAATATGAGCGGCTCAACTGCTGGTACTCGTTATGATGCTGGTAATGTTCAACTTGACACTACTCATATCGAATCAGTAATGAACAATGTTAAAATCAATGTTGGTTCTGCTTATTCTTATAAGCAAGCTATCCTTGCTCCACAAGCTTACAGTATCTTCGTTAATGGACGAGATGGTGACAGACGTTTTAATTCTTCTGAAGACTTGAAAAACGGTGCAAGAAAATGGTCATACCAACACAGAGATGACAACATTGAATTGTATGCTTCTGAATTTGCTAAAAAGAAAAGAATGTATATTCTTCCTGAAGCAAAACAAGGCCAAGGAAAAGTTCTTGAATATCATGGAACTGACTTCATGCAAGTTAAAGCTCCTGGCGAAAAAGACGGATTCCGATTAAAAGCATCTGTTAACGGTGGATTTGAAAACACTGTTGTTAGCTATATGGATTCTTACGGAACTCTTATCTGTAAGCACCCAGCAGCAGTAGCAGTTATCCACAACTTTACATTAGCTTAATCTTAACTTCACTCTCTAAGGGGAGTGTTGTTTTGGTAGACCTGGGCATGTCTATTAGAAAAACTGCCTTTTCTTTAATAACTAACATGGTTCGGAGTATTTAGTTTGGCTACTACTACGCTTACTAAAAATTTAAAATTAAAAATTAGCTCTGACCTTACAGCCGATGCAAAGTCTAATCTATTAAAATTAGATGAGCTAGGTTCTATATACCAAGTAAATACTAATCAAGTAGCTAATATACGTTCAGCTACTTCAATAGTTTTTTCTGCAAATGATATTGATTTAGGTGGCTCTGGTGTAGGCGGTACTATAAGTTTTGGTTCCGTTAATCAACCACTCACATCACTGAATATGTATGTGAGTGATTTGACCATTGCTGGAGGATTCTCTTTAAACGATGTTGCAGTAGGTGGTACAAAGAAGTTATCTATCGTATATAAATCTGATATATCTGGGGCCGTGAATACTACTGCCGATAGAATATTAAATTTAGATTTAGAAGGTGCTGATAGAAATATAGTTCTTGGAGGGGATTTTACTTTATCAGGTGGCAATTTATCTCTCACCTTATTAAGTAATACATCCTGGACACTACCCATTGATAATGGTATATCCGGTCAAGTTTTAACTACAGACGGAGATGGTGTACTTACTTGGACATCTGCATTAGGTAATAGTAATGGTTTTGAATCTACCTATACTTGGTTACCTGAAGATGGAAATGTAAAGACTATCGACCATAATTTAAGTACACGACAAATACATGTAACTGTACTAGATATAAATAATGATTATAAAGATATAGAAATTTCAGATATAACAAGACCAAATGATAATCAAATAGTTTTAACATCAACCGCTGCTCCTATTGGTGGGAACTGGTTGGTTTTATTAAAGCAATTTCTCACTAACTAAGAAAGGAATAGAGAATGGCTAAGAAGTTTTTTGGTGGAATAGATATTCAAAACGCGAGTTCGTTAGGTTTATTTGATTCCGATAGTAGTAATAGTGTTAAGATTAAAGCTCCTGCCGCGATAAGTGCTGATTACTCCCTTACTTTACCTTCGGCTGTAAGTTCAGCAGATGATGTGATGTTACTAGACGCATCTGGTGTTATTAGCTTCGGTAAAATTGGTGATGCTAATATTAGTTCTGTTAGCTATGCTAAATTAGACTTAGGTGGATTAGTAGATAATGATGATATTGCTGTAGGCGCTGGCATACTAGAATCTAAACTTGCTCTTGACTTTAGTACTTCTAGTTTAAATACTGCAATTAATAACTTACAATCAACAATAAATAACTTTGAATTTAAAAATTCAGTTCTTGATTACGTTGTTGATAACACGCTTGCTCCAGCTACAGAAGTTTTTGGTGACAGATACTTACTTTCTCATGATGGTGGTGTTCCTAACGCTGCTTATGATGGCGCTTCTGCTGGCGATATCGTTGAATTTGATGGTTCGGTTTGGGTAGCTACAACTCCTACAGTCGGAACTTTTGTTTCTGCAGACGATGAGCCAAATAGATTATATTTATACGGCGGTGCAAGTTGGTCAGCTAAAGAATTTGAACAAACTACTGCTTCTGTTGGTTTAACTAAATCTGGATTTGATATCCAATTAGCCGATGCTGCAGAGAATGCCTCTGGTATCCAAGTTTCTTCTGGTTCAATTACTTTAAATAATTTAAATGCATTTGATACTGATGATTTATCAGAAGGTGCATCAAACTTCTATTACACTGAAGCTAGATTCGATTCTTCATTTTCTGGAAAATCTACTACTAACTTAATCGAAGGTACTAACCTTTATTATACACAAGCTCGTTTTGATTCAGCATTCTCAGCTAAAAGTACAACTGATTTATCTGAAGGTACTAATCTTTATTTTACAGATGCTAGAGCAAAAGCTGCTGCAGTATCTGACGCAATCGTTGATGGTGTTCTTGATGTTGCTCCTTCTCAAAATGCTGTATTTGACGCATTAGCAGGAAAGCAAAATGACGTTATTACAACTGAAGGTGACTTAGTTATTGGTAATGTTTCTGGCGAAGAAGTTAGATTACCTATTGGTTCTGCTGGACAAGTATTGACAGTTTCTGGAAGTAGTGCAGTTTGGTCATCTCCTGCCGCGGTTGCTCAATCTCTTGCAACAACTTGGATAAATGCCGATGGAGCTACTAAAGCTATCGTACATAACTTTGGAACAAATGATTATATGGTTCAAATATTTGAAATTGATTCTGGAGAAAGTATCGAGATTGATATTGTAGATAGAAACGTAGATACAAATACTCTTAACTTAACTGCTTCTCAAGCTCCTTCTGGAAGTGGATTTAGAGTACTTCTCCAAGAAATTTTATAATCTTAACTAGTCAACCATAGGGTTGACAACTCCCTTTCGAGGGAGTATACTATTTTAGTATAACCTAACTTTAGGATATTATAATGCCAAGACACTTAATATATGCTTTAGTAGACTCCCAGACTCAGGAAGTCAGGTATGTAGGAAGAAGTTCTTCAGGCCTAGCTAGACCAAAGGCACATATGTATCCTTGTAATTTAATTTTCGGATTTTAAAGTAGTCAATAAATATAATAGTATAAAAGAAATAGATAGTAATAAGTTTAGTCTATCTGGAATTAGACGATGTTTAAATGGAACTAGAGTGAAGTATAAGAAATATTATTGGACACTTAACCTAGCTAGCATAGACTTAAATAGGCCTACTAAAAATAAACCATTTGTAGGAATCTCGTTTGAAGGAACGATAATGTATAAATTTAATAATTTAATGGAAGCTAAACAAGTTGGATTGAATATAGGAAATATTCATTCTTGTTTGTCTGGAGATAGAAAGACATCTAGTAATTGCACTTGGAGGTATTTACGATGAAGATGTATGGAAGTTTTACCGAACAGGTAAATAGTAAATTTAGAGTAGCAGATGGAGATGAATTAATTCTTACTCCTCCCTCCAGTATTACAGCAACTACTCTTACCTTAACACTGCCGGATATTGCTAGTGGTGCTGATACTTTAGTATCTAACAATAGTATTTCTACTTTAACAAATAAAACTTTAACTCTACCGCAAATTGCAAGTTTAAGCCCAGATGGTATTGAAACTTTAACATTGCCGGTAGCTACAGATACTTTAGTAGGTAGAAATACTACTGACATATTAACTAATAAAACACTAGGTATTTCTAATACAGTAACATTATTAGATACTCTTTTTACTTTAGAAGATAATTCAACTAGCAATCAATTAGATTTTGAACTGTCATTACTTACGGCAAATAGAACTTTAACTGCTCCTGATGTTTCAGGAATTTTAACTCTAACTACTGCTAGTCAAATTATAACAAATAAAACTATAGATGCTGATAATAATACAATTAGTAATATTGACAATAATGAAATAAAAGCTGCAGCCGCTATAGCCCTAGATAAACTTGCTGCATTGAACACTAGTATAGTTCCAGTGACAGATGGCTCTGGATTCCTAATTAGTAGCGCAGTTACTTCTACTGAATTAGGATATGTTAGCGGAGTTACTTTGCCTATTCAAGGTCAGATTGATAGTAAGCAAGCAGATGTAATTACTACAAGGGGAGACCTTGTATATGGAAATGCTTCTAACATTGCTGATAGATTACCTGTAGGAACTGCAGGACAGATACTTACTTCTGATGGTACTGATATCAGTTGGAGTACTCCTGCAGGTACTGGCGATGTAACATCGGCAGCTAACATTGCAGACAATAGTTTAGTTCGTGGAGACAATGGAGCTAAGGGCATTCAACAGTCTGGAATTACTATCGACGATAATGATAATGCTAGTGGATTTAATAGCGTTATATTAGATTCCCAGAATACTGGGGATATTACTATAGCTAGCGGAAGTAGCATGATGCATAGTTTTATGGAAATTGCCACCGGAACTACTATTACCGTTAATGGTAGTTTAGGAGTAATAGATAGCATAGCAGTTAATGGAACTGGAACTTTAACAATAAATGGCGATGCCAAAATAGTTTAATTATAAAAAGGAAAAAAAAATGTCAACATTAAAAGTAGATAATATTACCGATGCAGCAGGAACTGGGGCTCCAGATTTTACTAATGGAGTAACCTATCCTTTATCTGGACTTTCCAAAGCAGATGCTGACACAGGAAATGGACTAGGAAGTACAGATAATAGAATTAGAAGATTTACTAATTCTTCTTCTACAGGAACTGCTATTACTGTAGCAGATACTGCAGCTAATGGAACCACTTTTACTATAAATGAAAATGGTGTATATAGTATAGCATATACTGAAGTTTTTGCAGGAAATAGTTATTTTACAATTAGTATTAATTCAGCAAATTTAACTACTAATGCCTCTGCACTTCCAGTAGGAGAAAGATTCGGACTAGAAAGTACTCCTGGTTCAAGTTATGGCTCGACCTTAACTCAGGTACTTACTCTTTCTGCAGGAGATGTAGTAAGGGCTCATGTAGAAGGAACTCCAGTAAACAACGGTTCTGTACAAATTATAATTAGGCAATTAATAAAACTAAGTTAATTATAAAATAGGTAGGATTACAGATAATGAATCACGATGAACTATTAACAGCGATTGATAAACGCTTAGATAAAATTGAAGATAAGCTAGATAAGCATCTAGAAATAGTTGCAACTAATAAAGCTGATATCGTTTGGTTACGTGGTTCTGTAAAATTAATAGCAACATTTATAATATCATTAGCAGGGGGAGTTATCCTTGCTTTGTTTAAATTATTTAATAATTAAAAGGGTAAGAAATGAAAAGAAAAGATAAATTAAAAGAGATGAAAATGCCAGGCAAACCTATGGCCGAAGAAGAATTAGATTTAGACTTGGCAATGGATGATGAATTATCTATGGACGAAGAGATGCCAGAAGATATGGAAATGATGGAAGATGAAGAAGGTGAAGATATGGAAATGTCTCCGCTAGAAGATATCTCTGACGAAGACTTGATGGAAGAAATGAAGAAGCGTGGTCTTATGCCTGACGAAGAAATAGAAGAAGAGCCAGAAATAGAAGAAGACGAAGAGGAAGACGAGGAATATTAATAAACGCTCGTTTACTATAACTAAATTAAATAAACGAAGGTTTACTAATAATGCAAATAATAACTGTTGATGATTTAATTTCAGACGTTCGTTCAATGCTAGACGAAGATAATAGAGTAAGTGTTAGCGATGATTTAGATATTCTACCTGCTTTAAATAGGGCTCAGAACTATGCAGGTAATATCTTATCTCGTCATTACGAATCTCCTATGCTTGTACATATTGATGTCAGTACTACAGCAGGTCAAGCTGAGTATGATATACCAGAAGATGCATTTGAACAACGTATTGAAAAGATTGAAGTAAAAGTCCAGCCTTCTAAAGAACGTGTTTCTTATAAA
>JAAOEI010000541.1_pt1 | contig 14498 bp, 29 predicted proteins | sample 7059261 | NCBI WGS metagenome assembly JAAOEI01 (sample SAMN14008812, study PRJNA610033) | viral metagenome | isolation source: viral particles filtered from seawater | place: China: Hangzhou Bay, Yangshan Deep Water Harbour | collected 2017-10-31
GAAAAAAATGATGAAGGCGACGAGTACATGGATGAGCCAGATTGGAAGGGAGAAAAAGAATGACAGACAAACATATAAAAATCCATTTTTATATAGATGACGATGATACGAGGATGCACCGATTGGTGTTCCTCTGTTCCTCATGGTACTTCAAGGCGAAGTCAACGACGAAGCATTTTCTGAACGAGTTCAGAGTTCGGCGCGACAAGCGTGTCCAGACCATTTCCATCAATCGGAGGAAGGGAGAACCTACCCTCGTCACATACAACCTAGATTGGCTCAAGAAGGCCAAGACCAAGGTAGGGACACTAAATCACGCCGCACACATAGATACCATATATCAAAGTATTGAAAAAATGGATAATCTAAAAACTAGAAAGAAACGCCGCTAACTTTGTTTGCAATATATCAAAAAGCGTATTTCTAATATATGAACCAGTAATTTATTATATTATTCAGCTATATGGGGGAGCTAATCATAGGACTTGTCATAGCTTGGTTGATTTTTGTTTTCTTTGTCAACTCCGCAAGGAACGACTAAACATCGAAAACATTAAGTAAACTAGCATATTTATATATATAAGACAGTAAGGGGAATACAATAAGTGTTCTTCTTATTTTTTATTGTGTGTTTGGATTATGGGTTGTGCCACACTTTTATATTTCCAAATATACTTATTTAATTTAACTTCAAAAAAAACTAAAAAAAACCAAACCAAGCCACCGACCAATTCATTTATTTAATTATACTATTTATATAAAACTATAAAAAAACCGCCACTTTTTGAGATTCGGCCAAATATCGGGGCCGCTAAAGTCAAATTTTTTTTCAAATTTTTCTAAATATGGGCGAAATATGGCCAAATATGCCCCTCCCGACCAACCGATTACAAAAAAAGCCAAAAAACAATAAAAACAGCGCAAAAACAGTCAAAACAATTAAACTATGATAATAAAAGACTGAAATGGGCATTAAACTATGATAAGTAAATTGAACTGTATGTTAAATTAAATGTTATTGGATCATATAAAAATGCTTTTTTATCTACTTTTGCCATTGACTTGTATCCCCGCCCATGCGAAGCTAATTGGGTCATGCGGACAAAAGGAGCAACATCACAAGTGAGAGTTCCCCTGCGAGAAATCGTCAGGCTATTACGGGAGGACGCTGATATACTGGTATCCCGTAGTTGGGCCGAAATGGTCGGACTCAACCCCGCTGAATGCGAGCCATTCAATTCGGGGCCAAATCAAATCAACATAGCCAAAATGGTTAAAGAGGGGATAGAGCAAGCAGAAGAACCTATTGCACCTATCCAGATAGCAGTCGAAAACTACGAGGACTAATATCCTATGAAATCAAAAACTACTGATTACTTCCCCAACCTAGTTGGGCAGGATGCTGCCAAACGAAAGATATCATTCTTTATTGAGGCATATAAGCATACGGGGCAAATCCCTCACATAATGTTCGTCGCGCCGAAAGGCACGGGTAAAACCGCATTCGCGAAGGCATTAGGTCGGAATCTAGTGACAAGCATGGGCAAACCGAAACCGTTGCTGGAGATAAATTGTGCTACGATTAAGACGCTGAAACAATTCTTCAACGACTTGGTTGTACCTCACCTCACAAACAGGGACGCTACAATCCTGTTCGATGAGTGTTCGGAATTGCCAAAGGACGTTACTATGGCATTACTAACAATACTTAATCCTAATAAAGATAATAGAACATCATTTACCTATGAAGATTATACATTTGAATGTGATTTTACTAGGTTGAGTTTTATTTTCGCTACTACCGAAGCGCAAGATGTATTCCATGCGCTGATGGACAGGATGGAGCGAATCGACTTGCAGGATTATTCCTATGACGAGTTAGGCCGCATCGTAGCGGATATCAACGAGGGGCAAAAATGGCAGGGCAAAGTCCTGTCGCAGATCACCCCTACATTGCGAGGCAATGCGCGGAAAGCGCAACAAATGGCAGACAAGATACGCTTGTATCTGTCCAACAAGAGTTCGGGCGACAAGAAGAACTTCACCTACGAAGATTGGAAGAAGTTCCGCAGGACGCTGGATATCGCCCCGCTTGGGCTAACCCGCGCCGAGATCAAACTGCTTGAGACTTTGGCAGAGCAGAAGTACACACGCCTGACTAACTTGTCAGCGAAGTTGGGATTGAGTAAATCTTGTTTGCAGCGCGACCACGAACTATACCTCCAGAAACATAGCTTAATGGAGATTAGCCCACATGGTAGGATGCTAACAAGCAGGGGTCAGGAATATCTAAAATCATTTGAAGATTAAATAGATATATTCGGTCTAATTGTTGTATGATTAGACCAAAGACATACCGAGTGACAGTCAGCGAAACCGCTGGCGATAAGATGAGGGTCAATAAAGTGGAATACTTAAAAAAGACCAACCAGCATAAGTCGGAGTGGAAGTCCGCCCGACAAATCGGGACTACTTTTGTAAATTCTACCGATGGTAGGGTGCTGGTCAAGAAGCGACTTGGTTCCAAGTAAGAAACTTGGGGTTGCTTCCCATGTTGGTCACGCGCGAAAGCGCGTGACCTTTTTTTGTGCTTATTCTAATTATACTTTTACAAATCTTTCGTAATTTTATAATCGCGGAAGGCCCGGTTTTCCCCGGTTTTTCAAATAAGGCCAAATAAGTAATTATATAACACCCGTTTTTTCGCCACTTTCCAAATAACAACCAAATAAACAAACACATATAATAAATAAGTATGTAAATAAGCCAATAGACTGATAGAAATGCATAGATTAAATAATTATAAATAAACGATAAAAGTATAATGGATGGATTGATAGAATTATATTAAAAGAATAAAAGTATAATCGAAAAAGCGTCGTAAGTTATTGATTATCAGAGGTTTACGAACGCCGCAGCCCCGGTCGTAAATCATTGAGTATCAACGACTTACGGCATGAGTTAGGATCTCAGCAATCGACAGCTTTTTGACGCTTACAAAAACGACAGGCTTATAGTAACGGGGGCCGATGCGCTGATGCTTTTTTTGGAATTCGTTAATCGCCTCCTCTTCGAAAAGCGCTTTGATTAGGATTTCGTCATCGTGATTCGTGACAAACTTGTAGGTGTTTAGTAATGATATCATTTTTTGAAAGATGGACGCGAGGGTCGGAATCGAACCGACGATAAGAGATTTGCAGTCTCCCGCCTTACCACTTGGCTACCCCGCGAAACAGGTCGCCCCCGGAGGGGCGACCTTAGGAGGTCAGGACACTAGGAGACAGCAACGACAACCTTTGCGTCCTGTTTTGGGATTGGCTTTAAGAGCCCTTCCCAAGTGCTTTTGTCATGCACCGCACGATCAAAAGTTTTTAGCACCTTGGCCTCGACTTGTCGAGAGTACTCGAACCGCTTCGGCTGGACAACGTGCGTCAGGTGCTCCGTTGTCGCGTTGTAGAGGTTCCAGAGGTTGCGGTCTGCATCAGCAGCACCACCCCGACCCAAGCCTTGGACTTGGCCGTTCCAGATGAACTCGATTGAGTCCTTCAGCGATTCCGACAGCACTTTTTTCTGCGCCAGATTGTTCAGGATCAAGACACCTTGCTCCTGCGATACTTCCCGCTCCGAAAAAGCGGCCAGACGTTCGATGGATTTTTCCCACCGATCAACTGCGTCATCAATGCCATCCTTAATGGTTCCAGCATTGATCTTGTTGGTGTGGCGAGCGGTAATGTTCGCCAGAGCCTCGGTCGTGGTCATGCCGTTCAAGCAGACAAGACGACGGGAACCAATTCCCAAACCGGCCTTAGTGGAACGGTCAAAGGAATTGCGTAGGTCGAAAACCATTTCGACAACATCCCCCACGGCCCGATTTACAGGTCGAGCCACGAGTGGGAAGGTATAACGGCCCCAAAAGCGAGCCCCATTTTCAGTCACCATGACTTCACGATTGAATTCGGACAACTGATCGTATTCCATGAGGGCTTCCTCAAGGCTGTCTACGAGGGCGGAATTCTGCAGTATTCCGTACTGCTCCGAGATTCCGTCCCCGAGTGAATCGCCCGTGTCTGTGCGGACGTTGCTCCATTTCCCAGTCCAGCGGTATCCGCCGTTGTGTGGAATGAAGGTTTTTCTCTGCTCGACATTAAAGTCGAACGCCGATGTGTGTGGTTTGCTAGGTCTAGCCATAAATTGTCTCCTTCCTCATCACGCCTCTAATCCTACAGGATCTGGGTTTAAAAGTCAACCCCTTTTTCGCATCATAATTAAAAAAAAATCAATTAAAAAAAGCTTGACAAAAAAACAGCCCTAAGTCGTTGATTATCAAGGACTTACGCGCGCGGCTGCCGCGTTCGTAAACCATTGACTATCAGTGACTTACGAGCGTGACTGTCGGAATCATATCACAATTAAGCTACGCTGTCAAGCGATTATAAAAAAAACTTTTTTCTATAAAGTAAAAAAACATCCGAAAACATTGTTGACATCACACCCCAGACGTGCCAGAATAGGCGCAGCAGTTGAGGGTAAGATCATGCTAGGACTAATCGAAGTACAGAGAGACGGTATTACAAAGTGGTACGTTAGATATACGGCAAGCAGCGCAGAAGAAGCCATTTTGATGAGTTACTCTTTTTTTAGAGATGGAGCAACCAACAACCCAGAAATGGTTTGGCATTCTGATTTGGTTTTTACTTTTATGTCTACCGAAGCAATGCTGTTTGACTATTTCGCCCGTTCGTGCTTCAATCGTTTGCTGAACGAGCAAAGCGCACTTTACAAAGGTGTCCGTGGTGGGGTACTGGAGCCAGCGCGAAGAATGGCGGTCGGGATGATTAGCACGATCAAGTATGTCACCGACATTAGACCGAAAGCCAGTAATGGGGATATCTTGAGCCTTGGGGCTATTTCAGCAGAGAGGCCAGATTGCGACTATACTGTGACAACTAAAAGTTTCACCCCAAGTATAAAACCTATATGATAAGTCAAACCAAAACAGATACGCACCAAAGCGAGGAGGTCGGTTACGACTCGACAGCTTTGGAAGGAATCCAAAAAGACGTTGCCGCAGCCGAGAAGAGATTCTGGGCCAAGCGAAAACACGTCGTTGGGAATCCGTTATACAAAAACGGAAAAGTACAAATTGCATACGGAAAACAAACCCATGACAAGTAAAACGGAAAAGGAAAAGAGAGTCATGCTCGCAGCGCGAGTAGAGAAAGACATTAGCGATAATCTGGATTTAGTTGCCCGCAAGTCGGGCATCCCAAAGACCAGACTTGTCGAGCGGTGTCTTGCTAACCAAAACCTGCTACGAGTAGTCGAGGAGGAGATTGCAGCGGCCAAGGCTGGCCTTGAATCCCTCCAACAAGCCGAGGAGTAGGGGACACGGTCGCCCCCTTCGGGGGGCGACATTTTCTGTTTTTTCTTGTTGACATTTAAGCCAAAACGTGTTAGACTGTTTTCGTTATGGGAATTGATAAACTACTGATAACATTTGAAAACGCCAAGCTCAAGGGCATTTGGCATTACTCGTTGCCCTCTGGTTGGACTTGCCCCGGAGCCAAAAACTGTTTGACCAAGGCAGACCGCGAAACGGGCAAAATCACAGACTTGCAAGTTGCTGTGAAGGGTATTAAGTATCGTTGTTATGCCGCTGGCATGGAGTCAACGTATCCAAGCGTTCGCAAGGCGCGTTGGGATAACTTCGACAAGATCAAAGAGGCCAAGACTGTGACAGGCATGACCGAATTGATTTGCCGCAGCATCCCCGAAGGCTTGCAGAAGATAGGCGGGTTTCTCCGTGTCCACATCGGAGGCGATTTTTTCAGCTATGATTATTTCGTGGCATGGATGGAAGCAGCCAAACAGTTTCCCCGTGTTGTTTTCTACTCGTACACCAAGAGCGTACAGTTTTTGGCTCGCTATATGAAAGAGCATGGCTTGCCGGAGAACTACGTTTTCACTTGTTCAAGCGGTAGCAAGTTTGACAATTTGGTCGATGGCCTCGGCGTGAAAAAGGCAAGCGTGTTTTTCTCTCAGGAGGAAGCAGACGCGCTAGACCTTGAAGTTGACCACACAGATGCACTCGCGATTCACGGTGCAGAGAATTTCGCGCTGTTGCTGCATGGCGTACAGCCAAAGGGCAGCGACTCAGCCGAAGCATTGAAGAAGCTCAAAAAAAGTGGCTTCTCAGGTTATAACAATAAATGAAGATCGAACACATCAGAAACGGTTCCCTATATTGGAACACAGAGACGAAAAGGGTTGAACGTGTCATTGGTAAGTTGAACGGCTCAAGGGTCTGGACTTACTGGCACGGCCAGCAGGAGCGCGGCGTGAGGGTAAACAACCTTCGCAAAGCAACCAAAACAGAATGGCAACTATACCTTGACGGGAAAGACGTTGGTATACTTGGACGGGTAAAGTATAAATTAGAAAAAATGATTTCTAGTTTAAAAGACCGTGACAAGCAAATGGCTTAATTGTCATTGCCTTAACCCCTCCGCAGGGCGCGTCCTTGCGGAGGATTTTTTTTGCCCTAGTGATTACAAAAAAAAGAATAAACTATAATCGTACCTAAGTCACTGACTATCAATGGTTTACGGGCGCGCCAGCCGCGTTCGTAAGTCCTTGAACCACAATGACTTACGACATGAAATTAGTGCTTGACTTTTGGTGTAAACTGTGATAAGATACACGCATGAAAACGAGGTCAGAAAAGCCTAAACTACGCGCACGGGTTGATTGGAACACGGGGCAGCGTATACATCTGCCCAAAAAAGGTAAAGGTTCTTACAACAGAAAAAAAAGTAAAAAAAGTTATTGACTTTCACACACATCTGTGTTAGACTATTAAAAGTTATGAGGGAAAGATACATCCACACCGACTGCACCTATACTCAAAATTATGAGGAAGGTACATACACCTTCACCGGCCCCTGCAAAAAGACAGGCAAGGCTTATAGTGTGACTGTTAAGGGCAGCGAACTTTTCGACCTTAATCAAGGCTTGCCGCTCCAAGATGCGCTCCGCACCGTGAGCGTGGACGACAGGGAGTTCGTCAACTCAGGAATCAGCCCAGAAGGCTGGGGGTTAATTTTTGGAACAGATGAAAATTCTGTTGACATCTGACCCCTCCTGTTATACAATTTTAACCAGATGAGACAAGGTAAGAAAAGAGGATTCGTCCATTGGAAAGACGCTGCACCTATCGCGCCAGATCGCGTCAAGGTGTATCGCAACCTGACCCGCGACTGCTGGTCGATATGTTATACGGATGGCAGACTATACTGTCACGCTGATAGTGTTGACCTAAAGAACTGCAAGTTTCGTGTCCAGCCAGCAGGACGCGCAAGAGTTTTGAAGGAGAAGCAGAAGAACGTCCACGCTTATGTCGTTGGCCTGTTTCACGATGTTAATTTTATTTCGTCTCAGTATTTTCCTCGCGGCTATAAGTTCGCGCAGGCTTTCTACAATCCTTATCGGGTTGAGACGTTTGTGGATTTCCACACAAGCAAGCCGCTCCACGAAGCGGATCGAGTGGTCTGCAAGAAGGCCCCAGACGGATCAATGAATATATATTATGCATAGAGAGATAGATGACCATTGGATGAGGCCAAACACCAAGGCTGGAACAGAAGAAATGCGGAAAAGGCTCAAGGCTATGAGAGAGCTATTAGCAGCAGCCGCAAAGACTGACAGCATAGAAATCAAGATTGCTGAAAAAGTATTTAATGAGTACTTTACTTTTGATTGGGAAAAGACTTGGTAATGGTTGACAAAAGACCCCGAACCTGTTAAGATAGACTTTCAAATGAAAAACTACATAGGAAGAACGTTTAACATAACGTACCGACCCGAAACCGCTCCGGACGGGTCGAAGAATATCGACGGAGAAATCTTCTCCTACCGTATCGCAGTCGATAGTCCATTCAAGAACCTCTCAAGAGGTGAGGACTACGCTGGATTCGCCGCTAAAGACGCGAATGATAACTGGCATCGCTTTCGTTGGGATCGCATTCTAAAGATGATTCCGATTTCTGACGAAATCCCAAACAAAACAGTTGACATACAACCCCAAGTAGGTTAGACTGGTTTTTCCCTTCGGGGAACTTTGTTTGGAGTATACGTTTCCGATTGAGTCTGTCATAGCTCATTGGTTAATAGGGAAGTCAGGCTGGGCTGACTTAAAAGATCAGGGTAGGAATACAATGCTGATCACTCCCAGACACTTTTGGTCGCGTCTAGGGTAGCCCCCTAGTTAAGGTAGCACCTATAAAAAGCGACCATGCTCTTTGAAAATTTGCTTTTGAGTTTTGCGGTCGAAACCTGTGGTTCTTACCTGCCACAACATAAACTAGCATTGGTTGTATGTTAGGTCTCATAACTAAAAAACTTTGGCCATGCGCTTAATGACGGAAAGACGAGGTTTCGGAGGAGTTCTCCTTGTTTTGAAAAGATTAAGTATCATAAGTTTCTCAAAAGCATTCAATTTGAGTTGACGGAGTTAAATACCCCTGCGAGCTTCATCGGTGTCTCGCGCCCGTTTTACTGCTGGTGGTGCGGCAGCAACTCATTCAATTTCCTCTCTCGACGGAGAGAGGCGGTGTGACGGAATAATCCCTCCCAAGGGGATAACGTAGCACCTGCGGAAGTACCAACGGCCAAGTGGCAGCGGGAAAACGTGGGTGAGTCCGAAGTAGGTTGATAAGAAACTTTGTTTCTCGGGAACTGAAAAGGTGTTGGTAAACAAATAGTCCAACCACCATTTTTTAATTTAACAATGAAAACTAAACACGCCCAAAGGAAGGCAGAGAAAATCAAGGCAACCCGCAGCCTTAAACTCAGTGCGGCCAAGACTCGAGATATAATTGTCCGCGGTCTAAGGAATGAAATCAAAAGAGACTTTCACCGCTGCAAAAAGAACTACGCTGGCAAGGTTGAGGTAATCTCTCATATTAAAAAACTAGAATCGCAAGTGAATCAAATATTTTCGTAAAAACGAAACGCGATCTAGTCAAATAAAACGAAACGTAAATACGTCAAATAACGCTCATCTTTTTCCCCGCTTCGCGGGGATTTTTTTTGGATTTGTAAGTTACTGATTATCAACGACTTACGAATCGCGCAGCCGGGTGCGTAAATCCTTGATAGTCAAGGACTTACGTATCGACTGCGTTAGCACTTAGCGTGCCAACTCGGGATCCTGCCACACGATTTCCCAGTCGTGCGGAGAGTTGGACAGGTCGCACGGGGCAACTCTGCACTTGACGCTGGACTTGGCCTCACGAGCGCAAGCCTTGGCCTTTTCAAGACCTTGGTCGCTCGGGTCAAACCAGTGGATGAACTCAAGTCGACCGGTGGCGGACTTGACCTCAACGAAGTATTTGGCATGAAACCTCATAACAGAAAAAAGAATATCACAATTTAGAAAAAAGTCAAGCCCCAAAACACGTGGGGCACGACTCGAAAAACTTGCACCAGCACCGATCATCGGCCTCGTCTTCGACATCGTCGAAACCATCCATGACGGTCACGTCAGCGACCCATGCATCGGACTCCATCTCAAACACCTCTTCGCAAGTAACACTATCACTCATAACAAAAAAAATCCTATCACACTCTAAAGAGAATGTCAAGCATTATCCGCAAGTCGGAAACAAGCGGCCCCTGTTCAACTGGTCGCCACCCCAGCCAGAGTCAACCTCATGACCGTCTCGCTCCAGCACCCAAGGCCAGAGGTTACCGTCAGCCTCTTGGGCCAACTCCATGGCCGCATCCAATGCAGAATGATCCTTACCATCCTCACCCGTGAACTCTTTGCTGCTCACGCGGTTGGTGTCTTCGTTCTTCCAAGTCAACTTGTACATGATCTTTTCTCTCATAACTCCAAACAGTCTAACACAAAAAACCGCAAATGTCAATCACTTTTTTCATTTAATTTCGCGAGCCATTCGTTGATGGCCTCGGTGGTTTCCTGTTCCAGACGATCGACAGTCTTTGCCCACTCCTCGTCAGCGATCTGACACAATTCCGCGTGAGCGTCTTCTGGTATATTAGATTTCTCGCACATGAGGAAAACAGTATAGCACAAAAGAAAACAAAAGTCAACAAAAAAATTAACTTTTTTTCATGTCATAAGTTGTTGACAGTCAATGACTTAGGCGCGCGGCTGCCCCCGACGTAACCCATTGATAGTCAATGGTTTACGTTGGTGAACCGGATTCAAGAAGTGTGCCAACTCGGAGGCTTTCGCGGCCCTTTTCGTTTTTTTATTCCGTCGAGGTGTCGAGCGCGTTTGGCCTCCGCTTGCGTTTGCTTCTGTGTGTTGAGGTGGTCAAGCAAATCCATGAATTGAAGCGGCGACAGTTTTGATGCCGTGCGAATTAGCGCGGCGCGGATGTCTTCGCTTCTCAACTTGAATTTTGTGCCATCGCAATCTGCTTCGGAGTCGAGCAGGTTTGTGATTTGCGACATTCTCATGATTTGTTTGTCCGTCATTAGTTTGTCCCAGTCTTTCATGCTTACAGTTTATAGAATGCGTGTTGGCCGATTACTTTAACAGGCTTTTGGCCTTTTGTCCAGTACGGTTTCTTTTTCATCCACGTTGCGTGGTAGTGGTTAGCGTATCCGATAAACTCGCGGCTCAATGATTTGACATTTTTCGCAACTGTTATTGCGTATTTGGCTTGCGGAGTTTTAAGGAGATGCTCGAGATCTTTGATGGATTTACCATTCCAGCAGGAGAACTGCCATTTCTTAAGACAGACCTCGGTTGGCGTTTGCTTGCGCTCGAAAGCGCGTTGAGCAATGCACGCTCCCACGGCGTACATACCTGCTTCACCTTCGCCTCGGGCCTCCGCCAGTATAGTGATGGCGACAATCTTGGTTTGTCGGTCAAGCGTGTAGTTTTTGTGTGTGTGATTTTGTCCATAAGCTACTTTAACGATTGTTGCAATTCCCCATAAAACGAAGAAGATTATTATTGCCTTTTCAACGATATAGTTTTTACTTGTCATAATTTAGAATCCTTGAATGTGAAGTTGACGACCTAGTGCCTCGACAAGCCTTTCGCTAGTCAACGCGCCAACGGTCAAACCGTCTCCGATGGTCTTGCGGTCAGGGCAACCCAACGTGAACCACATTTCAATGTCGTTTTCGGATGGGTCACTATATGGCGACCAGTCCATGCTCAACTCGGCATAGGTTTTGGTTTCGCAATCGCGAAAGTCGTGCCAGATTTTGCTGACGTCATCGTCGTGGTCAACACACGGAGCATAGTAAATGCTAACTTGAGTTTTAGGGTGTTTATAGGTTTTCATATTTCAGTCTTTGAGGTCGAAGCCAAATGGCGAAGGGTCATTCTCAAACATTGGTTGGTTGAGGCCTTTGCGGAGTGATTTAAGAGTCTCTTGCGTCTCTTTTATCATTTCCTTTAAGTTGTCAACGCTTCGCATGTCGAATCCTGTTTCGCGGATGAACGTCAATCGACCTTCCAACTCGGCAATCGTCATGCGGGTGTTGTCGATCACCTCGGCTGCTTTTTCTCTTCTATCTCTCATAACTGGAATTAGTCTATCACAGGTAAGCTCAAAAGTCAACTACTTTTTTGAACTTTTTTTCAGTTCAGATGCTGCGTGGTTAACGCTTCGCATCTGTCCACTTCGGCCATGCGTGAAGCCTCTTGTTGCTTCATGCGCTTGAACACTTCCCAAGTTGGCCAATCGCTGTTTGTCTTGGGCATATTGTCCCATTCCTTTTTCCATTCTTTTCTCATCTCGATCTCGTTTTTCATAAAAAATAGTCTATCACAGTTAAAGCAAAATGTCAACACTTATTTTGGATTATTTCCGCAGTAGCCAGCCAGTTGACGTTGGCGGTGCTTCGGGTCGTTGTTCACAACGTAGACGTTGCCATTGATGGTCACGGTGTCGACGAACTTTTCCTTTTTAGTCTTATCTCTCATAACGGAAAACAGTATATCACAATCTGCGAAAATTGCAAGCACTTTTTTCACTTTTTTTTATTTTTTTTTATGTTAATTTTGTTGACACTTGGCATGGAACCTGCCAGACAGTCAACGACGTAAGTCACTGAGTATCAATGACTTAGGGCCGCGGCTGGCCGAGTCGTAAACCCTTGATAGTCAAGGACTTACGACCGGCAGGATTCGTGCCAATTAGTTCCGGTTTTCGGAATTGTTTTCTGCCCACGCTTGCTTGAGCAGCGTGCCGGTCAGGTCGGAGAGCTTGACGGGGAGCGTCTTGCTCACGGTGACGGGTTCCTCCTCTTGGGTTGAGGCGATCCCCTGTTCTATTGCCTTGAGTCGCTCTTGCGCGGCTTCGTAGGCCTTCTTGGCTGCTTCCGCAGCTATTTTGGCGTTGGTTAGGTCACGCACTTCGTTTTCCTTGACGAATTCGTCAAGGTACTTGGCGACAAGCTGCTCGTGGATGTAGGAGACGGACAGCTTTGTCCTGTCGCTGGCAAGCTGGAGCTTGTTGTAGGTATCCTCGGTGAAGCGGTAAGTGCAGCTTACGCGGTTCGGTGTGGTAGGCCGTGTGCCAACCTTCACTTTGGGATTACGGTTTGGCCGGTGCTTTGCGCTGTGGCCAATCCTGTTGCTGATGACCAGCCCTTGGCCTTGGGCCATGCGTTGGGCTACGCTGCTTGAGGCTAACGCTTCTGGGAACTTGGTGATGAAGTCCTTCAGGATGGCGTAGACCCATCTGTGGCCCCGTGGTACACCTGCGGCCTTCTTGAGGAAGGATAGATGGGTGAGGCTCACCTTGAGTGTTGCGGCTGCTGTTTTGTTGTCCATGTTTTTGTTGTATATGTCTGTCATGTCAAAAAGCTATAGTATCACAATTTAAGAGAAAGTCAACATTTATTTGCAATTATTTTCATTAGTCGAAGGGCCACCAATCGCCGCATGATACGGCTGCGATGTGGCTCGTCTTCTCGCTGTCTGCTGCCTTGCCCATGCGTAGTTCATCCATTAGGCGTAGCTTGGCTCGCATTGGGATCACATAGGACTTGGCTTGTGGGTGCTTATGCACCTTGGGTATGTGCCTTGGCTGTGGTGGGTTGGTGAGGAAGTCTTTGCCCCATGCCCAGCCGCATAGCCAGACAGGCCAGTCGCTTGGCTCATGCGCCTTGAGGGTGAATGCGGCAACGTATATCAAGTCTTCTTCGTGCATTTCGTGCCACTTGTTCCATTCGTTGTTCGGCACAAGAAAGTTTAGGTACTGGATTTGGTCAGCGTTAGCGCAAGCTGATCCCTTCACATCATACTTGCCCAGCTTAGATTCCCCGTCATAGCCTTTGTCGCCAATGTATGGGTTATCTTCGTGCCATTTCTGCTTGGCGTAGTATTCGTCAGCATGGCCGTGCAGGTACTTGCTCGCTGCCCATTCGCATAGTTGGCCGATCATCTGGTCGCTGGCTAGGTTGTCCATCCTCTCGCCTCTTGCGCGGATCGAGGACATTCCGCCCTTCTCTGCTGCTTGTGCGTTGGCTTTGATTCGGGCTATGTCTTCGGCTGGAATTCTGATCTCCTGTCTCATGTCGGTTTCTATCCTATCACCATTTCGATTCAGTAAGCAACAAAAAAATTGCGATCTTCATCAAAAAAATTATTGTGCATATTAAGACGGTCATTCGTTTCTATCTCGCCACCAGTTCAAGATTGTCATTGTTATCATACCGCCTAGTATTACATAAACCATATCGGGGGTAATGTCTGCCAAGCTCATCCGACTCGGCCTTCTGCACAAGTGTTGCACACAGGCACAGCTTTGTGTTCTTCGTCGTGATTCAAGACACAATCGTCCATGTCCCACCAGCCACCGCAAGAAAAGCACTTGCAAGCGTCATCGTCAAAGTTCGTGAACTTCTCTGGTACGTCGTCCCAATTCATTTTAGTAATTGTCTTTGTGGAATCTACCCTTGGGCGACCTATCCTCGAAGCATTTGGTTACTTCAACAACTCGGTGAATGTCACCAGCCAGCACCTTGTTTCCGTCGATGTCTTTCTCTAACACGACGCTGTTGTGGTACTTGTCAATCATCTCTTGCTCGGTTGTGCCTAGTGGGTAGGTGTTACCGAGTACGCTGTTGACTCGTGCAAGGTAGTGATTGCCCGTGTAAGCTGGGTTCTTCTCGACCTTGAAGGTCGCGTTTAGGAAGTGAACGTATTCTGTCTTGTCTCTCATAACTCCGTATATTAAAGCATAGTTTAGTTGAAAAGTCAACACCTTTTTTCAATTAATTTAAGTGTTGTGTTGTTAGCTCCTCGCACCGGTCAACCAGATCCTTGTGCAACAACTCCTCGCGGGCGATGTTGAACAAGTTCACCTTGATGCGGTGATCCTTGATCGGGTCAAGGCTGTGGATCTTCGGGCTCAGGATGATGCTGGCCTCTAACTTCTGGATCTTCTTTTCGATGTTTGTCATTTCCCTCATAACGCAAAACAGTATATCACAGCCTCAGAAAATTG
>JAAOEI010000542.1_pt1 | contig 14494 bp, 23 predicted proteins | sample 7059261 | NCBI WGS metagenome assembly JAAOEI01 (sample SAMN14008812, study PRJNA610033) | viral metagenome | isolation source: viral particles filtered from seawater | place: China: Hangzhou Bay, Yangshan Deep Water Harbour | collected 2017-10-31
TCGTGGTACGGTACTCGTTAGTAAGACACCTGCAGGAGTGCAATTTGGAACTCCGACACAATCAATTCCAAAATCGGATGTTATTGGCCAAATAGCAGGCGCACGAGCAGGTATTGGAAGAGAACCATCCACTTTAAAGGCTATAAGAGGAACTTTGGGTGCAACACCTCAAGAACTTAAAAGAACTCAGCTTATAGCTCAAAGTATAAGAGATTTTGGCGGTGAAAGAGGACTTACTGCTAAAGATTTTAATGTTAAGTTTAAAGGGTTAACAGATCCCCAAAGTAAAACAGTAAGTAAAGAATTTGCTAATTTGCAAGTAAGATTACAGGGAAAGGGAATAGCTCGACTTACTAATAAACAAACCGTCTTTGGAAGTAGTGTAGAACAGTTGAGACAACCTCCAGGTTTAGGGAAAGCTAAGGTTGGAGATGTTGAATTTTTTACTACGAGTAGTTCTGCTAGAGTTAAGACCGAGCTTGGTAAGACTGCAGCTGCACTTAGGGCTCGAGGTTTAGATGCTCGGGTTGATCAGTTTCAAATTAATATTGGTAAAGAGAAGTTTTTGGAAGTTAAAGGTGTTGGTTTTGGTCAAGGATTAAAGAGTTTAGATCAATTTGCAGGTTTTAAACTACCTTTGAAGGCCACTAAATTAACACAAGCAGAAAACCTTAAAGGAATTACTTTAGGAGAGCAATTTACAAGAAAAGGAGTTAGTTTTTTGGAAATTAGAGGACAAGATTTGCAAGCACCGCCTGCATTTCAGTCTGGAGGTGTGAGTATTCCTGCGGGAAGAAGGACGGTTAAGGATATTGCAGGGTTTATCAGATTAGAATCAGGCATAGCGCAAACTAAGGGAGTGGCTAGTCGTAGTGCCGATATTTTTAGTACGTTCAATCCTGCACAACAAAAGCTTATTGGAGCTGAGTTATTGACTTCTCAACCTGCTAAGTTGAGTTTTAATTTTGTTCCTAGTCCTTCTCCTAGTCTTAGTCCTGGGGCTTTTAGTGGAGGAATTGGCGTTCTACCTGCTGCTGTTTCTAGAAGTCCTAGTCCCAGGACAAGATCTTCTAGTCCTAGTCCTTCTCCTAGTCCATCATTATCACCTAGTCTTAGTCCGAGAATTAGTTTAAGTCCTAGTCCTTCTCCTAGTCCTAGTCCGAGTGTTTCACCTTTTAGAAGTCCTAGTTTAAGCCCTTCTCCTAGTCCTAGTTTAAGCCCGAGTTTAAGCCCTTCACTTTCACCTAGTCCTAGTCCTTCTCCTAGCCCATCCTTATCCCCGAGTCCGTCTCCGCGGCCTTTGATCCAACCAATTGCACCATCAGTACCTATACTAGCTGCAGGATTCTCTCGGGGATTATTATCATCACCTGCTCCAACAAACGGCAAAAGAAATATTCAGAGAGGAAGGTTTGTTCCATCTGTACTTGGCTTAGACATATTTAGAAGTACTGGCAGAACACAAAAAAGAGAGCCATTAATCACTTCAGGCATCGGGTTAAGGCTTCCAACTGCCAAACAAGGACGATCATTAGTACGTATAGGGAGGTTACTATGAATGAATATGATGAAATGCAATATGGAGCGTATCCAGTAACGCCATTAAACCCTGGACATAATACAGAAGGTAGTTTAAGATATCAATTAGAATTTGAAGATATTATAGATAATATAATCTATAGTTTAGTAGCAAAGAAACCACAACTTAATAACAACACAGGCGAATTAGAATATGTTAGTATTGAAGGTGGAGAGCCTTTACTTAACGAAAAAGGACTATCTAGGCTTAAACTTGTTTTAAGAGCAAATCTTAGTCGTTTAGCTCCACTATCCGAGCTTGACGAGGAAGAAATCAGAAATATCTCAAAAGAGATAGAGATAAACATAAGAAACACTATTAATGATAATTGGGAGGAATTTAGCATCATAGATGAAAGCGGAGCAACAACCATCCGCAGCACTTTAGGAACAGCCGCATTTATTAATTTAAAGAAGTCGCAAGGTGGAAGATTCTTAAGACATCTAAGAAGCACACATCATATAAGCGAGGTCAATCAAAATACTCATAGTCCCCAAAGAAGGGAAAAAGATTCGCTATTTGATAAAATATTTGGTAAAAAATGAAGAACATAAGCAAATTATTGTTAATCTTTCTTGTATTAGTTTCTACTGCCTTAGCAGTAAATACCAATCCCCAAGTTTTGGAATTTGTAGTAAACAATTCAGGATCTGTAAATGCTAACGTGGATGGTTCTGTAACGCCTCAAATTTTTCAAGTTGGACCGCCAGAAAATGAAACTTGGATTATAAGTCGTATGATGATTCATATAGAAGACACTGGAGGCACAGCTACAAATAAATATGGAAGTGTTAATCAACTAGCAAATGGAACTATAATAAGAACAAATATTAGTGGAGTTATATACAACTTTACGGATGAACCTGTTGATAGTAATGCGGACTGGGGTGAGTATAACTATGATGTAACATACCTTAATTTTGGAGGAGGAAACGCTAACGAAGTTATAAATAGTAGATGGACTTTTAGTAACGGCGGAGCTTATGTTAAGCTTGAATATGGTGATAGTTTTCAAGTAGTTATACAAGATGACATAAGTGCTTTGGTTGAGCATACTTTTCTTATTCACGGTTACAAACTAGAGGAGGTGGATAACATGAGTTTACCAGTATTAATTGGATTAATCTTGCTTGGAGTTATATCTGTTGGAGCAGTATTACTAACTCGTAAAGGACTTTTTGCAAAAGTTATAGGCACACTTACAGCACTACTAGGAATAATTATGGGAATACAGTTCAGCATCCTCTATTATCTTGGTGCTACAAGTGCAGAACTTGCAAATTTGCTTAGTAGTTGGTACGAAATTTCAACACGGTTCTTTATTGTAGCAATTGCAATAAGTGTAATATGGCTAATGGCAGTTACTTTCAGAACGTTAATAGGAGGTTCAAAATCAAACGAAGAAGACGATCTCCACCAGTAAAGAACGTTATAGGAAAGATTCCTCTTGATTTTGATAATGAACTTGCCGACATAAAGAGAGTTACGAATATGCCGAAAGTTAGAATTTTAAGTAGTATTCATAAAAGTCCAGAGTTCAATGAATTAAAACGGAGGTTACTCAATGGCAAGTTTAGATAACTTATACATAGTCATTTCATTATTTGCAGTTGCAATAGCTATAGTTATCGGAACTTTCGTTTGGAATAATGTTGCATCAGTAGATGAAGTTTTTGAAGCTAATTCTCATACTCAAACAATAAAAGGTAACACTCAAGGCTTTTTTAATAGTTTAGACTTTGTGTTTGTACTATTATACTTCGCTTATCACTTAGGCATCCTAGTCTTGGCCTTCTTCTTAAGAACACACCCAATTATTTATGTTGCAGGATTCTTATTAATAGTTATTATAGCATTAATTTCGCCTGTTCTAAGTAATACGTATGAAACTTTTATAGGAAATGAAGATATTGCTACAACCGCCAATGGTTTCACAGCAATGAATTGGATCATGGCCAACCTTCCAATGCTTGAAGTAATATTAGGTTTTGTAACAATAATCATTCTAGCAGGAATGGCAAGGCAGGAAGGTGTAATAGGATGAATAAAAAAATAGTCTTGTTCGTAGGAATTTTCTTATTAATTTCTTTAATAGCCTTTGCTTTTAGCACCGATAGAGGAAAGTATGTTGCTTTTGATACTGGTGATTTAGCTTATAACGGAAGCCACCCAAGTGATGATGATGCTTTGACAAGTTATGGCTGGACTGCTAGCGGTGCTGCTGCTGGAAGTAGTATTATTTATGATAATAGCGGCCAATTTTTAGGAAATATGAGTATGGCTAATAGTGCTGGCGGAGAACAAGGAGTTGATATTGAATGGACTAGCAGCAGCAACATAACTATGATGGTAAGCATTTATGATCCTGGGGGAAGTGGTAGTAATATCATGAAAATTATGAGTCGTAGTGATTTTGCTCACCAACTAGGAATATTAGAAGATCAAAGTGATACAAATTATTATGGCTATGACTCAGGAAGCTTTTATGATACTTCTGTTGGTAGAACTGTAGGATGGCATAACCTATCATTTGAGCATAGCGGAGGAAGAGTTATTCATAGAGTTGATAATACAGTTGTAAGAAATAGTAGCACCAATACTGCCACTACTATGCTAACTCTATATAATAATGGTTTTACTGATGGGTATTATGATAATGTTCTTGTGTGGAATGGAACTTTTGATGACATTCCGCAAGTAACAAACTTTATCGATTTGACTCTTGACAGTCCTCCAGATAACGCTGTTAACAATACAGCAAATCAAGTTTTCTTTTATACTCCTACAGCTCTTGTTAATAGCTTAGATACTGCTCAGTTATGGACGAATACTAGCGGATGGGCAGCTAATCTTACTAATACGAGTCCAACTGACGCCACAAGTAACAATTTTGTATTGGCACTTCCAGAAGGCCCTGTTTTATGGAATATAAGAGTTAATGATACTGAAGGTAACGTTAAATGGGGCACTAACAGAACTTTAAATGTTGATAGAAGCTCGCCACAAATTAGTGTTGATAACTCAGCTATATGGAATAACATATTTGCAGGTTATTCAGCACCTTTATTATCAACAGAAAGTAATGTATCGGGCCAAGTTAATGTTACTGACGATAACCTGCACAGTTTTAACATAAGTATATTGGGTGAGAGAGTTATTTATAACGTAACCAATATTTCAGGAACAACTTTATCTTATGATTTAAATCATGATATAAGTGATTTGGGTGCAGGAAGATACACTTTGCAAGTTTATGCTGCAGATGGGCATACAGCTAAAAGAATAGATGATTATGAATACTCTTATGGTATGAATAGTGTTAAATTTAACTTTCCGCAACGTGGCTTATTCGATGATGAGTATGTAGAAATCAATTTTGCAGGTATTTCAGGCGATTTAACAGTAGAAAAAGAATTAGATAGATACACCTTCAATTATCAAACATTAACTCCAAGAAACGCATTAGTTGCCTTTGTGGAAAGTAGCGGATATATCCAAATAGTAAACGAAGACCAATATGGATATCCAGGACACTTAATTATTGAAGGTATTGATGACAACAAAGGAAAATGGGTAGATTTCAAACTTGCAGAAGGATACGCAACAGGAAATGAAATTTACAATGTAACAAGAGAAAACGATCACAAAGTCAAAATAGAAATAACAAATTTAAACGGAAAAGAATGGCAATTTGAAAGCATAGGAGACCTAAATGTAATAACTCAACAGTACCAGTTTGACGTTATAAACGCCACAGCCACATACTATAGTCCAGTACTACAAACAAGCTCAAACGAGTTCATTTTAAATTTTACACTTAACACTAGCAAATACGACTTGGTAACAGGTTTACAATATAACTCAACGGCCTACACAACAACAAAAGCCAACGGTTCAACATGGCAGAGCTTCACCAAAACTATAACAGCTCCAACAATAACAAGTACGCCAGATCAAATACCATTTTATTGGAACTTCACACTCTCAGGAGCAGCAAACCAATCAAACCAAACAGAATCACTAAACCAAACAGTTGAATCAATCCTATTAGATGATTGTAGCGTAGCAACCTATCAAACATTAAACTACACAGTATGGGATGAAACAGCCCATACACTACTAACGTCCAACGTATCAGCCATAATTAATTATCAATACTTAAATATTAATGAAAACTTTTCAACAAGCTTTACAAACGTAAATAACTTTGCATTCTGCTTAAATCCAAGCTATGCAAACCTTACTGGAGATATATTACTTCAATACTCGGCAGGTTCAGCGCAAAGAGATTGGATAACACAAAATTCAACACTTGATAACAACACAGAATACTTCAATCTTTACTTAAATACAGGAGCAACAACCGCAATTGATATTCTGGTTCAAGACACAACTGAAACTGACCTTCCTGGAGTTCTTGTAGTTGCACAAAGACTTAACATATCAAATAATGTATGGTTCACAGTTGAAACTGAACTAACAGATATAAATGGAAACGCACAATTCAACCTAGAAACTCCAGATGTTTACCACAGATTCTTATTATTCCAAGGTAGTGATTTAAAACTTCAAACAGGACAGTTCAAACTAACAGAAACAAGTTATACTTTCGTAATTGGTGAAACCGTAACCACACCTGCACAAGTATGGCTAACCTTAAACTCAATCGACACAAGTTTAACTTTCACCAATGCAACTAGCACTTTCACGTACACATGGGATGATACAGGGCCAATTGGCAGCGCATATTGCCTAAATATTACGCAAGCAGGAAGTTTTATTGACGGTCAATGTAGCAGCGCAAATTCAGGTTCATTAGCTTATGCGGCAACTCCAAACGGCACATACTTAGCTCAAGGTTATGTTAGACTAGGTGGAACTTACTATGTAGTAGAAACTTTAGGTGTTGATTTAGGAGGAGCATGGAGAGTTATTGGCCAAGGAGCAGGAATAGCTATGGCTTTCCTAATCTACTTAATCATAGTATTTATGGGCTTCAAGAGTCCACAAATAGCAGTAGTCGCAGCAATCTTAGCAAGTATAGTCATATACGCACTAAGATTAATCCCAATGAGTAAACTAGCAATAACTAGCATAGTTCTCGTAGGAATTGTCATAATAACAGTCATGAGGAGGAGTCAACGTTGAGAATTGAAGCATTCGTACTAGGACTATTCGTATTCGGCTCAATAATCATCGGAATGTACGCCATATTTGATGAAACAGCCGACCAATATGGAATGGACACAGGTCAAGACCTCTCAGCATATAATAAAACAGCTGAAAGCATATCAAACATAAATCAATCATTTACAGACTTAACAACAGGAACACTTAGTCCAACAAGTTTCTTAGGCGGTCTAGGCCTAGTATTCAGCGTTGTTCAGCTTGTAATAGCAACTCCTTTCACTATAGCAACAGGCATGATAGCCCACCTTAGCACAGCTCTGGCTTTACCAGTATGGTTTACAGCCCTAATAAGCGGAGCATTAGTTGTCTTAGTTGTATTTGGCTTAATTGCACTAATATTGAGGTTCAGAGGATGACATACGCAACAATTGGAAACGTAACAAGCTTAATAACACTATTTGACTACTCAAATACCGTGTCGGGAGGATGGTTCTACATCATGATCCCAATCAGCGTTTATTCAATTATGGTGTTAGTGATGCTAAGATTTGAGTACGAAATAATAGATATTATGATGTCTGCAGGATTTGTTACCTCACTACTTGCTTTCTTCATATGGCTAATGGGAGGAATATCTGGAGGAGTGCTATTCACCTTTGTAGCAATAACTGGGCTTTCAGCACTATGGTCGATGTGGAAAGACAACAGAGTATAGTTTACCTGTATTTAAATATCGTCCTGTTAAACTTAAATTTAAGGGAGGTAACTCAAACGCATGGCAAGTTTACGAGAAATGCCTAATGTGATGTTACTGTTCGTTCTAGTAGCCCTAATCGGGGCTGCAGGAGCAATCTCTCTAGCTGAGTTCCAAGCATCGGACGCAGTAACCGCTGACAGTTATGCTGATAACATAACTCAAAACGGTCTAGAGGGTATAGACAACAGTACCAGTTTCTTAGGTGTAATGGGTACAATCTTTGCAGTAGTTGCATTAATTGGACTTGTAGTAGCTGGTTTCGTATTCAAACGTTCCTTGTGAGTTAGCTAAAAATGGCTAGTTTACGAGAAATGCCGAATATGATGCTACTATTTGTTCTTGTTGCCATTATTGGAGCTGCAGGAGCTTTGTCTCTGGCAGAATTCCAATCAACTCAAGAAGCGCCTGGATGTTCAGCAGCCACCAACTATACCACCTGTAATTTTGCATACAATATTACAGGAAACGGTCTAGAGGGCCTGGACAACAGCACTAGCTTCTTAGGTGTAATGGGAACAATTTTTGCAGTAGTTGCATTGATTGGTCTAGTAGTTGCAGGATTTGTATTCAAACGTTCATTATGAACCTGTGAATACACAAAGACTAAAAATGGCCGAGGAAAACACTAACTCGGCTTTTTTTATATTTTAAAATGAACCAAACAACTCAATCAAAAAAGTGTATAAGATGTTTGACAATTTATCTAGGTAATTGGTGTCCTGGATGTCAAAGTTATTATTCTTGATCTTTTAATTCATAATAAACAACAGTAAATCGCGTTCCATCCTTCTTATAAGCTAATTTTTGAACCATTCCAAGTTTCATCAACCCATTAATTTCTTTATACACACTAGATTTGCTTTTATCAACGTGCTTAACAATATCTTGAGCTCTAACAGCCATTTCAAGAGCCTCAAGGAGTTCCATTACACTATCGAAATTTCTCCTCAAGGTAGACTCCCCATGCCGCAGCCGTTCCAATTAATTGCACACTCATTAATATTATAACTATAAAATCTGTAAGCATATTAACTCTTAATATGTATTGATCAACAAATAATAACAAATAAAGAATACTTGGAACTAAAGAAATATATATAAGAAATTTCAAAGCTCCTTTAATAAACTTTAATCTTTTTTGAGCTATATTCAATTGTTCTTTTTTAATATATACTTCTTCAATCATCTTATACACGCATTAGCAACTTCATTAAATGCTCCTGCTAAAGCTCCCATACCATTACCCATTTCTTTAAACATAAAGAAAAGTATAAGAAAACTAATTACAAAAGCCATAACCATAACACCAGGAGCTATCAATTCTCGCCACTTCTCGCGCTTCTCATACTTTTTCTGAATTAAATCGCCTTCCATTCTAGCCCAAGCTTGTCTCTGCTCAGGTCGAGGTTTAACAAATATATATTTCTCAGCATCCTCTTTGATACTTACAAGCTGAGTAGGATGTAGTTGAAAGTTATCATCAAGAACTAAATCATAATAATCAAACTTGCCCATCTTATACTGATAAACTTGAGCAGGTACAGGACAAGTGCATCTTTCTTTACCCTTACGAGTCTTTAGTAAAATGAGCTTAGTCTTGCCTTGTTCATCCGTTCCAATTCTTCCTAAATCATTATAGACATTAACTATCTTCCCGCCAGAATACTTAATTATTCTAACTCTAATCTTCCAACGTAAGAAATAATGCCAAATAGCCCAAACAAAAGCCAAAAATATGAAAATACCTGCCAACACCTTTGCAAAGAATAAAACAGGTCCTCCAAGACTATTTAGAGCTTGTGATCCTAAATTCGTTATATCACCACCCGACAATCCACCAGCCACTGTATCAGTCCACGCCATATATATACCTCCCTAACTCATTTGAGTTTAATGCATATGTTTTATTTACTCCTGATTCGTTATCATATATAATATATTCAAAAGCAGATTTGGGTTCTTCAACCTTTTCCTCAGGTATAAATTGAATACCAATTAAGCAAGCACTAGCTATAATAGATATGCCTAATGCCCCATATATTATTATTTTTTGAGTATTGTTCATTATGAAATAATCTCTATTTTTCCATCATCAGTTGGAACTATAACGACCTCGCGACCTGCTCTCCAACCATGCCTTTCTTGCATTAACTTTTTGACAGCTTTAGGTATTATTAACATCCATGCTCCGTCAGCTCTTTGTGATACTTTAGTCATTTTGTAGTTTTCTCGTTTGCTATCCCTTGTGAGAAAGCAAAATTGGCCCAGCAAAGATATTTATGGGAAATAGATGAACGAACAGTTCTCCATTTTTTGAATGCCTTATGCCGTCTAGCCTAAATATATTTTTTATGATCCTTTTGAGCTTTGCGAGCTACCTCCATACCTTTCTCTGTAGGATGCCATCGACTATTGTTGTCAACAACTTCTTTAGTTATATATCCCATTTCGACCATAACCGCCAATTCCAAATAAATATATGCATAAGTCTTCCCTAATTCCGCAGCAATATACTTAGCTTCAAGTTTTTCATCTTTGGAACGATCTAAATAAAATAATATCTGAGTTTTAGTTGTTGACAACATATTTTAACATTTAAATGACTTTTATATAAATTTTATTATATAATAACAGTTATGCTTTACCATTTACACCATAAGGAAAATTAACAACCCAACCAAGAACATAAATAAAATATCTAATCATAATCCACCTTATCAAGCTTTCTATCTATTGCAACAAATTCTTTGCTACAATTTTCACAGGCTATTATCCAACCGCAATCAGAACAAGATAAATTAATCATAAATGCACCTCGATTGAGTTTTAAATTCATATCTTTCACCAGTCATAGCTTCATATTGAGAACTTAAAAACATAATTCTATTAACATACGCTTCAGCCTCATTACTATCCAGGGCAAAAGTACTATAAAAGTACATATTATCAAGAACTCTCTGTATTGCTTCTAAATAAGTCTCGCCTATAATCATTTTTTCTAAATCTAAATCTTCAGGACTCATTTTTTTGTTTGCAATATAAAGCAGGATGCTCCGATGCCCCCCCTTGACATCTATGTACAAAACGATTATCTTCCTTCTTCCATACACAATCTTTGCACAGTGGAGTACGATCGGCAACACACAAATAGCCTTGTTCAAACTCTATTTTACAATGAATACATTTAACTTTATCTGTTTGAGCTATAGCATAATTGCGCCCTTCCCCAGTAACCATATATACTTTCATTTAATAACCTCCACATCAACAATGTTTTTATTCTTTATTCTTTCTAATAATGCAAAAACTATACCGCTTATACACAATAAAACTACTCCTGCAGGTTTCCAAAAGAAGGGAAATACCACAAGTACCGTACCAATTATTACTCCTAAAATGGAAAGAGTATATAAAGCCGAATATAAGTCATCTTTATTCATTCTATCCTCGTTATAGCCCCAGTAACTGGACTTTGATACTTCGCATGAGAAAGTCTATTACCTATATCATTGCTATTCTTATCTGATTTAATATTATGCATGTCTTGAACGTGCCTTCGAGCCTGTTTACGAAGCCCAAACACTCTACTGCAAATATTACATTCATATTTTACCATGTATTATCCTCCACATCTAATAACGACATTGACACACCTTTATTTTTTAATTTAAAGTTTAATTCGTTGATCTCTTCTCTAAGCTTCTCAATCTGTTGATCTTTATGCTGACACTTGCTTTTAAGCACGTGAACTTCTTCACCAAGGTCAATAACTCTCTTAGCTAATCTCCCAGATTGATCTTGTTCTGCATAATATCCTCTAAATGCTAGTTCCTCAATCCATTTGCTTCTATTACCTTGGTGCGGGGCAACTACAGTTTTATAGAAGAATGGACTTAAGCTCACGCTAATTTTTTCCATTTTACTCCTTTGTTATATATGCATTTATTGCTTCAATCCTTTCCTTGACCAATTTCTTACTAAATCCGAATTGACTTTGGACATGGTAAGTTATTGTTGCTTCATCTGCACCATCATTGTACATTTTATCGACGAGGGCGAATGCCCTTTGTTTCATTTGATAAACGTTCATACTTATAAATAAACTAGCTCATATATAAACTTTTTTATTTTTTATTTTTTATTTTATCCAGAAATCTCCAAAAAGGTATGTTTTTCACTTTTTCAAAAAAGTAGGATATATATAAGACTATAGTAGGACAATTAATTATAGATTTAGATAGGTATATCTATATCTTAGGGTAAAAAATATAAAAAAATAAATTTTTTTGGTAGAACATTTATATATCTTATATACTGGAGAATTAAAAATTATAAATAAACTAGATTTTAAACTCTAAAATATATTATGAAAACTATAGAAAAATTGCCAAAAACTTCCAAAAAATCGCGAAAACTTACCCAAAATTGCCGAAAACTTACCCAAAATTGCCGAAAACTTACCCAAAATTGCCGATTTTTTGCCAAAAATCACCCAAAATTTAATGATTTCGGCCGCTTTTTGATCCATCAAAATAAGCTAGTGTGGTATTTCCCACACTGAATTCCAACCCCTTATGGGGGTTTAATAGAACCTCATCCCTCGGCCTTCAGCTTATCCCCTAGGACAGCTCTCTTTTTAGCTAAGTATTCTTTACTACCGACCATATATGTGTACTTATCCTGGTAAAGAGGGGCTAATTTATAGTTTCCATCTTTATCTATAACTCTATATCTCCATCTCCACTCACCATAAAAGGTGCTTGTTCTAGGAATCTTGTTTTTGTTCTTATCAGAATCCATAAAACTGACAATCTGTCTATTGCTGTGATAACTAAAGCCTCCTCTAATAACCTTTCTTCTAGCTTTATCAAATCCAAGCTTACAATGAATGACTCCTTTAATTCTATCTCTTATTGTCTTCTTTTGTATATCCCAAAAGCTAGGTGTTACTAAGAATATGAATAGGTTTCTGTCTCTACACTCAAGAAGTAATTGTGTTATCTCTCTGTTTATCTTACTCATTGTTCCAGAACCTGCGAGACCACGGAAACATTCATCCCAAACTATTGCTTTATATCTTTCCCGACTTCTTACTCTCTCTATAAACTGTTCAGGAGTAAATACTACATCATCGACTCCAAAATCTCCATCACTTACATAATAACCTAGTTGTTGAGCAAATACACTCTTCCCACTTCCTACAGGTCCATCAATAAGGAATACATAATCTATATCTTGTTTTATTAATTCTTTACATAAATCTAAATTTTCTTTCATGATTCCATCCATAGTAAACTTGCGGTCTTTAACCTTTGCTGGTTTCATGCCATGGCACTCCAGCTGTCTTCACCTTCTCTCATTAGAAGACCTGCTTTCTTTAGTTCAACTTGTAGGACTCTTCTCCATTCCATAAGGACGGGCCATACATTCATATTGCCCTGTGGTCTTTGTTTACTTTGTAAGAATGAGAAGTGTTTGATTAATTCTTCAGATGCTTTTTTTTCAAGCTTTTTATTATGTTCCAATGCACTTTTATCCATGAATGGATATACTTCGTCGAAGATAATTGTTAATGCTTTAAATAATTCGTTGGGGTTGTCTTGACTTTTTGCCTCGTTGGCTTTCCATAGTTGATAATTAACACGACTAAGGGTACTTAGTCCCATATCAAAAACTGGTTTTGATCCATCCATAATATATCTTGATTGAAAGTATTTATATATTTTTATATTTCAATCATTTGTATGGTTTCTGCTGCTGAACAACAAAGAATTGATCAGATTAGTGCAGAACAAAGGCAGTTACAACAGCAAGCAGATTCTATAGATTTTAGAGATTCAAGGTTTAGAGGTAGTGCTGCTAATCGTCGAAGGCAAGCTGCAGCTGAAAGAAGAGCTATTGAACAAAGGATTAGAGAATTAGCTAGTCAAAAGTTTTTATTAAGAAAGGGAAGGCAACCAGGTAGTTTATCAAGAGGTTCTACAACGGCCCAAGCGGAAGGCTTAGATCAGGATTCAAGTTTTGATAGTCGAACTGTTGCAGTTGGTGCTAAGAAAACAAGAGAACAATTAGAGCTTGATAGAAGAATACGTGCACTTAAAACAAGTGCAGGAGGAAGAAAAGAACTGACAAGTTCTGACTTAGCAAGACTGGAAGCTTTAGATTTGGATAATCCTAATGTAACAATAAGAGCTATAGAACAGGCTGCAACAGCAGAACAGATAGGAGAATTAAGAAGGCAGGATATAGCTTTAAATAATCCTGCGCAAAGAAGAGAAGATTTAAGAAGTGCTGTTAGAACTCAAAAAGCAATAAATCAAAGTCAAAGAGTTGTCCAAGATGAAACTATTAGTAAAAAAAATCCTTTAAGTATTCCGTTTCTAACGTTTACTGGAACTCAAGACCTTCTTAAAGATGGAATTGTTTTTAGGACGGAAAAACTTCAACAACTTCTACCAATTCCTAATGTTGCAACAAATATTAAAACGGGTTCTAATATAGTTAATTTATTCAGGCGTACTGCAGTAAAGCAAGATGCAGTTAGTAGAGCTTTAACCGAGGAGGGCAAGCCTGTTCGTGCTACTGTTACGGCTTTTACAAGTCAAGCTTTTAGAACTGCTGCTTTAGCTACAGATTTTGGTCCGACTCTTGTTGCTGCATCTTTTACTCCTGGAGTTGGTCCTGCTTTAACGACATCAGCTAAAGCTACTGGACCTGCTTTAATTGGAGGAAGTACTTTAAGTGCTACGAAGAGCTTTCAGATTGGAGGTTTTAAAAGCCAGAGAAAACAGTTAGAAGAAGGCTTAATTACTAGAGAGCAATTATTTGGAAGAGCTGGTTTTAATGTATTACTAGGTGCAGATATCACAACTCGTGCTTTTGGTGTTGCACCGAAACTAACTTTTGCTCGAGTTCCAGTTGAAACCGTGGGGGGACAGAAGACTATAACAACTTTAGGAGCAAATATTGGAAGTCGTGGTACGGTACTCGTTAGTAAGACACCTGCAGGAGTGCAATTTGGAACTCCG
>JAAOEI010000543.1_pt1 | contig 14473 bp, 21 predicted proteins | sample 7059261 | NCBI WGS metagenome assembly JAAOEI01 (sample SAMN14008812, study PRJNA610033) | viral metagenome | isolation source: viral particles filtered from seawater | place: China: Hangzhou Bay, Yangshan Deep Water Harbour | collected 2017-10-31
AGAAATAAGTAAAGGAAAATAAAATGACTGCTATTGCATCTCGCTCTACCAAACTTTCCAACATCATTGCTTTTGAAGAAGATGTTCATTATGGCTATTGCCGTGAAACCGTAACTGTAACCGTTGAAGCTGGCATGGACATTGGTGCAGCTCTGAAGCTGTCCGCTGGTAAATACATCTGGGTTGATCAAGCTGGCACTGCCGCACTGACTGATGGTGTTGCTATTCTGGTTGACCACTTTGCTGATGTTCCTAATCTGACTGCTGGTGATCACGAGCTGGCTGTTCTGGTACGTGGCCCTGCTGGCATCACATCTCAGGCTCTGTTGTACAAAGGCACAGTTGATGCCACTGGTAAAGCTGCTGTAGTAACTCAGCTTACTGCACAAGGCATTGTTGATCGCGTTCAAGTGTAATCAACTTTAAATAAATAAGAAATAAGGAAACCTTAGAATGTCAGTGATCCGCGATTACTACTCCAGTTTTAAAACCACCGAAATGACTGATGCAATCAACGAGATTGAAAATCAGTATGGTTATGTAAACAGCCGTAACTACTTCAATATGAAGTCTACTGGTCAAACTGCCATCATCTTTGATGTTAATAAGCATGACATTACTCTGCTCCCACAAGTTAATCGTGGTGATCATAGTGCTACCCAAGGTAAAGAGCGTGAAGTTGAAACCTTCGCCCTGAAGCTTGCCTACTTCAAGCATCAAGATCGTCTGATGACTGAAGACATTCAGAGCTGGCGTCAGCCGGGTCAAGAGATTCAAGAGACTCTGGCTCGTGCTACTGCTGAAAAACTGCAAGACATGCGTATGGCTGCTGACCAGACCAACGAGTACATGAAGCTGCAAGCTTTCAAAGGTGTCTTCAAGACTCCAGACGGTAAAGTTGTTGCTGATATGTTCACTGAGTTTGGTGTTGCTCAAACCACTATCGACTTCGTACTTGGTACTGGCACTACTAACGTAGATGCTAAGATTGCTGAGCTGAAGCGTGCTGTAGCTAACAATGTTAAACAAGGTGGTGCCATCAGCGGTATCGAAGTTCTGGTTGACCCAATCTTCTTTGACAAGCTGATCAACCATGCAATGATCCGTGATGCCTTCAAGTTCTATCAGAACAGTGGCACCCAGCGCCTGCGCGATGACCTCGCCAACTACATGCGTTGGGGTATTATGGAAGTGTTTGAATATCGTGGTGTTCGTTTCATCTCCTACGATGCAACCTTCAACCTGCCTAACGGTACTACCGAGCAAGGTGTTGCTGACAACACTGGCCATGCATATGGTCTGGGTGTTCGTGACCTGTTCCGTGGTTATGCTGGCCCTAGCAACAAACTGTCTCAGGCTAACCAGCCGGGTCGTGAAATGTTTGTTCGTCAGTACGTTGATGACCGTGATGAGTACGTTGACTTTGAGCTTGAAATGGCTCCTCTGTACTTCTGCACCAAACCTGCATCGCTGGTTAAAGTTATCAGCTCTAACTAAGAGTGACGTGAGGGGCGTAAAGCCCCTCCATATTCTAGAGGAATAAGATTATGGCGATTGCCGATGTAAGTGGCCCAGAACGGGCTTGGGTTGATGCACACACTGTAATCCAGCGTGTTATCACAGAAGTAAATGGTGAAGTTCCAACAACTACAGTTATGCCCAATCAGGCTGATAGTGTTGCTGTTGATGTTCCTGCCCTTGTTGTAGATTTTAATCTTCTGCTGGACAAGCTGAAAGCTGCTGGTCTGATGGTTGCTGATTGATTTAAAGGGCTGCTTGTCAGCCCTCCTTCTAAGGAGTAGGCATGGCCCTTACAGATATTGAAATTGTTAGACTGTTGATTGGTGACACACCATCATCTCCATTCTACCAACTATTCACTGATGAAGAAATTCAACAGTTCTTAGATTTAAATGATGGAAACGTGTTACGTGCTGCAAGGATGGCTGCTATTGCTGCCTCTCTACAACTTGCTGGATGGTCATCCCGCGAACGTACGGGCGATTTGGAAGTGTGGTCTAACCTCTCCACTTCATATCTCAAAGCTCTAGACAACTTCATTAAAGACAGTGGCTCTGCAAGTATCCCAAGTGGACTACTTGGTTATGCTGCTGGTATTAGCTATGAAGACGTTTGTGCAAATGATCGTAATCCAGATAATGTGCGTCCAGGCTTGATTGGTATTCGTTTGTGCGATGGGAATATGTTCTCTTATACAAACCCATTTAGAATTAATTCTTGCGGCTGCTAATCATGTCTATGAAACTAACAGTAGACAAAAGCCCTTGGCTTGCTCTGAAGAAGGAGTGAAGTATGCTAAAACCTAATTTCCTCCTTACCAAAAAGATTCCTCTAACAATTGAACGCCGTGTAGCAGGAAGCTACGTTGGTGGTGAATGGGTTGAAGGCTCTACAACTAACGTCCCTATTGAAGTTAATATCCAGCCTGCAAAAGATAATGAATTGTTGATGTTTCCTGAGTCTGAAAGAAGTAAAGAGTGGTATAAACTTTACTCTGCTGATGAAATAAGAACACAACTTGAAGGTGTCGGTGGGTATGACGCTGATGAGTTTGTGTTTGAAGGTAAGCGATTCAAAGTTATGAAAGCTCGGCACTATGGTATGGGGATTCTTAACCACTTCCGTGGCATGGCAGTTCGCATAGAGCTAACCCCAAACTAGGTAATACACCATGAACAACTCCGCTTTTATCAAGGATGACAAAGTTTGGCAGAAGATGAAGAAGAATCTTATGAAAGGTCAATCTCTAGCTGCTAAGATTGGTGTGTTTGATAAGTATTATGGGGAAGAAAACGATAATCTCCCTGTTGCGCAGGTGTTCCAGTGGCAAGAAGAGGGAACCGAAACTATCCCAATGCGTCCAGCTATTCGTTATTTCATTATGCAGTTGGAAAAAGAGGGTAAGTTCATTCCTTTTATTTCTAAGTATCTAAACTCTGTTGCAGTGGGGAGTATGACGTGGACACAGCTTTACGAGAAGATAGGTGCCGCCGCTGCAAAGGACTTGAAAGAGGTTGTTGACCAGTGGGAGATTCCACCTAACAGTCAGTCAACTATTGACCAGAAAGGTGGCAGGAATGACCCGCTTGTTGATACAGGTACAATGCGAGATTCCATTGAGCATAAGATTGGAAGAAAAACTGACTAAAGGAGCGTCCTAACGGACACATTATGTCTATCTACTCAAGTATGCGTACCGCTGTACGACTTGGGACAGAGGAAGCCCTTAGTCAATCTGGGTTTCCTACAGTCCCTATTATATATTCTCACCAGAATGGTTCAGAACCTGCAACTTCTTATGTAGTAATACAAATTGTAAGTTTGATGCAGAAAGGAAGAACCGAAGAGTCTACCTTAGTGGATGAATCTATTCCTGAAAAGAATATAACATTTAAAAACCACTACGAAGGTACTATACAGTTTTCCTTCGCTGGTAGCAATGCCCCTGATATGGCAACAGAATTTCTAAATGCTATTCCAAACAATGTGGTAGTTAGAGAAGCATATCAAAAGAATAATCTAGCACCAATAAGAAAAAGCACACTAAGACGTGCCCCACAGAAAAGGGATACGCAGTGGGTTGAGTTTTTCAATCTAGATATAACATTCTCTTATGCTGTTTACACAAATCAAACTATTGATTGGGTGGAGCATGTGCGGTTTGTTGACGAAAACTCTGGTGAGATTATCACCGTACCTCCACTACCATAGTTAGTAAATATTTAACAAGAGGATATAGCCTTGGCTAATGATTTATCAGACATCGTAGAAGTCGTAATTTCACGAGAAACGACTACTATTGACACCGCCAGCTTCAACATTCCGATGATTTTGGCAACATTCACAAACTTTGCGGAACGTACCCGCACGTACACATCCATCACTGGCTTGGCAGAAGACTTTAAGAGTACAGATACTGTCTATAAAATGGCATTGGCTACTTTTAGCCAAGAGATTAAACCACCAAGCATTGTAGTAGGCCGTCGTCAGGTTAACAGTGTTGCTGGTTCCGTTGCAACTGTTTCTAACAGTACTGCATACACTGTAACTATTGCTGGACCATCTAGTGTAACACCAACTGTGTTTACTTATACTTCAGATGCCACAGCACTTGCAACAGAAATCGTAGCTGGCCTCAAAGCAGCTTATGATCTTGCCCCTGTGACCGGCGTCACCTTTACAGACAACCTTGACGGTACATTCTCCGTGGCTGTTGTGACTCCAGGGTCTGCGTGGTCTATTACTGCCTCCAGTAATCTGACTCTGGTGAATGCTGCCTCCACTGAAACTTATACAGACGCTATTGCTGCTGTAGAAGCTGAGAATGATCAGTGGTATGCCCTCGCCGCAGAGACTCGTGTAAAAGCAGACATTCTTGAGATTGCCGCTGCTATTGAAGCTCGCCGCAAAATCTACGGCGCAGCAACTTCTGACGCTGATGTTCTCACTACTGCAACCACTGATGTTGCAAGTGCTCTCAGTGATCTTAATTATGAGCGCACATTCCTTGTATTCCTTAAAAATGCAGCCACTCAATATCCTGAGTGTGTTTGGATTGGCAGTCAGCTTCCAGAAGTTCCGGGTAGTAATGATTGGGACTTGAAGCAAGGCAGCGGTATTACTGTTGACAGCCTTACCGAAACTCAGAAAGTTAATCTGCGTGCCAAGAAGTGCAACTTCTATACTCGCAAAGCAGGCGTTGAGATTTTCCAAGACGGTAATATGGTAAGTGGTTCTCCAGTAGACGAGCAAATTTTTATTGACTGGATGGTAGCACGCCTAGAAGAGTCTGTCTTCTTCCGTATGGTAAATGTGAAAAAGATTCCGTTTACACGCACTGGTGCAACCATTATTGAAAACGATATTCGTACAGTAATGAGTCAAGGTGTAGCTAACGGTGGTATTGCTGATGATACTCCTTATACAGTTGTAGCACCAGACCCACTCGCTATTCCAGAAGTGCAACGTGCTCAGCGTATTATGGGTGACTTCGTTATTCGATTCCGTTTGGCAGGTAGCGTGCGGAAAGTAATCATCCGTGGCTCGGCCTACGTATAATCAAGGAGAATAAATAAAATGGCATCGGTTTCCGAAATTCTAGCTTCTTACTCTCCTGAAGATGTGGTTGTTGTGCTGGCTAATGGCGAGTTTAGTCACGTAATCAATGGTTTTGCAGATGGTACTTTTGTAGGTATTACACGCGAAGTTCCAGCTTCTACTCTTTATGTCGGCAGTGATTTGAGTAATGCTCGTGTTGTACGGGCAAATAAGGCATCTACTGTTACACTGAGTCTTCACCAAGCCTCTGAGAGCAACGATGTTCTAACACAACTTCTGTCTAATGATGAGATTGCTCGTGACAGCACTTGGTTGTTTAGCCTGACCATCAAAGATAACACTGGTCGTAGTCTGTACTTCAGTCCTCAAGCATTTATCTCAATTGAACCAGACCGCTCTTTCAGCACTGGTATTGAGAATCGTGACTGGGGTATTCAATGTGTATCGCTCACTGGTACTACTGGCGGTAATGGTAAGTTCACGCCTTCTACAGCTGACAGTGTTGTTCAACTGGGTGGTTCTGTAGAGACACGCTGGGCACCGTAAGTTAGTTTATACCCTAAGGATGAGGGGAGAAGTCCCCTCCCTTTCTAATTTTAAAAACAAGGATAGGTAATGCCAACTTTAGGTACTTATTCACCAGAAGATGTTAATATCCTTGTCGCCGGCATTGTTCCAATAACGGGTCTTGCGGCAGGTAGTTTCTTAACTATCTCTAAAAATTTACAACCGTTCTCTACACAGAGGACAAGTGACGGTCAAGTAGCTAGATTACACAATAATGACCAAACATACTCAATTTCTCTTACACTACATAGTGCATCTGAGAGCAATGATATTCTTACAAAGTTAAGTCTATGGGATCAAACATTACTGAAAGGTAAGTTCCCATTATTTATTAAAGATGTTAAGGGTACGTCTTTCTTTTTCTCTACAACAACATGGATTGAGTCTGAACCTGATCAAGAGTTCTCAGATGAAATCTCTACTCGTACATGGGTATTGAGAAGTAGTCAGGCTGTTACAAACATCGGGAGTAATATGGTAGCTTCTGGTGTGATAGAAGACTTGTTGAATGTAATCTTGTCAGCTGCACCAGCATTGGGAGGAATCCTAAATGAGCTTTGAAGTTAATACCTACAGCCCGAGCCAAGTTGTTCTTGCGTTTGGTGGTTATCCTCTTACAGGGTGGAATACGATCACCATAAGGAAAAACCAACCATTTTATACTCCTGTTAGGGGTATAAGGGGTAAAAATACCCGGTACAGAAATAAAGATACATCCGCTGTTATTTCTTTTTCCTGTCTCCAAACAGGGGAGGCCAATGATATCATGTCGGAAATCCATCGCAAAGATTTTACATTCGGTAATGCAAGAATTTCCCTTACGCTGAAAGATAATAGTGGAAATTCACTGTTCCACAGTTCGGAAGCTTTTATCGTAGATTTTCCAGAAACAACATTTAGTGCTCAGTTCGAGTATAGAGTTTGGTCTATTCATTGTTTGTCTGTTGATGAGTGGAACACCGGGGGTAACTTGATCGCCCCAAATTCCTTATATAGTAGAGTAACAAATTTTGTTGGCGATACAATAAGTAATATCTTTTAACTAACTAGGAGTATTGAATATGAGCCTCGCAGCTTATCAAACAAAAGAAGTGGAGGTTGGTGGAGAAATCTACAACCTGAAGAAGTTCAAAGCCTTGACAGGTTTGGCAGTACAGAAAGAAATCCACGAGGCTGGTCTGTTCACAGATGATGGGATTAATGTAATGGCCCTTACACCAGAACAAATTCTGAAGATTATTTCTAATGGTTGTAGTAAAGGTAGTGTCGCCTTTGATCAAAAGACTTTTGACAATCACTTTGCTGGTAAGTATATGGAGATTTACCAGCTCGTAGCAGAGGTTTTGATGTACAACTTCGCTGACCCAAACGCCGAAGCCGCTATCGAAGAGTAACTAAAAACTCTAAGGTAGCGGCAACAGACGAAATACGAAAGTTGACAGAAGAGTTCTCTCAAGATTTTGAAGTGATGAGAGTTCTAACTTTCGAGCCTAGGTTGTGTACTAAGTACGAGTTAGAACATCTTTATACGTTAGACGACTTCCGTGATTTTGTTGAAATTATAGATGCACAAGAAACACTGAAAGATGAGGCTAGTAAGGCTCAGCAAGCTAAACAACAAAAAGCTCAGAATAAGAAAGGATGAGTGAATGGTAGCCATCACACAGTATTATGCGAAGGTTGGCCTATCAGTAGATATGGCTCAACTGAAAAAGGTTGACCGATACCTTTCACTTGTTGAGAAGAAGCTTTTAGCTTTTCAAAAGAAGCACATCAAACAAAGTGGTGCACTGAACTTAAAAATCTCTATTGATGAGAAAAGTTTAGTTAAAAAACTTGGTGATGCTTTAGATAGAGCTTCTAGTAAAGTTGTAATAGAGTTAAAGAACTTCCACATCAATCAACAAGCTTTGTCTTCAGCATTTAGACGTGCAGGTGCTGGCACTTCTGTTGGTGTGGGAGGTAGAAGTTCAGGATTTGGTCAACTACCTGCTTCTGAGTGGAATAGGCGGGAAGCTACTAGGACAATAAATCGCCTAGGGGAAATGAAGCTGCGTCAAGAGATGTACGCTCAGTCTCACAAAGATCGAATGGAGTTGGCTCAATTTAAAGCAGTCAACAGCTCTGCTAGGAGCAGTAGAAACTATGGTTCTGCTAACTTGTTACATGCTGGTGGTGGAGCTGGAGCAATTGCGCGCTACGGTGTAGGGGCACTCCCCTTTGTTGGTGGTGCATTTGGTGCAGTTCAGTTGAACCAAGCCAACCAGAATATGATGAGCGCAAACATTGCTGCTGAATCTGTTCTTGGTGCAAATGCAAAGCCTATGATGGACTGGTTAGCTAAAAGGACTGATTACCTTGGTGTAAACTACGCTGAAACTTTGCCGCAATTTACAAAATTTATGGCATCTTCTTCTCCGCTTTTAGGGGTCGAAGCATCAAAAGATGTATTTTCTGGTTTCATGCAGTTTGGTCGTACTCGTGGAGCCACTGGCGTTAGCATGAATCGTGCTCTAAACGCCGTGTCACAAATGGGTGCCAAAGGCCAGATCATGCAGGAAGAGCTTAAAAGTCAACTTGCAGAGGCTAGTGGTTTTGGTGAGCTTCCTCAGCTCTTTGCTGAAGCTTACCAGATTCAAACAGGCGGAAACCAGACAGGTGCCGATGCCCGAGCAACTCTTATGAAGGCAATGGAAGATGGGTTGGTAAAGTCCGATATTCTCCCTATTGTCACTAAGTTGTTGAACGAACTGTCTAAGGGTGGTATTGAGAAAGCAAGAACAAGCTCGGTAGCTGAGCAAGAACGGGCAGTGAACGCTTTAACAGGTAAAGACGGTCTGTTGCAAACCTTTTCTAAATCGGGTGGTGAGCAAGGCTTTTCAAAGTTCTGGAAAGAAACGGCCAGAATATTTAGGGAAATGAAGCCACTTGTTGAAGGTCTTGGTGGTGCTTTTAATGACCTAACTAAAATCATGCAACCAGTTGCTATGGTGTTTGAGGGATGGAACAAGATTTTAGAGACAACATCTCAACTAACTGGAATTTCTAAAAAGAGCCTTATTGAATTTGCTGCCATTGGTGGTTTGATGGCGAGTAAGTGGGGAAGAGTTGCTACGCTATTTACATCCATCCTGCTTGTTATGGAAGACTTTGCTTTTGGTATGGCAGGTAAAGATAGTTATACCAAAGACTTCCTAGATTTTCTACAGAACGAAGGTCTATCTACAGGTCAAGCAAAGTTTGCTGCAATTGCAGCCGCTCTTGTTTCAGTTGGTGCAGCCTTAGCCCTAATCTCAAGAAATAGCATGTTGCCAGGAATCGGCGATATATTTGGAAGAAAGGGTGGTGGAACTTCTCCAACTGGGTCGGGCGGTACTCATGGAAAACAAGGTTTTAAAATGCCTTGGGAAAAGGTTGGTGGTGCGTTAACAGCTACAGCGGTACTAGGAGGTGGTTACTATCTAGGTACAGGTGGTGATACTAACTTCTTAGGTTCAACGGGTGCTGACCTTTTAGCTAACTCCGCAGCAGGTTTGTGGCTTGGTGGACCTTATGGTGCAGCAGCTGGAGCTATGTGGAGTTTGGCAAACCCTACGTGGGGTGCACAACTACCTGTAGATGAATTTGGGTATAAATCAGTACCTCAGCAGAATAATGATGATCTTGTTGCAGCTATGATGGCAGCTAGAGGTCGCGGTGATGCAGCCACTCCGCAAACCAAGGAGACTAATGTTTCCATCAAAGTTGATGCTAATATTACAGCACAAGACTCCCAAGGTTTTGCTGAAAGTCTGAAGCTTGAAATAGATAAAGCACTTGGTAATTACACATTAACTCAGTAAGGAGGTTCAATGTCATTAGCTATAAAATGGGGCGACCCAACTAAGACAGAAGAACCTTCTGGCTTCATTTACCTGAATGCGGTAACGTCCTACTCTCAAGATTATCGTGGTCAAGTAACTAAGCATCCAGTAGACTCTGGAGCTTCTATCTCTGACCACTTCATCAAAGAAAACCCTGTCTACACTATATCAGGCATTGTAAGCGGGACCGACTTGTCTGCCATTCCTTGGATGATTACAGATCAAGAAGGTAATAAGCCAATTAATGCTCAGGAACAACCTGTTTCAATTTCATTGAATAGTAGTGCATCTGGTTTACTCCAATACCTTCCTGATAGCATTGGTCAATTCCTCTCAGTGTCACTCCCAAGTGTAGAAAGTTTTGGTAATACCAGAACAGACTTGAACTATGAAATTTTGGTTAAAGACTTACTCAAAGGAATCTTGAGTGGTTTAAGATACGATCAGAAAAAAGATAAAGTAGTAAGTAATATTCAAACTATTGACCTCTATGAGTTTGATGGTTCAAATATCAGAGATATTATTTCTGATCTTGTTATTACTAATTTCAGGGTCAGAGAAGACCAAGATACTGGAGATGCTCTGTTCCTGGACCTTACACTGGAACAAGTGACGTTCGCCGCACTGGAAAAGGTTGAACTGCCCCAAGATGTACAGCAGACCCTTAAAAAGAAAGTTACTCCTAAAAAACCTAAAACAAATGCCCCCTCTACACCAAAAGACTGTGAAGCTGCTCAGACTGATAATGATCCAACGGCACCAACCACAGAATCTTCAGCTCTTAAGCAGTTTGGTATAGGTGGAGTTCTAGTGCCCACAGGGGGAACACCATGACTCTTCAGTATGTTCCTATACCTCTGTATGAGGATGCTTTCTACACATATCGAATCTCTCTGGAGTCCAACTCCTACACATTCAACGTGTATTATAACGAGAGGATAACTGGGTGGTGTTTTGATATTTATGAAGAAGGTGGTGTTCCTTTAGTCCTTGGAGAAAGGTTGGTTGCTTTATACCCCACACTCATAGACTATGCACTTCCTGATTTAACAGGTTATATTTGGCTGGAGCCAATTGGTAGCAGTATTGAAAGATATAGAACAGACCCCTTCTTATTGAGTAAATACTTTCGTTGCTTCTATATCTACGACGATGGAGAGTAATTGTGGCAATCATTTACCAGAAGAATAGATCATACTCACTGGTATTTGGTGACATAAATACTGGAGATGGGTGGGAAGTAAGTAGCAGTCTGAATGTCTCTTTTGATGTTAATAAATCCTCAGACAACAAAGCTAAGACTAATAATTGTGTAATCGAAGTTTATAACCTTTCAAAAGAGAAACAGAAACTTCTGGAACAACCATACATAGCTTGTGTATTATCGGCAGGGTATGAAGACACGGAAGTCAAAAGGTTGTTTGCTGGTCAGGTTACAAGCGCAACGACTCGAAAAAGTGGTACAGATTCCATTACCCAGATTCAACTTGGAGATTCTTACACAGAATTGAATCACAACACATTGAATAAGTTAGTTGCCCCTGGCAGGAGCTATCAAGATGTTATTGTAGAGCTTGCCAAGGAAATCCCAGGTGTAAGTAGAACAGTGTTCAATGGTGTAAATATCAATTCTCAGGTAATAGATGGTTATCCGCTGTCTGGTACAGCAAGGGAGATGCTGGATGAGATTGGTATGGCAGTGGATGTTGAGTGGCAGATTGATGATGGTGTTCTCTATATAGCAGATGCTGGTGGAACCCACACCGATGATTTGAATACAGTCTTTGTAATTGCGCAAGATACAGGAATGATTGAACGTCCTTATGCTGTTTCTGGAGACTTGCGAAGAACTGCAAAAGACAAAGCCAAGAAAGGTGGCGTTCAAGTTAAGATTCTACTTAACCCATCTATTGTTTGTGGTTCAATTGTAAAGTTAGAGGATGATCAGTTTGATGGATACTACAAGGTTGCTTCTCTGCGTACATATGGAGAACACCGTGGAAGTAATTGGTATACAGAACTTAGGCTAGAAAATAAGGTGAAAGTGTAAATGTCCTTACAAGAATTTGCTAATGCGGCATTTGACTATCAGACCAACAACCTGTATACAGCTATGCCCGGAACCATTGTAACGGTTAGGGATAACCTCAATCAACTCTCTGTAGATGTTCAACCCGCTGTAAATATTAAGAACAAAGATGGAACAACAAAAGAAAGAGCCGTAGTCCTTAATGTTCCCGTACAGATGCCGTCAAGTAGTACAGCGGCATTAACCTTCCCTGTGAATGTCGGTGATCCCGTATTACTGATTTACTCAATGCGTTCTGTTGATAACTGGAAGAGAGGTCAAGGTAGACCTTCTACCCCTAACGACAACAGAAAGTTTGACAAAAGGGATTGTATTGCAATTCCGGGTATCTGGCCATTTGGGCAAAGTATTAACAATCCGTCTGTAAGAGTGTGGACACACAGTACAGGTGATCTTGTCATCTCTAACAACATTGGAGGGACAGAGAATGAAGTACGTTTGCACCAAGGTGGAAATATTACGATCAACACAAATCAGAATGTGGAAGTGAATTGCAACAACGCAACTGTCACAGCTCAAGCTGATATCACAATTGATTGTGCTAACTTAGATGTTACAGCAGGAACTGCCACCTTCGCTATTGGTGAGACAAGTTGGATTGGTAATATCAACCACACTGGTAATTACACACTGGTTGGCACAGGTACGTTTAACGGTATTATATTTGATACGCATAAGCATACTGGTGTACAGACAGGTATTGGTACATCTGGTGGGCCTACAAACTAAAACAAAGGGCACCATCTCTGGTGCCCAAAGTCTTTAGTCAAGAAGTTGCATTGCAATGTCTTTACTGATGCCTTTGTCACGAAGGAATTTAGTAAATTCAAATTTAACCTCTTGAATTTTACGCTCTTCCTTAGCAAGAATGTGGCCGCTGTTAAGAACAACTTGAATGTCTTCATCAGCCAATCCGTTCTTTAGAGCAGATACACAAACGGCTTTCACAGTTTCAATCAGATTGCGCTTAAACAGTACATCATTATCTGGAGTCAGGTTCATAGATTGTTGACCCTTAACAGCTACAGCATTATCCATCCCCAAAGTACCAGAGTAGTAAGCAGACAACCAACTTTTAAGACGATAGGTGTGCCGAGCTTTACCAATTCGTCGCAGATCACCACTCGCACCAGGATGTTCATATTCCGTAAGTTTGATACCCATTTCACTTGCACTGACTACAACATTGTCATCAATGAGATTGATTAGGCTTTTGGCGAGGTGGAGCTTATCTTTTACTAGAAGCTGCTTACCGCCTTGACTGTCGTGGCCTGCGCGAGCTTCAGCAGTGAAGTAGTAGTTGATGAAGTCTTTGAGTTTTTGGTTTTGCATTTGTGTTACTCCTATGTGGTTTAGAATTTGTTGTTACGGGTTTATGTTACTCAATCTACATGTGGAAGACAATACTCATTCTGAATCTTTTCAAGCTTCTTACCTACGGTGTGCATTTCATCAGCGGCTTTATGCCACTTTTGTAGCAGTACATCGTTACTGACCTCCAGTGCCTTACCATAGCCTGCAAACTCAAAAGCTTTACCATGACAGTTTGCATTAGACAGTGCAATTGCGAAGCCTGAAGGGCCAAGCTCTTGGATCAGTGATTTCAGAATTGCTTCACCCATCTCAAGTTTAGCGGTTGTTGCTGACATTGTGAATCTCCTTACTGTTGGTTTGTGTGGACTCATCTTAACGCATTTGAAAAGGACGTAAAATTGAAATTTTCTATAGCTCTTCGGGTTTCCGATAGAGATATTCTATACGGGGAGATTTATGGACATTCTACTAAATAATGATACATCATCTCCCTCCTATAATGATGCTGTGTTTATAAACGGACCACTTACACTTGAAGGTGTTTCATCAACGCCCGCTGAAGTGGTTGCACAAAGACTGCAAATCAGGCTCCAAAGTTTTCTTGGGGAATGGTTCATTAATACAGCTTACGGCGTTCCATATTGGCAGCGCTTGCTCGGCAAAAAGATTAACAAAACAGCAGTCGATAGAATCTTCCAAGAACAGATTTTAAGTGAGCGTGGGGTCAGGGAGATATCCTCTTTTTCCTCGACACTACAAAACAGAATATACGAAATGAGTTTCCGTGCAAGAGCCTTAGATGGAAGTCAAACAGAAACTATTTCCATAAACACAACTCTATAAGGAATAGTAATGGCTTTTGGTATCTCAGATGAGGGTTTTACCCTCAAAAGATTAAATGATATTCTTACAGAACAACGAGCTAAGGCTGTTCAACTGTTCCAAGATTTGGTCGCAGAAGGCGACGTAGTAGATACATCGGACAGCTCATTGCTTGGTCGATTGATTGCATTGGATGCTCCGGGTGATGCTGACCTTTGGGAAGTAGCTCAGCAATGTTGGAGTGCTTTTGACCCTAACGCTGCAACTGGTATTTCTCTGGATAACTTAGTGCAGTATGGAGGCATTGCAAGATTTCCTGCATCTGCTAGTACAGCAACTGCACTGTTTGCTGGTGATAACGGTACACTGATTGCTGGTGGAAGTGTAGTACGCTCTGCTGATAACAATGAATTCTCTGTACTTGGTAGCGTAGCTCTTTCTCCATCACAAGCTGCTGGTATCACTCTGACAGTCTCTGTAGTGGCTAATGCTGCGCTTTACACGCTTACCTATACCGCTGGTATCACTGGCAGCAATACGATCAGCTACACGTCCTCTGGAGTTGCTACAGCTAACGAGATTGTAACTGGCATTAAAGCTATTATTGATTCATCTCATCCACTGCTTTCAGCTTCCTTAGTTGGTGACACTCTTGTGGTGGACATGGCTGACGTATTCCAAGCCAGTACATTCTCTACCAGCTCTAATCTGGCAATTACAAAAGTTAAGAAGATTGGAC
>JAAOEI010000544.1_pt1 | contig 14470 bp, 34 predicted proteins | sample 7059261 | NCBI WGS metagenome assembly JAAOEI01 (sample SAMN14008812, study PRJNA610033) | viral metagenome | isolation source: viral particles filtered from seawater | place: China: Hangzhou Bay, Yangshan Deep Water Harbour | collected 2017-10-31
CTACCTACAATCAGATCAAGCAAGCTGGCGGCAAGCTTGACAGCATCCGTGCCAAAGGCAAAGGGGTTCGCTGTGTATCGTACCCAAAGGGTGAAGCACCGATCTGGTTTTCGCTCTTCAATCTTGACTTGGTTGATGGGTGGCCGGAGCCGGAAGCCCCGGCGAAGCCGAAGCGTGGGCCGGGACGACCCAAAGGGTCAAAGAACAAGCCCAAGGCATCTGCCGAAGGCAGGACGGTCACAATGACAGAGGAACAGCTTTCGTCCCTGATTGCTAACGCAATCAATCAAGCACTGGCTTCTTAAATCTTGAGAGTGCTGGGCATCACGGAAAACTGCCCACTAAATTCTGATTATCTTGAGGAAAAAAACCATGAAAACTTTTGATCGAATCTTTATACACCTCATGACTTTTTTTGGTGGAGCCGCTACTGGTGTTATGGAAAGCTGGATTTTTACCGCATTTATGTTGATTGCGACCTCTAGCCTTGCCGCACTAATCACGGCAACCCATAAATAAAATAGGCTCACTGATGAGGCTTGAGTAGCCGAAACCCAGCGTAGCTGGGTCTGAGTCAAAAAAATTAATCCTGCGTGGTTTCTGTATCGCCAGCAGATAAGACATAGTACCGGAATGTCCTGCTATGTTCTGGCTGGAATGAAAAAGATTTAACGCCAACACGTTGAAGCAAGGATTGAGTGGACTGCCGCACTCTAAACGTGGTGTCGCCGGAATTGGCCTGATAAGTAATTAAGTTTATCCGCCAATTTACACCTTCCTGTATAGGTGAGAGGCAAGAGTACATGGATGTAATTATTTAAGGATGCCCCTGTTGACCGACTCAAAAGATACAGGGGTGTTCTTACTTAAATAACCTGAACAATAGTGAAGGTTATTTAATTAAGAACAAACACTGGACTAGGAGCAAATCATGAAAATTGTTATCTACACTCAGTACAGGGAAAATTACGGCTCCCATTCTTGGGATGGAGAGGGCGAGTGTCCTCAGTATTGGAAAAATAAAGGTGGCGATTCCATAGTTGTTTTTACTGATGAGGACTTTGATCTTGATACAGCAGTATCAATTGTTGAAGAAATTGAGCCTCTGATTGCCTACAAAAATAATTCTTCTGAAGAATTTATTATGACTTACCGTGTGCTGGGTGACTCAGAAAATACAAATATTCCTGACTACGAACCAATAATTGTTGTGCAAAAAATTCATGAGAAATGGGTCTGCTCTAAAAGATATTATGGTAGGTCATGGTATGGGAGCGATAAATATTTAGGTAAAACAGAAACTTATACCATGTTGCCGGAAGGCAATAGGGAAGATTATAAATGTGTTTATAAGGAGAAATAAAATGTTGAAAATAACAAGCGGCAAGGGGTTTCACATTACATTTAATAACGGATACAGCATATCCGTCCAATTTGGAGTTGGTAACTACTGTGACAATCATTTCAGAGAAATTGACTACAAGGATTATAAGAATCAGCAGAGAGAATTGGGTGAGAAAGGTAGTACCACTTGTGAAATTGCTATCTTTGATCCTAATGATGTGCTGATTGAACCGGAAGGATGGGATGATCAGGTAAAAGGCTGGGTTGCACCCAATCAACTAGTGGAATGGATGGAATATACAAGCAAACTTTAGGAGCAAGCGACATGAAATCGACAGTTGAAGCTTTGTGGAATGAAATGGTTATTCACTTTGATATTCCAGAAATGCGAAAAGAAATGAACCGGGCTAACGTAGAGTGGTTTCTACGAAACGCCTCAATAAAAAATGGTGATAATCCTTTGTTACCTAATGCTTTTTCTGTAGCAAGGGCTTGTCGTTGGTGGTTAGTTAATTAGGAGGACAAAAAATGGTTAACTTAAATAGAAAACAACGTGAAGCACTTTTCAATGTATATCAACGCTGTCCCTTGGATGCCAATGCTGACAGATTACAGGGCAACCTGACCCCTCTCACTTACCGCCAGTTCAGGGAAAAAGTGCAACCCATGTTCTGCGGTGATGGTGGTGTCATGATTCATTGGTGCGGTATGTGGTTAGGCATTGAAAAAGATGGATATACCCATTCATAAATAAATACCCGGCGAATACCTGCCGAATATAGGAGCAAACAAAATGAGAAAAGTTACTGAACAAACTGTTACTGCTTTTTTGAATAGAAAAAATAAATCCGTAGGAAATACTTTTTCAACAGGCAATGCCTTGTATTTGCATGGGCATAAAATTGCTTATTGGGAGGGTGATGGGATTGTGGTCAGCTTTTGTGGCTGGCCTACCTCAACTACAAAAGAAAGATTGAACGGTCTGTTGTGGCTGTTCAAAGGTTGTCAGCCTTTTTATCACAAAAACTTTGTGCTGATGATGGATGATGATGTGCCAGTAAACCCTCATGGCGCATATTATTTTCATAGGAGTAAATAATGATTGGTGAATTTACAATTCCTAAGCATATTAAGAACCAAATTGATATTTTGGTGGAGCGTGAAGGTTTGGAAGATGTAGATAACTATAGGGCTTTTCGCATCAAAGATTTACTAGGTCATGCCGAATACGTTAAGGCATATGAGCGTGGATGCTGTGGCTTTAAGGATCGCATAATTTATGACAAATTTGGTGATCAATGGGTAATTGGATGTAACTATGGTCATTAAATAAATATGGTTGGAAATCCCACCCCCCCTGAACGTAGTGAAGGGGGTGGGATTTCCACCTACCATAACCGCCGCAAATAGGAGCAAACAAAATGGCATTACATTGGAATCTTTCGCAGTGCAAAACATGGCAATCAACCTACGCCCTTGATGATGAGGGTAAAGAAATAATTGTAGACGGTGAGCGACAGTTTGCCGATGAGGAAAAGTCTGATGAATTGTGGAGAAACATTCAGACTATTGGAATGATGTTGATTAATGTTGGTTTCCCAAAGGGAGAATGGGGAATTAATGACGAAAACTGGCAGGAAGTTTACACAAGAATTTACATGGCAGAAAAAGCTATGGGTGCTATGAGAAAACAGTGGGATGATGAGTTAAAAATATCACATGATGTTTACTTTCAGCCCATAGATATATACGAACTCATTGGAGCGAAAGTAAATTCTGGATGTAAAACAAATTTACAGGCTGACAAAGCAATCGCAAAAATTTTGAGGAGGAGAGCGCAAGAAAAAATTAATTCGTTTTGCAAACAAATAAATAGTTAAGAGGAGCAAATAATTATGAACGTCACATATACTTTTTTGGACTACACGTTGCCGCCACACACTCAGCAATCTTTAGATTTATATGCTGAAAAAAAATTAGAGCCGGGTGGCTTTCTTAAAGCAGTTCTTTGTAATGACCTGATTGGGTCAGTAAGCAGGGCTGATTCTCTTAATCTGGAAAACCTTCCAGCTATTGTTGCTTATGTATATAACAAGCTACCTGCGGCTTGCTGGGGTTCACCAGAAGATTTTAACAATTGGTTAAACAATAAAGAGGAAGAATTAACTAATGCTTTTGTGAAACTTGATCCACCAACTGACCATTTTTACGACTAGGAGCAAATGATATGAGAACTATTACAGAGAATGATGTAATAAATTGGATGCAAGATGTACTACCTGAAAGCGTGACCCCGGAAGATTTTATCCGGGGTTTTGCTGATGATTTTGGGGTGGACATTTCACCTGCTTCGTTATCTTTGTCAGAAAAAAATAAAGCTTTGAAAGAAGCATTGAAAAAGTCGCATGAAGCGACCCGTTATTACATAGATGAACTGAAAAAAATGCAGATGAACTTCAGTGCTATTTCTGAAATTCTTGATAGAAATAATTAAGGAGCAAATTATGTTGATTAAAACTTTACAAAAAGGTACGGCACTTCCAGCGGGAGATTATTATATTTCTGACCCATGCTACTTTTTCTTTCCATACAACCAGCCGGGATGGATAGAGTTGTTAAACAAAACCAATTATTTTGGCAGTTATGATGACCAAAGAAATTGCTTGCCAAAGTATTTACAGTATGGCGTATTTAGCCTTGAGAATAAAATATTTGCGGTATCTTCTACCGCTTTTGGTGACGGTTGTTATCCTGTCTATGACAAGCTGGATCAAAAAATAGGTGAATGTCCAGTTGATGCTGGATGCATTGCCGCCATTCCATCAGGCATGGTGGATTTGCGTGACATTGAGTTGCCAAGGCACGGTGGTTATGCCGAATACACCTTCAATTCAGACTTCACCATCAATTTTATTGACAATGAAATAGTTTTTTGTAAGCCGGGGTCTGTCTCTAACTTTTTGACCATCCCAACAGCATAAGTATTGCTCCCCGGTTTAGCCCCTTCCGGCCAAAAAGGGGTTCTCACTATATGAGAATGTTCAATGCTAATATGGAGTATGTAATGTATGAGTCTGGAGTTTTTTATATTGACGGAGGGTTTAGACTCTGTATAATCAAAAGAGGATACAAGTTTAGCCATGTAATTTACATTGATGCTTGCAAAGTTAAAAAGAAAAAGCTAAAGGGCAACAGGCACTCAGTAAAATCAAAGTACCCAATGACAAAACTTGCAAATAAATTTTTGCAACCAAAAACATCTTGGGGTGCTGATAAATATATTCCGAAAGGAACAAAAAAATTACTACGGCAAGCGATTGCCGAATCTGGTGGAGAATCACCCCTTGAACGTAGTGAAAGGGGGTGATTCCCACCACCAACCAGCGAAAGGAGCAAACGATGAACACAGATAAATGTGTAATTTGCGGCATTGAAATACCTGATGGGTATGATCATCAGGTTGGCAGAAATAACCCATCGCCGCTAAAAGATGAAGGTGATTGCTGTGATGTGTGCAATCAACTTTTTGTAATACCCGCTAGGCTTACTTTTTACTTTGCTGAACAGGAGGCAAACACAAATGCATAACGTAGAAACAATGGCATATGCTGGTCAAGTTCCTTGGCATGGTCTTGGCACAAGGGTTGCTGATGACATATCTGTTCCTGATATGTTGTATCAGGCAGGAATAGATTGGACTGTACGCAAGCAACCTTTATTTTATGAAGTTCCTGAGTGGGACGGACGTTTAATTAATAAGCGTTACCCTGCCAACAAAGATGCCTTGGTGCGAGAGTCAGACAACTCTTTGTTGAGCGTAGTCGGCAAAAGGTGGAACCCCTGCCAAAATGATGAAGCATTTCAAATCTTTGAGGATGCTGGTCTGCAAATTCATACCGCAGGTTCTTTGCGGGATGGGCAGATTGTCTGGGGCTTGGCAAAGATGAAGGAACAATTTGTTTTGTTTAACGAAGATGTTACGGAACAATACTTGTTGCTTGTCAATCCACATCAGTACGGCAAGACTATTCATGTTCGCAACACTCCGGTTAGGGTGGTGTGCAATAACACTTTGTCACTGTCCTTATCTCAAAATGCTGAAGTGACAGCGAATCAGCATCATGGCGCACCCTTTGATGTTGATAAAATGAGAGAGGCAATCGGTATTTCAACGCTTCAGCTTGAGCGTTATGCTGAAATGGCAAGGTTTATGGGTAGCCGCCGCTACAATGATCAGTCTGTCCAAGATTACTTTGACAGGGTATTCCCCAATATGTCTGCCAAGCTGGGTAAAGAGCATAGCCGCAACGCTACTCTTGCTATGGAGGTTCTGGAGACACAGCCGGGGGCAAGGTATGGTGAGGGTACTTGGTGGCAAGCATTTAATACAGTCACTTATATGACTGACCATTTGCACGGCAAGAGCCAAAGCAAGCGTTTAGATTCAGCGTGGTTCGGTCAAAATGCCACTCGCAAGGTCAAGGCACTGGACTTGGCTGTTAAGTACGCCGAAGCGGCTTAAAATAAATATGGTTGGAAAACCCACCCCCCCGTAACGTAGTGAAGGGGGTGGGATTTCCACCACCTACAATTGGAGCAAAAAACATGAATAATATTTTAAAAAGATTCAAAGAATACACAATTGAAATTGAAGAAGTTGATGGAAGGCTGTGTGCTTACATTATAAAAGGTGACTATTCGGCATCATGGGAGTGTGCTTGCAACGAAGGTGAATTGAGCAATGAAAGGGGTTGGGTATCGCCCATTTACATTAATAATAATGATTATGAGAAAGTAGAAAAATGGTTAGCCAGCCAAGGCTATTACGACATATAGGAGCAAACAAATGAATGATTTTGCGAAAACAATATTTGTAGTAATGGTTTTTACTACATTGTTAGCATATGCAAGCCTTACGTTTAAAGAAAGACCGCAAACGTACACCAAAACTGTCACTAATGTTTCTCAGGCCAGATCATTTATGCGGGAGTGCATCAAAACCCTCAATGGTACAGCAACTGTTAAAACAAATTGGGCGCAAGACGTACCTTCTTCTTGGGTTGTTACTTGTAGATCGGAGAAAAAATGATGAGTGAGCATTATTTTTACGCAACAGAAACGATGCCTGACATTTTTGATCTTGGCACAGTCAGCTATGTCACGCATCCCAACATTACTTTTGATGAAGTGGAATACCACATGGTCAAGGTAGCCCAAGCCACGGGCAATGATGTGACTTTAGAAGTTAAAAGAATTGGAGGGGAAGATCATGAAACAAAGCGTTACTAATAGCTATGGCGTTGAGGTTCTTTTGGATGATGGAAGAACCAAACATATAAGTGTCCCCGGTTTCAACCCTAACACTTCTAGCCTTTTAGGGGCATCTTTTGATGCGGAAGTAAAGAGTATGGCATTAGAGCATTGTTTAATATGTGGGTTAAAACCTGTGTCAGCAAAGATTATTGATCGACCTCAAACAAATGGAGAAAGCTGATGGATGACGAACCTTTAGAGATTGAATGGTTCTGCCCTGAATGTGGGTGCAGAAATGTTGATGTTAAAGAATGGACAGCAACACCTACTTGTTTTGCTTGTGATTTAGAAGTTGAGTGGGGCGAGATAGAGGAAAGCAAAGATGAATGGTGAACGCATATCCAGAACGTACACCATTCAGTACGGTGGTGGTCTTATGCATGATGACCCTTTTTATGATGAAGAAGAAGTCACTGTGTATGAGGGTGACACCTGCCCTGAATGTGGCAGAGGTAAGCTAAAGGTCAGCAAGAAAGGCAACCTGTACTGTTCAGAAATTTGTTGGGAGCAAAAAACATGAATGATTTTAATTACAACTTTTGTGTTTATGATCCCCGGCATCCAGATTATGAGGCACTAAGAGATAGCCTTGCCATTATGGGTGATGATGAAAACATGCCAGAACCGGGAGTGGATTGTTCCTGTGGCAGTTGCTTTTATGGCAAGCATAAACTGGCCTGTCGGATTGTTGAACTAGAAAAATGGGTGCGTATGCATAGCCGTTGCCCCAAATGCCACGGCTTTCTCAATGGATTCAATGAATGTCTGTCAGGCTGTGGCTACAAAGATCATTGGAGGGATGTTGATGGACAAGTATGAACGTGGTCAAGAGTCTGATTTTATGAGAGATTTTTACCCAACAAAACAACAAAGAGAGCAACAATATTTGCGTGAACAACTTTTTAAAAAGAAACAAAAGGAGCATGAAAATGAGTGCGATTAGTTTTGCAATTACGGTTTACGTTGTTGGCATTTTGATATTTTTTATTGCTTCTCCAGTTTGGCACTCACTTCTTCCAAAGAAAAAACAAAATGATTTTTGGTGCTACATATATTCTTTATGCTGGCCTTTAATAATTCACCTTTGCTTAACGGCAAACCTTGATGATCAATGAACAAAAAGACTATGGCAATCTTAAAACTTTTAGCAAAAGACATGGCATCTACTGATCCTGCAATCTTAGATGAATTGACTCAAACTATGAAAAACAATTATTTCATAGGCTTGATGATTGAGGCTGGATGCCCAAAAGAAACAATTAATGAACTAAAGGAGTGTTTAAAATTAACGCCTGTACAAAGATATTGGGCATCTAAAAAGATTTTGTCTGACATAAAAAAATGCCCCGGAATTAACCGGGGCTAATCTATATGTTGCCAGTGAAGGATCACTTAGGGGGGGACGGCAACATTAGGAGCAAACTGGATTATTGCATACTGTTTTTCCTATAGCAAGCCATTCAATAATAGCTTCCTATTAAATAGCTTTCTATTATAGGAAGTAAATATAAAACTAGCTATTGGATATAGGTATACTAATCCATCTTAGGAGCAAAACCAATGAATGCAATTGAAAGTTTTATTTCCACTGAGCGTCAACCGGGACGCTTCAAATGTCCAGCTTGTAGCGAAGATCGAAGAAAGCACAACCCAACACTGCAAGTTTCTGAAAAACCTGATTGCTGGGTATATCTATGCCATCATTGCGGAAGCAAGGGCAGAGTAGCTTATAGGAGCAACAATTTTATGCCAACACAAAAACCAACACTGAAATCTGTGCCATCAACAAAAATAGAAAACAACACAAACATCATCAATGATTTCTTTTCTCAACGTGGCATTTCTCTTTCAGGCATTGATCTGAATGGCAGTATCGTCACTGGTCAAAAATATTTTCCCCAGCTTGGTGAAAAGCTTGATGCGATTGGCTTTGTCTACAAAGCGCAATCAGATGAAATGGCAATTAAATGGCGACCAGCCAGTGAAAAGAAAGCCTTCACTCAAGATTCTGCCGCAAGAACACTTTATGGTTTAAGGCGGCTTACTAAAAATCAAGATCGAATAATTTTAGTTGAGGGTGAGGCTGACGTTGTGGCATTGGCATCAGTTGGAATAGATGCTTGGAGTGTGCCAAATGGCGCACCAATGAAAGTTAGCCGGGGCAGGATAGACCCAAGGGAAGATACAAAGTTTGCATACGTCTGGGAGGCTTGGGATGAGATTGAATCTGCTGGACAAGTAATTCTTGCTACAGACTCAGACGCTCCCGGTCAGGCACTCAAACAAGAATTAGCAAGGCGCATTGGTATAGAAAAATGCTGGGAGATAAACCTTCCAGATGAATGCAAAGATGTTACTGACGTTATAAATAAACTTGGCTCTGACATTACAAAGAAAATGTTTGACTCTGCAAAACCAATGCCTTTGCAGGGTGTTTATGATGTTGAATCATACTCTGAAACACTTATGTCTTTGTATGAGGATGGTCTTGATTCTGGAGAATCAACAGGGCTTTCAGGGGTAGACAATTTATTTAAAGTAAAAGAAGGGAATGTCTATATCGTCACAGGATACCCCGGACATGGCAAATCAGAATTTATTGATCAGGTCATGTTCAATCTTTCAAAGAATAATAGCTGGAAATGGGCAGTAGCAAGCTTTGAGAATCAGCCAGCCCAACACATATCCAAGCTGGTAGAAAAATATACAGGCAAGAATTTCTATAGCGGCAAAAACGAAAGGGCTAGCAAAGAAGAAGTGAAAGAAGCCATGCAGTTTCTCCAAGATCACTTTGTTTTTCTTGAGCAAAAGGATGGCTCAATGCCCACCCTTCAGGGCTTAATGAGCAGGATCAGGCTTGCCATAGCAAGATGCGGTTGCCGGGGCGCAATCATTGACCCCTACAATTATATTGACATGAGCCACAATGAGTCTGAACACGTTGGTATTTCTGTCATGCTTTCGGAGTTATCTTCTTTTGCTAAAGCAAACGGAATAGCACTATTCTTTGTTGCACACCCTCAAAAGCTTTTGCCATCCCCGGATGGGACAATGCCTGTTCCTAAAGGCTCTCACATTAGCGGCAGTGCCGCATGGTGGGCTAAAGCAGACATTGGCTTGACCGTGCAAAGAACAGAAACAGACGTAGAAATACATTGCTGGAAAAGCAGATTCAAATGGCTTGGTCAGGTTGGTGTAGCCAAGGTTCACTATGATAAAGTTTCCGGTAGATATTCAGACTTTAGCCCAACCTCTGAATGGGTGCGTCTTGATGATAAAGGCAACCTGAAACAAAAAGAAGATACTAGTAAATATGATGACCTTCCTTTCTGATGGAATCAGCAAAAACACATCTTGGAACACCTGAGTTACATAAACGCCACTCAGTTAGGATTGAGGGTGGCAAGTATCCAAAATCTTTAGTAATGGATCAGTTTGTTTTTGATCGGTTCCTAATGGAAGGATTAATTACGCTTCACCAACACAAAGCCGCTGAGTTTCTTTTGTCTTTGTCTGCAAAAGGAAAGATGTGGGCTACCGGAGTTAACTTAAAATCTGCTGGCACAGGATCAGGAAAAAGAAACAACGTGCCTTTTAGTATGATGCCAATAGGCAATGCAATGAAAAAAATAAAAGAGGAAAAAGGAAGACAACATCATGATGTAACTGTTGCCGTAATCTTTAAAAACAAAAACATATCTAAATCAAAGCGGCAGATGTTTTTATTTTCTGATGCAATGGAGTATGTCAGTTACCACATCATGACTTATCTTCCGCAATCGGAGTGACTGTTATTTCTGAGCGTGGGTTTTCTTTATCAAGCCCCCAGAAAATGTGTTTGGCTTTTACCTGACGATCATTTTTATAGATTCGATCCTGCATCAAATCAAGTATGAGGCTTTCATCTAAATCTGGTCTTCTGGTTTTGTAGTAAATAGTCATGGTGACTTCAACATCAGACTCAATAAGTTCGTCAAGCTGATTGCACTGCTTTTCAAAAGCCCTTGAGTAATCCAAGGCTTTCTTAGACTTGATGAATCTAGGCTTGCCGCCAATGAAGACCATACGCCTTGAATTGGCTTTGCTGGCTGGTTCGCCTATAACAACAAAAGAAGTTGACTTACAACTCATACAATGATACACTGCCTACATAACTATATGGAGCAACAAAATGTCCAACATGAAAGATTACATAATTTTCTGTGAAGAAAATAACTATGTTCAATACACCAATACAACCGAAGGAGAAATAAGTGTCTATCCCGCAAAGCACTACGAAGAATACCTCAATGCTTCCAATAAAAAAAGGAATTCCCATTCCCAGCAAGTCAAAAAGCACACTAAACATACCTTGGTTAAAAATGATTCCCGGTGACTCTGTTGAACTCCCGGCTGATATGACTGAGGGAGTAACCAAGATAAATACAATAAGATGTGCGGCTTCTCGCAGGAACAAGCTAAATAAAAAAACAGGAGATAACCGTAGATACAGAGTATTAAATGACTCTGGAATTTATAGGATTTTTTGCGTTGCCGCAGAAAGCCAAAACTATATTGAGTGAATGTAATCTAGCACACCCTGAACGTAGTGAAGGGTGTGTAGATTACATCACCCAACAGGAGCGAACATGGAAATTAAAAATGATGGGGATTATCCCCAGCCGATCTACGATGCCTTGGTTCATAGTGATTATGACCGTGGGGAAAGTGACTACAGCATTACACAGCTAATTGATTCGCCACGGTCAAGGAGGCTCAAAAACATATTTAAAGATGAAGTTACTTATTCTGCGTCAGAGTTTGCGGCCTCCGTTTTGGGGTCTGCTGGACACAGCCTAATTGAAAGATTTGCCAAGCCCCCGTTTGTTGCGGAGCAAAGAGTCTTTTGCCATTACATTCTTCCAAATACAGAGCGATTGGTTATTTCAGGTGCAATTGATCTGCAACATATTGATAAAGATGGTGTAAGAGAGATTTCTGATCTTAAGTTTTGCAAGTCGTATGCCGTTATCAATGGAAAAAGAGAATGGGAGTTACAGTTAAATGGCTATGCGTGGCTGTTGAGAAAGAATGGTCATAGAGTTACCAAGCTTCAAATTATTGCCTACATAACAGATTGGAATAAAAGAAAAGCTTTATCCGAAATAGATTATCCGGCGCAACAAATAACGATGGTTGATGTTCCGTTGTGGGACTATAAGTCGCAGGATGATTATTTTAGCAAAAGATTGTTGTTGCACTATGAGGCAGAAAATAAAAATGCTGAAGACCTTCCGTTTTGCAGTGATGAAGAACGATGGGCTAAACCAACATCTTATGCTGTGATGAAAAACAAAAACATCAGGGCATTGAGGGTGTTCTCAGATTATGAGACAGCAAAGGCTTATATTGAAGAGCATCTGTCCGGTGATACCAAAAACAAATACAGGGTAGAAGAGCGTCCCGGTGAATATGTGCGTTGTGCCAGTTGGTGCAAGGTATCTAAGTTTTGCAATCAACATAGGAGCGACTAATGCTAGAGAAAGATGAAGACTTTTATCGTAAATGGGTAGCGATACTTGCCCAGACAAGTGTAAGACCGTTAAGCATGAAAAGCCAAGGTAGCACTCTTACCTTCTTTCATGGGAATAAAAAGATAGCAGAAATGAATGCAGTTCTTTTCTACAAGCTCTCAATCAAAGAAATTTTTGGGATCATAGGAGTACCCCGCAATGACAAATAAAGCAACCATCTACCATAAACTTGCTGACGCAAGGTCAGACTTTCACAAACTTGAACTTAAAAAGTCAGGCAGAAACGCTTTTGCTGGCTTCGACTATTTTGAGCTTTCTGATTTCGTCCTTCAGGGCATGGAATGTATGAAGGCAAATGGTTTACTGCCAGTTATCTCTTTCCCTCACAGGGATGGTGTAAACCTTGCTGTCATGTCTATTTATGACATGGACAGCGGAGAACATATAGAGATTGAAAGCCCAATGTCTGAGTCTTCTGTCAGCAAACAACCTGTACAAAACTTAGGGGCTTGCCACACCTACCTTCGCAGGTATCTTTGGTATACCGCTATGGAAGTTATTGAGCATGATGCCCTTGATGCGGTTGTCGGAAATGACAAACCTTCAGCACCAAAAGCTCAAGTAAAGAAAAAAGTTTCCCGCAAACCAGCTAAACCAGCTAAACCAAAAGAAACTGAAGGTGATGACCTTTCAGAAAAGGTTATGCAAATTGAGTCAGAAAGTGGTGCATTAGAGCTTGTGCAATTGTTTACTGATATTGCAGTCGGTATGCATTCTGACTCGCTGGATAATCTTGTTTCTTTTTGGAAGAACAACCAAAGCGTTGTAAATGAGCTTCAGAAAAACTGGCCTGAAGCATTTACCCAACTCAAAACTGCTTTTGCAGAAATCAGAAGTGAACTTGAAGGAGGCAATTAATCATGTCACTTAAAACTAAAGGCTACCTGTACGTCAACAACTATCGCAAAGAAGAAAGGCATCCTGAATACACCGGATATGTGACTATTACTGGTGATCAGGTTGCAGAGCTTGTCCGTAGGGGCAAAGCTGGAGAAGAAGTTAAGCTTCAGCTTGCTTGTTGGGTTTATCCATCCAAGAAAGACCCAGAGCAAGATACTTTCTTCTTGGTTGCTGATGCTGAAGACCGCAGAAAGAAGGATGCGCCTTCTGATGTGCCGTTCTAAAAAGCTACTGTCTGCGGCTAAAGACCAGCATTGCGTCTGCTGTGGTTCCAAGGACGGAACCATAGTAGCCGCACACTACCAAGGCTTTAGATCACACTCCCTTGGCAAAGGCAGGGGCATAAAACCTGTAGACCTAGCAATCGCTGATCTATGCTCTGAGTGCCATGCAAAGTTTGATGCCCATGAAATGTCTTGTGAGACTGACCCTTGGATTAGAAAACTAGACCAATCAGAGTTGTTTTTATTTTGCATCTTAAAAACGCTGATCCGGCGATATGAGCAAGGAGTGATAAAAATAGGATAGGAGCATGAAACGATTATTCACATTCAAAACGGGCGACAGGCTTAAACAATGGGCAGATTATTGGGGGGATCACCCAAAAACAAAGTTTCCTATAACCATAGAAATCCATAGCGCAAAATCAATAAGAAGCTTAGATCAAAACGCACTAAGTCATGTTTGGTATAGAACAATCAGTAGCCAAGCTGGTGATTGTACGATTGAAGAAGTAAAGCGAGAATGCAAGCTAACCTGCGGGGTTCCAATTTTAAGAGCAGACTCAGAAGATTTTAGGCGACTCTATGACAAGGTTATTAAAACCCATGACTACCCAACAAAACTTGAAATGATGGACTTGTTACCAGTTACACGCATTATGACTGTTGACCAAATGCAAGAATACTTAGATCAGGTTTACAAAAAATACAGCCAAGCTGGTTTCTTTCTTGAAACGGAGGTTTACAACCGTGGGTAGACACAAAACAGAAGAAGAGTTTCATGGGCTTTTGCAACAAAGCAGAATAACTGTCAGGGCTGTTGTTAAGTGGCTAAACAGTCTTGGTCATAAGGTTCTTTTTATGGAAAATGAGGATTGCCCTATTGGTAAAAAACACTTGCGTTGGGACTACGTTGATTTAGGGGATGTTGAAATTACGCAAAGAATTGAGGTTAAGCAAAAGCTAAAGGTTGATTGGGACTCCCTTGAATCCTTTCCTTTCCCTGACGTAATAATTGACGAGCCATACAAGCTGTTTAAAAAAGACAAGCACGGAAAACCCTTTCCCAAATACTTAACAGCAAACAAAAAAGAATTAAGCCTACACTCGTACATAATA
>JAAOEI010000545.1_pt1 | contig 14454 bp, 15 predicted proteins | sample 7059261 | NCBI WGS metagenome assembly JAAOEI01 (sample SAMN14008812, study PRJNA610033) | viral metagenome | isolation source: viral particles filtered from seawater | place: China: Hangzhou Bay, Yangshan Deep Water Harbour | collected 2017-10-31
TTGAGGCGCCTATAACTATAAGCTCTTCGTGGTTAATTGGGAAAGCATGTTGGTCTGTAGATGGCGTGGCGTTAGACAAAGGAATAAAAGTCGCCAGACAATAGATGCGGAGCGTCTTATTAGAGGTTGGAACAGGCCTAAGGGCAATTGATGCTATGCCGTTTGTAGCCGTTCCGCTTGAATCTGTAGCTGGCCCATAAAATGTCCAACCGTTCTGATCATCGAAGCGATTGATCTCTATGGGATTTCTATATGATAGATAGATAGGATTATCGCCATCAGTAACATCCTCTATCTTATAGATCGAATGGGCCTCTATACCACTCGGTAGGGCAATAGAGAGAGCATTTCCCGTATAGGTCAAATCGGCAGAAGTCATATAGGCGCTTGGGTCGTTGTTAGAGAGCTCTACGTACATAGAGGCTAACATATCGTCCATAGCGGCTCTGATATCTGCATCGCTCCACCGCTGGTTGTTAGTATCGGTGTCAGTGTCGCCTATATAGCGCCTAACTCTTGTGATGAGGGTATTTACGGTAGCCGCAGTTGCTCTTGTGGATATAACAGCCATTACTTAGAGATTATAGCGCTTTGACGAATTCGGGCCAATGCTTGGCGATATTCTGCTATTTCAGCGTCCGAAGAAGCATTATTCTCTATGTGGTCGCTGAGATCCCTTTCAAACGTTTTTTCCACTAGAGAGCTAACTTCATCCGCCGTAACACTTTCGTCGATGAAATTGCCATCGAGAAGGAGTTTTCTGAGCTCTTCTTTCGATGGTCGCCAGTTTCGCCTAAAGCCTCTGGCCTCTGCCCATTTTTGTGCAAAAGTTCGTAGATCTTCACGAACTTCCTTATCGTATTCCTCTTTGCTCTTTTTCTCGATAACGACATAGCCCTCTTTTTGCACCCTTCTCCATCGTTCGACGTTAGACTTATAGCCGTAGTTTCTGCAGTGGCTATCTCTCATATATTGACCACTACCAGCCTTTTGATTTGCTTCATCGGCCACAAGGAACCAGTTATCGTCTAGAAAGGCTTCGGTTCTTTCAGTTTCTTCCCTTTCAGCTTCTGCAAGTTCTTTGTCCTGAAGTGCACCTGCGTGTTCGTTTACAGCGTCTACTCCGTACTTATGGCGATTAAAGCGCTCTATCATCTCGAAGTGACTTCTGTCTGGCTCTACATATTCTCCTATCCTGCCGGTAAAGTGATACTTATAGAGATCCCCGTCCATATCGCTGGGAAGTTTTCCTTTAACAGGATCGCCCATGAAGATATAGAAACATCGCCAAAGCTCCTGCCCGCCGAGTTCTGGGCGATATTCCCTTTCGTATAGACACCATCTATGAAAATGGGGATGAACTCTAACTTTTATTCTCTCTGCGCCGTTATCGTCTTTTGCCCAGTCGCCTAGGACATCTTCTAGAGCCGCCTGGATCTGAGGTGGAGGTTCACCCAGTGAGCTAAGTTCGTCTGGATCTATGTAACCGTAAGCCTCTCCGTTTCTTATCATACGGAGCTTTTTTCTAACCCCAGGGCTTTCCCTGCGCCCTATGTCCTGGGTCATAACGAAACTTTCGTCTTCTTCTACCTGGGCCCTAGGAACGTTATGGCGAAGGGAAAAGGGAATTCGTTTCATAGGGTTACTATGACAACGGGAAGGCTGAATGTAAAGGGAAATTAAAGGCCGGCGGGAGGGCGAACTCTTATATGGACCAAGTCTCCATCGCCTAGAGTGAAATCGCTACCGATATCATCTTCACCAATTCCTGTAGTATTGACGGCATTATCATAAAGTGTAATAGAATCATCGCCCAGGTCTACATCTTCGGAATCTGCCACTCCATCAGCAGATTGCCCACCAAAGCACTGAAGATTTTCAGCGGCCCCGCTATCATTTTCAGCCAAACAAACACTTATTACACCTTGATAATTTTCTATAGGAAACGGCAAACCTATGTCAGGAGCACAAGCTATCTGAAGGAAATCATCAGTTGGAGAACCCCCTCCTGTACAAGAACTAACGGTAAACGATGTTACTCGTTCGTATACTCGTTCAGATTTAACTGGCGTACCTTCAACGAAGTTCGTGCTGATAGTTTCACATCCACTACCTGTACCGCCGCTTACCGCTCTATCACCAACTGGCTGTCCGAATTGGTTGTAACCGCAGATAATCATATCGCCTGTACATGCCAAAACATTATTGTTTGAAACATCCTTGGGATAAATCATAAGCTTACACGGATAGGGAGGAACTTCTATAGTAGAAGTATTGGCCAATGTAACAGTTCCAGCAGCCCAAGCTTCTTTAGCTATAATTCCATTCAATCCAACAGTTGTATCGGTACTATTAGCGCCGGTATCTGGAACCCAAACTTGGTAAGTAACTTTTTGGGTCCTAAGATAAGGCAAAACGTTACGGAACCCTATATGCCCAGCCGCTTCTACAATCTGTGGACCTTTCCACAAAACTCCAAGGGCAAGGGCTGTAAGAGCGCCAAAGCCAAAAGCTATAAATTTCTTCATGGTACTCATCTTAACCTCCTTTCAGGAAAGAGAGAAGTGGGCATATATTTCAATGCCCACAACCCTCAAACCATTTACAGATCGGTCAATCCGCTAACGCTGTACTGAATATCGTCAATCATAGCGTTATTATGAGGCTTTCGAGTGGCACAGTTGCCGCTCTTAACCATGACAACTTCGTGGGCATCTTTGTCGGCCACAAAGCGCTCACCTTCATCAACCATCTGCATATCGGCCTCAGAGAACCAACCAAAGCCTTCAGTCTCCAAAACCCACATAACGCCAGGCATACAATCCCTGTCGGTCACAAGGGGAAGCTGAACGTCGCCTATTACCTGCTTAAGGGCGCCAAAGCCTTTGGTCTTAATGACTTCAGGAAAGCGCCTATCACCAAGGACTTCCTTAACAAATTCTCGCCTGACGCTCTTATGGCAAAGGAGCGTATCAGGATCATCGCCTGTACCGTCATCACCTATTCGGTCAACGGCAAGAGTAACGTAATCCTCTTTAAAGGGTCTAACTCCGCCCGTAGAGTTATTGATCATTACTGCTTCAAGAGTTGGCTCAGTAGATCGCTGAACTCCATAAACAAAGGTTTCGATATTTCGATCGACAACCATATTTAGAAGACCATTCGGTCCAGCGTAAAGAGAATCACTATCGGCGTCTGGAGTAGAATCTACAGATGCTGCTCTAGAATTCCATGGAATAGAGAAAGAATTGTCAGCCGGATCCGTACCACTATAGGTCTGAATAGTGATTGTAGGATTGGCCAAAGTTGCATCCATAGCAGAAATAACACTACCGCCGGCCGTTGTACCGTCAGCAGTATTTCTAATCACAGGATTTCCTGTAACACTGCTGGCCAGAAAATCAAGCTCCATATTTATTCTAAAATAGTGAAGACCGTATTTGTGACGATCAGCAGCTTGTGAAGTCCTAGAATTTCGACCATAAAATGGATATACCGTTTCACTAGTTTCACCGCTAAACGTTCCGAGAATTTGACGGGGGCCAAGATAAAGCATTCGAGCAAAGTTAAGATCTCCTTGGATCCTAGCTGCTCGGAGCTCTTCAGTAGCCGGTTGAGACCAAGCTACTTTATCTCCCTTTCGGGCTGCGCGCTCAACATGTCCAGTTCGTCGAATTCGCGTATAAATTGCTCGCGACATAATCGACGGATTAAACCCGGCAGAAACTCGAGGCGTAGGAAGATCATCATTTTCACGAAGAGCAATGCCAGCACTCTGAGGCGGACGGGACATAACAGACGTAAGGCTACGTCGGCCACCCATAGTGCCCTTTTTCTTAGCGATAAGAGACGCTATAACGACCTTCTTATGATAATGGTCTTCCCAAGCGGGAATAAACTCTTCCTTCAGGCGGTAGAGGAAACTATTTCGACTTACGCCCGTTACTCCAGTGACTTCATTGACAGTTGCAGTAAACGACATTTTCTTTCTCCTTTATCGAAGAAACGCCAAGACGTCCTTCGCCAAAGGCTTCTTTCCAGAGGCCTTCGTCCCAGGTGATTTTCCCGCTGTTTTGCCTGAAGTAGAAATTGCTTTGTGGGCATTATCGTTTGGATCAGGGCGCTTAGAGGGAGCTACTTTTGGCTTAAGGTTAGAGACAAGGGGTGCCACTATGCGCTTAACTGCCTCAGAAGGATCTTTAATTTGCTCTTCCCTAGCCAATGCGTAAGCTGCTGTATAGAGAGCGCTTTTAACGTTATCGTCTACAACAGACTTTCCGCTTTTTGGATCGAGAAGCGATTTCTCCAATTCAGTCTTAAGGGCGGTTTGGTACGCCTTATAGGACGCCTCTTTGGCCCTGTTTTCGTACGCCTCTTTTTGCATTTCAGCGGTTTTTCTAGCTTCCTGCGCCGCTTGAAATGCTTGAAGTGCCAAAACATGAGCCACATTTGTCTCGTCGTATCCGTAGGCTTTTAGCTGCTCTGCGTGTTTCCTTTGAAACTCTTCGGCCGCTTGCATCTGTCTTCGACTTTGTTCTTCCTGAAAAAGTCGAGCTTGCATATCAGCCTGTCTCTCTTGAAGTTCTATGAACTGCGCGAGACGTTGTTCCAAACTGTTAGCTCTTGACTCTGCTTCTTTAGCTCGACCTACAAGCTGTCTGATCCTATCGTTTGCCCTAGAAGATGTTGGTTCCTCGAAAGTATCTTCTTCATCTTCGCCTTCATCTTCTGGAATGTCTTCTTCTTCTTCTTTAGCTTCAACCGGCGGTTGTTCATCACCACTCTCTTCGCCGATATCTTCCGGAAAATCAGTTCCTTCTTCATTCTCTTCATTTGCCCAAATTTCAGCATCGTATTCTTCGAGCTCTTTTTTGGGTGAAGCGCCTTGTGGTTTGTCCCATTCAGCATTTTGCAATTTAGTTGGTTCAAGATTTGCCGGAGGATTAATGTCAGTCATTTTTGTCTCCTTTTATTACGCTCTGGACGGGTGAGCGAACCCCATTTCGGCAAAGAGCACCATGAGTTATCGCGACTCTGAATTATGGGACGCGCCCCATAAAATGACACTCTGAGCACAAGGAGAGTATAGAAAAGAGTTAGTCTTTACGCTAGCTTTGATCGCTTGATGCTTGCTCGGAGGAAGACATAGAGTTAAATTGCTCTATGGTTGGTGGCGAAGATGGAAAGGCGCTATTTCCTCCGCTGGGCGGAGATTCTACTCCTCTTGTAGGTGAAGGTGTGGAAGGCGGAGAAGACTGGCTCTGAAGAAGTGCTGCATCGGCTCCTGCACCCATAAGTTCGTGAAGTTCATCGTGAATAAGGAGTGCTTTTTTCCTCCAATCTGGCAACGCTTCAAACTCTAAGGTTTTCATATACTTACGGTGTTCCTCGTTGTGAATTTTGTGGTCATCAAACGATTGAACTTGAAGAACACTTAGAGGATCTCTTAGATGGAGAAGATTTTCTCTCTTAGCCCTTTGGCGGTCTTCGATAAAGGGATCATAAGTAGTGGCTGCGGCATACTCGTCACCCAGCATTTTTCTGGCTCTTTCTGCCGATGGGTCGTCGCTAAAAAGGTTTGCTCCCATGAATTCGAGCACTTCACTAACTTTTGCTATTCGAGATGACGGTCTACCTGTATAGAGTTCAGGAACAAAATCGTAATCCCAGTCGTAATCTTCGGAGTTAAACTCGACAAGTTCGACTTTACCGTTTTCTCCTACCATACGAATAAGACGCCCGTCGTCTGCATATTGTCTGTAAAGATAGACGGCGTGTTGAACCACTTGGAGCATCGAGCGCCTATGGGCTGCCATATCGGGCTCTCTCATTGCTTGTTCGTTCTCTGTGTAAAAGGCTACTGCGCGACCTGAAATATCGCCCTGAGCCTGTCCTCTTCCAACGTCACTGTAACCTGTTACTTGCTGAGCTCTAGTGATTTGGTTTTCCATGAAAGAAAACATACTATTCGGTATTTCCGGAACGTGAAGAGGTTCAGGTTTATAACCTTTAACATACTCGATGATTTGACCGCTCTTATCGCCCCAGATATTTTTGTCTATTCCGCTATTGCGAGGCACAAGCATATGGGCGTTGAGCATTTTGTCGAGGTGTTCGCGCATTTTGTTAGCTACGCGATTAGTGGAATACTGAAGAGGTTTAACGTCTTCGAGAAGACCGTCTGGATATAGGCTTCCTGAAACTATGTTATCGCCGAAGAACAGGACAAAGGGAATTCTGGTTGGATAATAGGGATTTGGTCCCATCGAGATGATTGTTGAGCCTGAGTAAACTACCAAGCGCCCTCTTGGAAATTGTCGAGATGGAAGTTCCCAAAACTCAACAAGTTCAGCCAATACGTTAGCTTCACTCTGCTGGGCAGCAAAATCGGCAATAGATACTTCGTCGTCTTGTACTATAGAGGCATAGGGCGCACTTTCCCTGGGGGAATTTCCTGTGGAAAATCGGCCCTTTGTACTCTTTCCGAAGTAATCTGTCGGAAAGCGATCTTCGAGTTTTCTTATTGGAAGAAGTTTAGTTTGGAAGAAATGATGCATCTCTTCTATTGTGTGGGCGCTGGGGTCTGGAAAACCATCTGTGGTTGGAACATATTCATATCTTACGTCGCCTTCAAACAGAGGTTGAATAACCTTATCGCCGAAGCCGTCATCTTCATAGCGCATTTCTTCCTCTTTATCAGTAAAGCCGTCGTAACTTTGAGGAATAACTTTTCCCTTATTTATGTCCCAGCAGACCTTAAACCAACAGGCCCCTGTTTGCTTGGCCCAAGAAACTGTCCTGTGGAGTTCGTCTTGATCAATCATTCTCATTATCGACTTAGCCAACTTCTCCGTCATGTCAGCCTTGGCCCTTGAGCGCTGGTCGTCTTTTGCCGCTGGAATCTCTATAGAAGGAAGCTGTTTTAGCGTTTGCGCTACAGAAGATTTAACCAACATTCTTGCTATATTGACCCCTTCATTTGCTTCGCCTTGTGGGTCAGTAAGTCCCATTTCATAGCCACCATAGCGCGCTATTTCATGCCATCCTCTGTACATAGCGACATGTTCTATTGCGCGATTAAGACGGCGGCCCTTGAAAAAGGAACTAGCGTCCTCAAACATATCCACTACTTCACCGAGCATTCTCATCGCGTTTTCTTCGCTGAGCATTTATTCTCCTATCGCAGAAGAGAGTCTAGCGGCCCGAAGTTCATCTAGACGACGCATTTCGTCTTTTTGGATTTCTATATTGGCCGATTGTTGCTGTTTGACAAGTGCTATGGGCTGTCCACCTACAGAGAGGTTTTCGGCAAGGAAACTGAGGGTAGCTTTGTGAATTTCAACAGCTACATAGGCTAAGAGGAAAAAAGCGGAAAGTAGAATCAAAAACGCTAAGGCCAATATATTTGTCGAGATCATATGGTCCTATGATAGTATGAAAACGAATTATGCCAAAGAGTAAAACTGCTGGGAAGATAGCGAAACCAGAGGGATTTCCTCGAGAACTCTCTAGAGGTAGCGATTTTAACGACTACATGGAGGAGGTCCAACGGATAAGAGATGGTTGGAGAGATGACTTTGAGCTCTTCTGTCGAGAGAAATTGAAAATAGTCAATAAAATGGCGACAAACAACAATTTTATGGTTCCCTTTGAATTTAACGAATGTCAGAAGGCTCTAAACGATCTCATAGAGAAAATAGGCGATTTTAACGAAGTCAAAACAGCCAAGCTGAACGAAAGAAATCCTTCGGTTCCTATTTCCAGATTGCCTATAGAGATCATTATTTTGAAGGCTAGAAAGGTGGGCGTTTCTACGTTTCTGGAAGCTAGGGCATATTGGAAAGCGGCGCTCTTTAAGGAGCAAAAATGCCTTATTATGGCCCATGAGAGACCGGCGGCTCAAAATATTGCCGATATAGCACAGCGTTTCGATATTTATTGGGATCCAGATGAACCGGTAGTGACCAAGATTCCACTCAGTAGAATGAGCGACGATTTGATCGAATGGGAAAAGGGCCATGGTAGCAGTATAGTAGTTGAAACTGCTGGCTCTAAGGGCGGAGGATCATCTAGGTCGTTCACCTATCACCTTCTCCATATGAGCGAAGTGGGATTTTATCCATCGGACAGTGCACAGGTTGCTGCGGCACTAAGCGCAAGAGCCCTTTATCACGAAACATATTTTGAGAGTACACCGAACGGTACGGGAAATATGTTTTACGAGGATTGGCAAAACGCTATGTGGTTTGAGGACATAGTTAGACTCAGTAAAGAAGGCGCTCTTCCTAGATGGTGGAACGGAAAAGTTAGATTTTTCTGGCCGTGGTTTGCCCAAAGCGAAAACATAGTTCCTCTACTGGAGGAGGAAGATGCTTATATAACTGAAACGTTAGATGATGAAGAAAAGCTTATGATCGAAGAGTTCGATTTGTCTAACGAACAGATAGCCTGGAGAAGAGCTCAAATAGCGGGACCATGTAGTAAGCAAAACGCTATGAGCGCCAAGGAGTATTTCAAGCAGGAGCATCCTTCTACACCCGAAGAAGGCTTCATAGCTAAGAGTCAGGCTCTTTTTGACCCTAGACCGCTTAATGCTATGAGCGAAGCCAGTAAATTGATTAAACCTGTTTTTGTGGGCCACCTCATGCACGATCCGGACGATCCAATAGGATTTAGAATGATGAAAGGCGGCGAATATGTCGTTCCTTTAACTGGCTCTCCTTCGATAATTGGAGCTACTTTTGTACAGTGGGAATTGCCGGAAAAAGATACCTCTTACGTCATGGGGGCAGATAGTGCCGAAGGCTTAGAACACGGTGACTGGAGTGTTATAACGATCTGTTCGCGAACTAACGGCACTGTGATGAAAGAGGTGGCTCGTTACAGGGGAAAAACTCCTGCTCGCGAACTGGCAGAAATAGCAGATTTTTTAGGAAGGATGTATAACGATGCCTATTTGGTTGCCGAGAGAAATCCTCCTGGAAATGCTATGTGTGAACGCTTGCTAGAATTGGGTTACCCTAACCTTTACCATCACAGAAATATAGAAAGCGTAACAGATATGGAGAATCCTTCCAGTTTCACCGTTGGTTTTAGGACAACTACTATGACTAAGCCCATGATTTGTGAGAGGGGAGTTCAAGCTCTTCGCGATAACGCTATAATTTTGAGACATCCTGACGCTATTAAGGAGTGGAAATATTTCTCAAGAGTTAACCGCATATATAGCGCGCCCAATGGAATGAATGATGACTGTGTTATAGCGGACCTGTTAGCTTACTTTGGAATGGAAGAAGCTCCTCCTATGCTGATCTATAGAAGTTTGGAGGCTGAGAAGGAAGAAGAGGAAAACGCTGGGCTAAGTGCAGAGGAAATACAAAGTAAATATTGGCAAAAAAAGATAAAGGAAGTTAGGGAAAGGGCAGCAGAGAGAAATGTAGAGAAAATTGAATACTTGATGAGAAAAGTTAAGGTCAACGGGGACGTTTTTCACTAAGAGAAAGCTTTTCGGACCAAAGAACCGGAAGAGTCCACCAATCCGGCATATTGTGATGGTCTAAACCGTAAAATGCATGGTCGATTTCGTGCTCTATAATCTGAGCCAATTGAGTTTTGCAACCGCCTTTGGCACAGAAATTGCGCGGAATGAAGATTGTAATACTCTTTTTTCGCAAACCAGAAGCTTCTCCGTTAACTGATTCGGTTGTTCCATAAGTAAAGCGCGCAGTATTTAGCTTTGCTCCTTTGTGCTTAAGAGCGGCTTTTAGAAAAAGTTTTAGTTTAGCGGTTGGAAGTGATGTTTCATTTATCACCTTCACTTTGCGATTATGCGGGAAACGATTTTTATTTGGCTAGGCTGAGATATCTCGGTGATTTTATTGGCTATATGGATTTGTTGGGCCTGGAGTAGGTGTAGGTGGTACTCCATTTAGACGAAGAAGGAAAAAGTCTCTACGGCTTTGATCGTCTAGGAAATTAAATCTATCGGCTTTGAGATCGACAGGCGACAGGGCAAATGGATCTTCGCTTAAGGGCGCTGGAGGTGGTGGTACAACTGGTTCTATAGGCGGAGTTTGTCCTATTTCCTCTGGACCTTTGGGAAGATAAAACTCGGGGGGTTCAATAGAATCCATCTGAGGCATAGGAGACATATGGGGAACTTCTGATTGTATTGGCAATGGTATTTGGGACATTTGAATATCCGGAGGAGTTTGAGGAATTTGAGGAATCTGAGAAGGCAGTTTCTCTTTATTTCGTTTTCTCTTTCTTCGCTTGGAGCCCACTTTGAGAGTTTATTCTATTTTAGCGCCACAAGTCCACTGGCTGTCTATGCAGGCAAAGAAAGAGCACTTATCTCCCCTAAAGCCAAGGTCGGTGTTAAATCTTATATCCCCGGGACGACAGGATTCAGTGGGCTTACCGCCGTGCCAAAAAATATTTCTGTCGTTAGGTGGAACTCCGAGGGAAATAGGAAAAGGAAAGAAAACTTTTCCCCAGTGAGATGGATTTAAAATATCTCCTAAACCTAGCGCTTTGACAACCGGACCAATAGAGAACCAATAGAGCTCTCCGTCGTGAAAGAGTTTAAGGGGTTGAGATTTTACTCCTTCGTTTTCAATGGAAAGTGCACATTTATCCCCGCATGCTTCACCGAAGAGGACATTGGTTATTCCTCCTTTCGCGTTTTTCACTGCCCAAGGACCTTTTAGCGTAGCCCCTTCGATAAACGAACCGTTTGTTTGAGCGCCAAAACCGCCTAAGCGAACAGAGGGGGAAGTTAGATTTATTTGAGTTGGATTCTCTAAATAGACCCAAGAAAAAACGTTACGAGCATTAGGATTTGTGGCTTGTATTCCACCGGCTGTTTGGAAATCTGCTTCCTGACAGAAAACGTAAGAATAATCGGAACCTAGAAACTCTCTAGTATAGAGACAACCGCAGCGATTAGAATTAGCGCTATAAGCGTCTACTTTCCAAGCATTAGCGTCTCCTCCACTTTTCCATATTCCCCATCCGGCATTTTCTTGGGCCGTAAAATTATTAAGCCGAGCATTGTTACAGTTATTGACGCGCCCGAGGTGATCTTGATATCCACACTGTGCAAGTAGACCGTCGCCTGAAAACGATATAACAGAAGAATCGACTAGCTCTATAGCTGAAAACATAACTATACCTTTTGCGCCGGGTGACGGTTCTTCTGTACAGGCGGGGAGACCTTGATAGTCTCTTAGACCTACGAGAGAGATTTTCTCGAGACGGCTGCCCACTGAACCTGCGCCGAAGTGAAAACCATCTACGTCTTTTGGAAATCTTATATATGTTCCGCTGATTTTACCGAAGGAAAAACGATACTGCCCCTTTCCCTTTATGGTCAAACCAGGACGATCAACGTACAGTGTTCTGGATGAATATATACAAGTATAAGCCGATAGATCTAGCACATCATCTTCGGCATTATCTATAGCGTTTTGAAGTTCTATCCATTCATCTTTTCTCGTTATGCAGTCAGCTATATCGCCCGTTATACCAAAGTCTTGACCGGTGGAAGAAAGTAACAGAGTTAAGAGAAAATTCATTTGTCCTCCTAGGGTGCAACTGGGGAAGATACTATATCGCCGGCTTCCATGTTTTGGGCTGTGCCATTTCCACTTCCGCAACGATCTTCAATAGTTGGAATAGTATCGTTGTTTATGTCCCAACAATGGTCTGGTGCTGGGGAGGTGGTCATAAGATCGTAAACTAAACCGTTATTATAAATAGAGGCGCAAGTTGGTGGGCTAGCGTCAACCCAGAGGCCTACTTCATCGAGATAGCCTATGGCGTTGTTTCCGTTGGATGAACTCAAGAGATCGCCCAAAACTAAAACGGCTGTAGTATTATAGGCCGAAGCGGGAATTGTTCCACTGAAACTTAGAGTTTCTTCGACGCCGTTAAAGTATATTTTCATCCTGTCGGCGTTAGTAGCTCCGCCCCCTATAAACTCAGCGCAGATGTGAACATAATCGGCTGTACTAACAGCGTTTGTCGTAGTTCCAAAAGGTGTTGTGGTGCCATTTCCAGAGAGAAACCACCTGAGGGTACAGGAAGCGTTTAGAATTCTTAGTGTCCAACCGGCATCACCTCCTGCTGCTCCGTAATGCGCCACATAATCTTCGTCGAGAGTACAAGCGGCATTATAAACCCAGAAGGCTACAGTGAAACGGCTAGATCCTCCATCGGCCGTATCGATTGTGTGGACTTCTTCGTTTGTTCCTCCGAAGAGAAGAGCATGCGAATTATTGTACGACGTTCCCATTCCTCCCAAGTGCATTCCCTTGTGCTGAGGCCTTCTTGGCATTCTGGCCAGTGCTTCTTCGCAGGAAGTGAGAAACAGAAGAGAAAAGAGAAGTGGAAAAACTTTATTCATCGCGCCTATAATCGCACAGCGCTTTGATTATACGGAAGTAAAGTTTGGCGCTTATTTTTTCTTTATTCACTGTCCCCTGACCTAAGTTAACTGAGAGACCAAGACTCTTGACATAGTGTAGGGCGCTAATAGGGTAATTCTTAGAGTTTACTCTTATCTTCTGTCCGTACTGAACTCGCCTATCGTCGCTCAGGCGAATATAAAGAACGTTTTGTACCTTAATATTGTCGCAGTCATCTCCCTGAGCCTTGGCAATATAGCGCTCCTTATCGTAAACCCTACAGGGCCCCCTAACCACAAAAAACATTTTACACAAACCTTTGCCAAAGCCGCAAATCTTTGGCGGTAGAGGAAAATAGAAAGTTTGTGATCTACGTCACATTGTGAATTTTGGGTTTAGAGATATTTTACGCTTAAAAAACGCTCGATTTTATATTTTTATTTTTGGATCGATGTGTTGAGCGCGGATTCCCACCCCCCCAACCCCCCTCCCGTGTGATCTTCGTCACGTCCCCCCTAAGTATTTGAATTTTATGGGAAAAAGCTGTCAATACTGAACAAGAAATTAGCGTTTAGGCTTTTCGCTACCAGCGGTTTCATGCCAAGTTGATGGCATGGATTTTTATCCAATGATTTCGCGCAGTTAGAGATTCGAGGTGGACCCGAGGTGAACCCAAAACCTGAATGATTTCGTTTGGCACGGAAAAACCGACAGAAACCAACGGTCAAGAAAAGCGCTTACGAATGTTTTGTTCAGGTACTCTTTGTTGTTGACATCTGCGGCGAGAGCGAAAAGGTCAATGATTACGCCGCGGTACAGCGTAAGGCCCTAAGAGCGCGGAAAGATTGGGAAAGAGGGATGGGGGAGGGACTACTCCGCGAGGCCGAAGGGATGGAAGAGCTGGGTGAGCTCGGTGAGCCTTCCGTTTGACTTTTCGAGGGCCGAGGGCGAGGATGGGGGTCTAGTTTCGATGCCGCGAGACTTGCCGCTGGACTGTCGGTCAATTGGCATGGTTCTTGCGAAGTTGTCACAAGGAGTAGCTGAAGAGTCACTCTTAAATAAAGGGCACCGAATTCTAATCGGCGCCGAAAACAAAGACTTCCCTTCCTTCGCGAGTCGGTCGATGGAATGGGCAGTGGATAACCGACAAAAGGATTGAATACCATGACCAAAGTAACTTCGCAGACGATGTCACCCGAGGCGCGGGCATTCTTCGAGCGAATGATGCGAGTACTTGAACTACGAAACAAGGCAATCTCTAGCGGTAGCAGTGAGAAAGAATTTGAAAGGAGTCTTTCTCCTACCGAGAAGGGGGCTTATCACTCCGCGAGGAGTGAACCGTTTCGGACAGTTTTTATTAGGATGGGAAAGCTATCCCGGTGGCCTCGTTCTGGTACGGGAAAAGCAGAAGCTATCCGAAACGAAATTCTCGAGTTTCTAGCTGCTACTAATGCTAACCCGGCCCAAGAGAAGGTCGAAAAGGAGGATGGGGACGAAGACCTGAACGAAACTGCCGCTTCGTAGAAGGGGGATTGAAACCCCCTCTAGGCTCCCACTAATCGGGTGGGGGTCTAGGTGGGTTAGTCAAACCCAAGGAGGCCTTATGTTTAGCGAGCTGATAACCGCCATCAGATTGGCGGCGCTCTATCCTGAATGCGTCGAAGACCAACGGTTCGTGGAGCATTGGCTATTTAACCGTCACATCAAAGACGATGAATTTGACGGGTTTGTGGCGCGTTACCGTTTGGCCCTATGTCTCGAGCGGGCCTTGCAGGCGCTCTTCTACCCGACCGAAGTGGCTTGAGAACCCGGGAGCGGTTCCGCTTCCATGTTAAAGGAGACCTAAATATGAAATGGCACCTAATCGGACGAGGGTTCAACGGTTGGCATGCACAAGGTGTCAACGTTTCATCCTCTGGTGGGGACCTCAATCCCTATACGTTTTGGACGGGGCAAGAATGCCCTGGGTATCGGAACGAGGCAATCGAGGGTTGCCTGGTCTACGATGCTGAGGCTCTTTTCGAACTCCTCCAGCTCGTAGGCCGAG
>JAAOEI010000546.1_pt1 | contig 14416 bp, 20 predicted proteins | sample 7059261 | NCBI WGS metagenome assembly JAAOEI01 (sample SAMN14008812, study PRJNA610033) | viral metagenome | isolation source: viral particles filtered from seawater | place: China: Hangzhou Bay, Yangshan Deep Water Harbour | collected 2017-10-31
AGAAATAAGTAAAGGAAAATAAAATGACTGCTATTGCATCTCGCTCTACCAAACTCTCGAACATCATTGCTTTTGAAGAAGATGTTCATTATGGCTATTGCCGTGAAACTGTAACTGTAACCGTTGAAGCAGGTATGGATATTGGTGCAGCTCTGAAGCTGTCCGCTGGTAAGTACATCTGGGTTGACCAAGCTGGCACTGCCGCACTGACTGCTGGTGTAGCCATTCTGGTTGACCACTTTGCTGATGTGCCTAATCTGACTGCTGGTGATCATCAACTGGCTGTTCTGGTTCGTGGCCCTGCTGGCGTAACTTCCAAGTCCTTGATCTACAAAGGTGTTGTAGATGCTCCGGGTAAAGCTCTTGTTGTAGCTCAACTCAAAGCCCAAGGTGTTGTTGATCGCGTTCAAGTGTAATCAACTTTAAATAAATAAGAAATAAGGAAACCTTAGAATGTCAGTGATCCGCGATTACTACTCCAGTTTTAAAACCACCGAAATGACTGATGCAATCAACGAGATTGAAAATCAGTATGGTTATGTAAACAGCCGTAACTACTTCAATATGAAGTCTACTGGTCAAACTGCCATCATCTTTGATGTTAATAAGCATGACATTACTCTGCTCCCACAAGTTAATCGTGGTGATCATAGTGCTACCCAAGGTAAAGAGCGTGAAGTTGAAACCTTCGCCCTGAAGCTTGCCTACTTCAAGCATCAAGATCGTCTGATGACTGAAGACATTCAGAGCTGGCGTCAGCCGGGTCAAGAGATTCAAGAGACTCTGGCTCGTGCTACTGCTGAAAAACTGCAAGACATGCGTATGGCTGCTGACCAGACCAACGAGTACATGAAGCTGCAAGCTTTCAAAGGTGTCTTCAAGACTCCAGACGGTAAAGTTGTTGCTGATATGTTCACTGAGTTTGGTGTTGCTCAAACCACTATCGACTTCGTACTTGGTACTGGCACTACTAACGTAGATGCTAAGATTGCTGAGCTGAAGCGTGCTGTAGCTAACAATGTTAAACAAGGTGGTGCCATCAGCGGTATCGAAGTTCTGGTTGACCCAATCTTCTTCGACAAGCTGATCAACCATGCAATGATTCGTGATGCCTTCAAGTTCTATCAGAACAGTGGCACTCAGCGTCTGCGTGATGACCTCGCAAACTACATGCGTTGGGGTATCATGGAAGTGTTTGAATACCGTGGTGTTCGTTTCATCTCCTATGACGCCACCTTCAACCTGCCTAACGGTACTACTGAGCAAGGTGTTGCTGACAACACTGGCCATGCTTATGGTCTGGGTGTTCGTGATCTGTTCCGTGGCTATGCTGGTCCTAGCAACAAGCTGTCCCAAGCCAATCAGCCCGGTCGTGAAATGTTCGTTCGTCAGTATGTTGATGACCGTGATGAGTACGTTGATTTTGAGCTGGAAATGGCTCCTCTGTACTTCTGCACCAAGCCTGCATCGTTGGTTAAAGTTATCAGCTCTAACTAAGAGTTACTGTGAGGGGCTTTATGCCCCTCTATATTTCAGAGGAAAGAGATTATGGCTATTGCCGATGTAAGCGCTCCTGAACGTGCTTGGGTTGATGCTCACACAGTTATCCAACGTGTTATCACAGAAGTAAACGCAGAAGTTCCAGTAACCACAGTTATGCCTAATCAGGCTGACAGTGTTGCTGTTGATGTACCTGCTCTGGTTGTTGACTTCAACTTGCTGCTTGACAAACTGAAAGCTGCTGGCTTGATGGTTGCAGATTAAACAAAGGGCTGCTTGTCAGCCCTCCTCTTAAGGAGTAGGCATGGCCCTTACAGATATTGAAACAGTAAGATTGTTGATTGGTGATACACCAACTTCACCATTTTATATGCTATTCACGGACGAAGATATTCAACAGTTCTTAGACTTAAATGATGGGAACGTAATGCGAGCTGCAAGGATGGCAGCGATTGCCGCTTCTATGCAATTGTCCGGGTGGACTACCCGCGAGAGGACTGGTGATATTGAGGTGTGGTCTTCGTTGTCTACTTCTTATCTCAAAGCCCTCGACAACTTTATCAAAGACAGCGGTTCTGCAAGTATTCCTTCTGGGTTACTAGGGTATGCTGCTGGTATCAGTTATGAAGATGTTTGTGCAAATGATAGTAATCCAGACAACATTCGTCCGGGTCTGATTGGTATTCGTTTGTGTGATGGGAATATGTTCTCTTATACAAACCCATTTAGAATCAAATCGTGCGGATGCTAACCTATGTCTATGAAGCTTACAGTAGACAAGAAGGTGTGGCAAAACTTGAAGAAGTCTTTTGCTAAAGCTGAGAGAGTTGAATCACACTTGGGGTGGTTTGAAGAGCATCAATATGGTCCTGAAAACGCCAATCTCCAGATGGCTCAAGTAGCTCAGTGGCAAGAAGAGGGTACTGAAGGTGGTCAGGGTAATGGCTCTGGTATTCCTCCTAGACCATTCATGCGAGAAGGATTGAAAGCTGTATTCCTTGGTGGTGAAAACAAAGAAAGCTTTAAAAGAGTTCTTACTGAAGTTGCAATGGGTAGGGATATATTCAAAATCTTGCACAGAGAAAGTAAGAGTTTTGAAAAGACCTTGAAGAATGTAATGATTGACTGGGATACCCCCGGCAATGCTCCTTACACAATTGCTGAGAAAGGTTTTGATGACCCCCTCCATGAAACAGGTACTCTCATAAATAGCGTAACAGCTAAAATAGTAAGGAGAAAGAGCTAATGCTGCAACCTAGATTTCTTCTTACTAAGACTGTTCCAGTTACAATCCTCCGAAGAGTAGCGGGAACCTATGTTGACGGAAGATGGGTAGAAGGAACTACTACAGAAATTCCTATTGAAGCTAACATCCAACCAATCAAAGACTCTGAGCTTATGCTTATGCCTGAGGCTGATAGAAGTCGTGAGTGGTACAAAGGATATACAGCATCATTGGTTAGAACACAGAAGGAAGGTGTTGGTGGCTATGACGCAGATGAATTTCTGTGGCAAGGTGACAGATACAAAATAATGAAAGTTCGTAACTATGCTATGGGTACGCTGGATCATTACCGTTTCATAGCAGCAAGAATAGAACTCACACCTAATTAGGGGATGATATGGCAGGAATTTATACATCCCTACAGGATGCTCTCCGTGCTGTTGCTGTTGTAGCACTATCTGAGTATCCAACAACTTTGGTGATCTTCAGTCATGAAGATGGTGCTGAACCACCGGGTTCTTATGTAACTATAAGCATCCTTAATGTTGAACAACAAGGGAAGCATGTTAGCAGCGGACTTGCTGATCTAAACGCTACACAATATGAAATAACTATTACTGCTGCAAATGAAGTGATGTGTCAATTCTCTTTTGTTGGAAGTGATAGTGGTAATCAAGCTTACAGTTTTTACCAAAGAATAAATAATAACCCTTTAGTGTTTGATGAGCTTGGACGTAACAAACTTGGTGTAATGAGAAAAAGTCAAGTAAGGCGTGCTCCTCAGAAGCGTGATACTAAGTGGGTAGAGTACCACAACCTAGACGTAACATTTTCCTACCATGTAGTTACTAACGAAGTGGTGGATATTGTCGAGGGTATTACAGTCGAGGGTGTTTACAACGACACAATCCAAGACAATTTTACAATACCTGAAGACCTAGTAATAAACCCTTAACCTAATAAAGGAAAATAAACGATGGCGGAACTCGACCAGATCGTTCAAATCACGATTACGCGAGAATCTACCCCTGTAGAAACTGCGTCTTTCCAAATCCCCCTTGTACTTGCAACACATACTAAATTCTCTGAACGTACTCGCTCGTATACTGACTTCTCTGCTGTTGAAGATGACTTTGACAGTGCAGATGCAGTTTATAAGATTGCTCAAAAGCTCTTTGGTCAAACCACTGTTGGTGCACGTCCTCCGAGTATTGTAGTAGGCCGTCGTCAGGTTAACAGTGTTGCTGGTTCCGTTGCAACTGTTTCTAACAGCACAGCTTACACTGTAACTATCGCTGGCCCATCTAGCGTAACACCAACTGTGTTCACTTACACTTCGGATGTTAGTGCAACAGCCATTGAAATTGCTACTGGCTTGAAAGCAGCCTACGACGCAGCCCCAGTAACTGGTGTGACTTTCACTGATAATCTTGACGGTACATTCTCCGTGGCTGTTGTGACTCCAGGGTCTGCGTGGTCTATTGTCGCATCCAGTAATCTTACTCTGACCAACACTGCACCTACTGAGACTTATCCAGATGCTCTGGAAGCTGTCAGCGATGTAAACAGCACTTGGTATGCCTTGATCCTTGATACTCATGATGCTACTATTGTAGAAGCCGTCAGTGACGTGATTCAAGCACAACGCAAAATCATGGGTACGTCCACTGCTGATCCTGTAGCTATCACTACTGGTATCACAGACATTGCTTACAAGCTCAGCGCTAAGACAGCAGATCGCACTTTCGGTGTGTATCTTCCTACTGCTGATGCTGAGTACCCAGAAGCTGCTTGGATTGGTGCTCAACTTCCTTACACTCCAGGCTCTAACGACTGGGATAAGAAGCGCGCTGTTGGTGTAACTCGTTCTGCCATTAATGATACTGCCCGTGTAAACCTTCGTGCCAAAAACTGCAACATGTACACTCGTGTTGCTGGTGTTGATATCTTCCAAGACGGTGACACTTTTGGTGGTTCGCCAATCGATTTGAAACAAGTCGCCTAAACCAGAAACGGTTTAGTGAAAACTCCTTTAATTGCTGGAAACTCCTAAAGTTCTGTAGACTACAACGTAAAACCTGTGTAAACTGGTTTAAGCGTGAATGTTTGAAAACGACAGAAATTGGACAATCAGCAGCCAAGCCCGAAAGGGAAGGTTCAACGACTAGGCAGGAATGCCGTAGGGTCAAATGACCCGAAATGGGGAGAACGTAAACAGGTGATGCTGTACGTTAAGATATAGTCTGGTCTCACGTGAAAGCATGAGCTGCTTATGGAGAAGTTATGAATTACGAAAAACTTTATTTTGCGTTTATTGAGAAATACAAGAATCAAGAGTTTGAGGTTGGTGTCTACACAGAAAAGCACCACATCATTCCTCGCCATGCAGGAGGCGATGATTCAAAAGAAAACCTTATTAGGTTGACATACAGACAACACATATTTGCCCATAGATTGCTTTGGAAAGCCTTTAAAAGAGCCTCTGACTATATGGCATGGCTAATGATGGCTGGACAGGAAGTTGAGCAGGTTATTGCTCGTGGAAAGGCCAATGTTGAGTCAGGTCTTCTGGATAGAATTCGCCCGTTAGCCAATAATGAAGCTCAGCGAAAACATGCGAGGGACTTAGCTAAACAACGTATCGAATCTGGTTACATGGATGAAATTCGTAAGATGGCTAATGACGCATGGAGAGGTCAAAATCACACAGATGAGTGGAAGGCCGAGAAAGCTAAACAAATGAAAGCTTGGTCAGGTCAAGAGGAAAATTACCAACAACTGCTTACAATGCAGAAGCTTGGTGCTGTAGTAAAAGCTGCAAATTCAAAGCAGCTTAATGATAATATTATACAAAACGCAGAAAGAAATGAAGAGTTCCTGCACAAGTCCTCTTCTAGAAGTAAGAATAAATTCGTATCTCCAGAAGGTTTGGAATTTGATAGCCCGATATTTGCTGCACAATATTACGGTAATGTGGAATATTACATTATTGAAAATTGGTGCAAAAGAAATCATCACGGTTGGTCAAGAAAACCTAAAGCGGTGTAAGAGTAATGACCTTACATGAACATAAACGGAAATTGTAGGTATTGACTGGTTGTACGCTCGCCTCCAAGAGGCAGTGTACTTCCGCCTAATCAACAGTCTCAAGGTACCCCTTACAAATCCCGGACTTTTGATTATCGAGAATGAAATTAGAAGTGTTCTTTCTCAAGCAGAAGCCAATGGTCTTATTGATCGCGGATGGGTTGTCCAAACTCCTGACGTATTGGCCATACCGGAGAACCTTCGTGCTCAACGTATTGCAGGTGCTTTTGTATTCCGTGCTCGTCTTGCCGGTTCAATCAGAAAGGTGGTCATCAATGGCTTCCTTAGTGTATAACGGAAAGGAATATAAATAATGCCTGACATTCTAATTGGTAATTACAGTCCCGAGGCTGTAAACGTAATTATCTCGGTTGGTGATTTTACGCACCAAGTGACAGGGTTTGTTGAGGGTACTTTCATTAGTGCTACACGCCTTGTCGCGGCTTCAGAACCCTACATTGGCAGTGACCTTTCGGGTGGTCGTGTGAAGCGCCGCAATCGTTCTATGAACGTAACCGTAAGCCTGCACCAGTATGCTCAATCCAACTACGTTCTGCAAGCGCTTCAACGTGCTGATGAAGGTGATGATGGTAACACTTATGTAGCTAGCATGACAATTAAAGATCAGAGCGGGCAGACAATGTTCTTCTCTAGTCAGACAATCATTGCTACTACTCCTGATGTTACCCTGTCTAGCACCACAGAACAACGGGACTGGACATTCTTTATGTTCAACACCGACAACTACATTGGTGGTAACACCCCATTGGATGCTGCTGCTGTTCAAGCAGTAGAAGCTGTAGGTGGCGAAGTTGATCCACGCTGGCAAGCATAACTAGCCTTATAAGGGCTTGAAATATAGCCCTTTAACTCTAAGGAGAAGTTATGACTACGCTGTTTAATTATGTTCCAGAATCTGTACAGTGTCTCATTGCAGGATTTATCCCAATTGAAGGTTTTGTAGATGGCACATTCATCTCTGTTGATAAGGATAGAATGCCTTATACACCAGTAGAAATGCCTGATGGGACAATAGCAAGAAAGTATAACAACAGTCAAACATACACAATCACAATCACTTTACACAATGGGGCTGAGACTAATAATCTTCTCACTAAGATGTGGCAAGTTGATGAGATTACTCAAAGGGGTAAGTTTCCCCTGTTGATTAAAGATCAAAGTGGTAGTGACTTATTGTTCTCTACTGAATCTTGGATTGAAGGGATTCCTAGTCTCACAAAGAGTAATGCAATTGATAGTCGTGTGTGGGTGATTAAATCTGCTTATGCTGTTATCAACATTGGTGGCAACGAAGAAGTTAGTTCCTTGTTGAATGATATTACCAACATCGCAGTTTCTGCACTACCGGGATTGGGGCTATTCTAAATGTCTAAAGTATTTTGCTATAGTCCAAAAGAAGTGCAGCTCACTTTCGGTGGTTACACAGTAACAGGTTGGCAGAGTATTTCAATTGCAAGAAGTGTAGATGCTTTCAAGCCCATTAGGGGTATTCGTGGTAAACATACACGAGTAAGAAATGCTGACACAAGTTGCATGATTACTATTCCACTGCTTCAAACTTCTATGAGCAACGATGTATTCTCTAGGATTCATGAGCTTGACCTTGCTAACGGAACAGGGCGTATTTCCCTTACAGTGAGTGATCTGAAAGGTACAAGTGTATTCAGTTCTGTAGAAGCATATATTGTAGGGTATCCTGAAGTTGTCTACTCTGGTGAGTTTGAATATCGTCAGTGGAGAATCTTCTGTCAGACTACTGGTAGTTACACTGTTGGTGGTAATGCACAAGTAAACAATATTTTTAGTTCTATATTCAGCTCAGCATCTGGGTTGGTTAATAGCGCTATAGATAATATTTTTTAAGACTTTGGTTGTCATGGAAACAACCTCTGTTCTTTTACAAACTAAATAATGAGAGATATTTATGAGTAAGCTTAATATGAATGATGTAGCACTTCCCCAAGAAGTGATTACAGTAGATGAAGTAGATTATCTGGTTACTGCCCTCCCTGCATCCTATGCTTTGCAGTTTATGGAGAAGTACCAAGAAGCTATTCAAACAGGTAAGAGTGATCTTGCCACAATGCGTGAAGTGATTGTTAAGTCTGTATGTAAAGACAATAAGCAGATTACTAACTCTAGTTTTGATATTATCTTCGCACGTAAGTTCATGCACTTGTCTCAGCTTTATCAAGCTGTGCTGAATTATAACTTCGAAGATGTTTTTACCGCTCCCGATTCCGAGGAATAGATTCTAAAGAGTCGGGAAGCACTACACCCCTTGAGCGTAAAGTGGCAGAAGAGTTCTCCCAGAAATGGGAGATATACCGGATTGCCACTCACCCTCTTGGTGGCTTGCATTTGATAGCTGACATGGATAATAAATATTCCATTGGACAGCTATACAATATGCTTGAAGTATTAGATGTACACGATTCCATAAAGAAGGCAGCCCACGATCAGGCTATTCTAGAACAAAAACAGAAATCTGCTAAGGGGTAATGCCTTGAAAATTGCCGAATTTTTTGCTTCATTAAGTATCCGTGTAAGTAAGCAAGATCAAAAGAAAGTAGACACTTTCCTTGGTAATATCGAGAAAGGTCTTAAAGGTAATGTCAAGGGTACTAATGACCTTGAGAAAGCAGTTAAGAAAGAAACTAAAACCACAGTAGATGGTTTGGTTCAGAAAGAACAAAAGACTAAAGCCCTTAATAGGCAAATAGTTGTTGCTGCAAAGAATCAAAAAGCTTGGAATAAAGAATTTGCTTACAGTCTCAAGATGATGACTAGCAAACCTCTCAGTAAGAGTGCTCTGAAGGCTCAGCAAGGAGTCTACGATCAACTATTTGGAGCAGTTGCACCCAAGGCTATGATAGGGGCTACTGGAGCTAACCAGAGAGCTTGGAACACGCGATTCAAACAGCAATTGCAAGGCATGTCTGCTGGTGGTAGTGGTATCTCTCGTAAAGCACGACAAGAGCAGTTGAACGCTGCATTTGGTGCTGTAGGTAGTAATCCACGTCTTGCTAATATGCTTAATCAGCGTCTTGGGCATTTAGGCGGTGGCAAGAGTGATACCTTGGCTGATATGGCTGCCTACTATCGCAACGAACAGAAGATTGCTGATCTTAAAGAGAAAACTAGAAAAGCTGACGAAGCATCAACTGATAAGATTCTGTATCTGCGAAGAAGGGAGCTTGAAAGAGCTGCTATCACACGTAAAAGACTCGCAGAACAGGATGCTAGAGATGCAGAAAAAGCAGCAGCAAAACAAAGAAAAATTATTCAGCAGCAGCGAAGAGTCCAGCGCAGTATAAGTCAAGGTAACTATGGTGGAATGGGTGGTGGAGGGTACAATACACTACATGGCATATCAGCCGCAGGCGGTCATCAAATGGGCCGGTTCGGTATACCCTTGGTAGGTTTACCTCCACAACTTCTGGCACTAGCTGCGCCTGTCATTACAGCAGGGATAGTTCAACAAGGCAGCGTCGCTCTAGGTAATAGTCAAGCATTACGTGAACGCCAGCGTGTACAATTGGACATTGCCAGTGGTGAGTCTAGCCGCTACGGTAAGGACTTCTCCAACAAACGCTTCTTTGAGTTGAGTAATCAGTTGGGTGTTGAAGCTGAACCAATGATTGACCCTTACGCAAAGTTTATGAAGCAAATGCTTACGCAAGGGCGTTCTACTGACGAAGCTTTTGGTATCTATAAGGATATGTCCATTGCAACCCGTTCTGCCGGTCTTGGGCAAGTTTCTATGGAACGTCAAGCCTATGCTATGCAGCAGATATTTGGTCTAGGGTATGCGCAACGCGACGAACTTATGAAACAGTTGGTTGATGCCAACCCAGCAATGCTGGGTTACGTTAAACAAGAGTACACTAGAAAAACTGGTAAAGATGTAAAAACTTTTGATGATGCAGTTTCCAACAGAGAAATTTCATCCCAAATGATTATTGATGCCTACAAAACAGCAGCCGCTGCTGGTATGGGTCGAGTTCAAGAATTCTCCAGTACAGTGCAAGCCGATCAGGCCCGTCTGACCAACATAATGTTGGAAGAGCAAATGTCTCGTACACTTTCTGATGAAGTTATTCCTAGCATGCGTGAGTACGTACAAGCTCAAAAAGAGATGTATGAAGCTATGAAACCTTTTCGGGATTCCATGTATGAGGCAGCAGCAAGCGTGCTTTCCTTTAGTGCAGCAGCGTTGAATTTTGCAGCTCCTTATACTAAGAAAGTTGGGGAGATGACTCAGGACAGCCCAGCCATCAAGGAACTTATGACCAACCCTCTGTGGTTGATTCCTGACAACCCCATCACTATGGCTTTGAAGTATGGTGGCTTGGCTAATGATGCAATGAATGCTAGGGCACCCGAAGCACCACCTACAATCTCTGGTATTGATTTCCTAAGACGATCTAAAGAAAGTTTCCAAGGGAGTAATCAGACGCAAGTTATGGTTCAACCCGGTGCTTTTGTTATACAGACACAAGCTAGCGACCCTGAAGAAGTTGGTAAATTCACGGTACGTTACTTTCAAAATGAGCTTGAGAAGACTCTACAAGCCAATCCACAAAAGGAGTAGTAAATGTCTTTTGCCCTTTCGTGGGAAGCTGATGAAATTCAAGCTGGGGGCTTCCTCTATTTTGACGCAATTACCTCTTGGAACCGTTCGTTTACTGGTCAAGTAACAAAGCATCCCGTAGACGGCGGTTCTAGTGTCACAGATAGTTATATAAATAACAACCCAGTCTTTACAATGTCTGCTGTTATTTCTGCTACAGATATCTCAACAACTAGTTCTTTGTTAGGTGATGAGACTGGTAATAGTCCTTACAATACAACGGCAGCACCATCCGAGGTAATAGTCGGGTCAAGTGATCAGTCACTTCTAATGAAGTATCTGCCAAATGTACTTGGGCAATTTCTTCCAGACCAATTACCAGAAGTTATCATGGATGATATCCGTGGTGATATTTTTACTGGAGACACTACAGAACAGATACAAGACATTCTTGTAAACCTGCAATCTGGTGAGGGGTATAATCAAATCACTGGACAGTTTGAAACTTTAATCCGTCCAGTTGTATTGTATGAGACAGACAACTTTCTTACTCTTGTCCGCAAACTTCCTGCTACTAACTCTTTTCTTGTAATTACGTCAATTAACTTTCGTGAAGACACAGAGTCAGGTTATGCTATTTATGCTGACATTACTTTTGAACAAGTGCGTTTTGCTAACTTGAAGAAGGTACAACTTCCCCCTGACTTGGTACAAACACCAGTTAAGAAGAAGGCTGCTTCTAAGAAGTCTCTAGGTAAATGTGACAGCACACAGAAAGACACAAGTACTTCCCCTGATGCAAATAAGTCTGCGTCCATTGATGAACTTAGAAATAACACCACTGGCATCATCCCACTCTAACAGGACAAGCACATGGCAAATATTTATGTAGACCTCCTGCTAGATGACTCTCCTATCTATGAGTTCTCAGCTTCTCTTGAAGGCAACTCTTACATCATAGAGGTGGTTTATAACGAACGTACCTCTTTGTACTATATGTCTCTGTATGATGCTGACAGGAATCCTATTGTTCTAAGTTCTGCCTTGGTTCCAGGTTATCCTATCATGTTTGATTATGCACTCCCAGAGTTGACAGGGTTCTTCTTGTTGATCCAGAAAGGTACTCTCGATTCTGAGCCCTATAAAGAGTTCCCAGATAAACTTACTCAATATTATTCGTTTGTCTATACATACATCGAGGACTAAGGATGCAGCCACAAATCAACAGAGCGTATGAACTGATCGTTGGTAATGCAGTCTCTGGTGAAGGGCTTCAGATTAATGATCTTCAAGTTACGTTTGATATTAGTAAGTCTAGCAGTAACAAAGATAAGACTAACTCGGCTTCTATAGAAATCTATAATCTTAGCAATGATAACCTCAAACTTCTAGACGTAGATTACCCAGCGGCAGTATTTAGTGCAGGTTATCGTGACATTGGTATTAAACGCTTGTTTGCTGGGCAAGTGACTAATGTTACAACCCGTAAAAGTGGTACTGACCGCATTACACAGATTCTTATGGGTGGGGCTTATACGGAACTAAACCACGAGGTCATGAGTAGTTTAGTTGCTCCGGGTAGAACAGTGAGGGATGTTGCTGAAGACATTCGTAAAGCACTTCCAGGTGTATCTCGTAGTGTGTTCAATGGTACTAACCTAAACAATCCAATCATCTATGGATACCCATTACAGGGGACACCAAAGGACATGCTCAATGAGTTGTCTGAGAAGTATTCCCTTGATTGGCAGATTGATGATGATGTTCTCTATGTCCATGATAATGATCGTGGTAACTCTGAGAAGTTTGAAGATGCTTATGTGATTAGTAAGTATACAGGTTTGATTGAAAATGCTTATAGAGCTTCTGGTGATATTAGACGTTCTAAGAAAGATAAAGCTAAGATTCAAGGTATTCAGTGGAAGATGCTCCTGAATCCAGATATTGTTCCCGGTGATATTGTTCTACTAGAAGATGTTCTATTCAGTGGGTATTACAAAGTAACAGATATGAGATTTACTGGAGACTTTAGAGGTACACCCTGGTACTGTGAGATTAGGGCCTCGGCAATTGAGAAAGTAAACAGACAATAATGGAGACTTGTTATGTCAGATAGAGAAGCAAGTCTTCAGGAAGTATTAGTTGCAGCTTTCCAGTCTCAAACAGGACAGATGCACACAGCTATTCCTTGCATTGTAGTGGCTGTAAGAGACTCTTTGAACGGAGCCATGGTTGACATACAACCCACAGTCAATCAGCGTTTTAAGGACAATACTACTAAGGAAAGGCCGGTAATTCTCGGTGTTCCTGTGTCGTTTCCAGTTAGTTCTACGGCAGGTCTTACGTTCCCTATTAAAGTGGGAACTACGGGTATTGCTGTATTCAGTATGCGTAACCTAGATGCTTGGAAGAATAGCTCTGGTAGGCCCACTACGCCGTTGAACTTCGCCAAGTTTGATAAAGGGGATGCAATGTTCATTCCCGGTATTCAACCTCCGGGTGTAAACGTAAACAACCCAGACAAGCGTACTTGGACACATTCTACAGATGATGTTGTTCTGGTTAATAACATTGGAACTGGTCAAGAGTGTGAAGTTAGGCTTAAAGCTTCTGGTGATATTGTAATCAATACAAACCAGAACGTAGAAGTGAATTGCAATAACGCAACTGTTATAGCTCAAGCTGATATCACACTTGATTGTGCTAACTTAGATGTTACAGCAGGAACTGCTACCTTCGCAATTGGTGAAACAAGTTGGATTGGTAATATCAACCACACTGGAAATTACACACTGGTTGGCACAGCTACATTTAATAGTATTGTATTTGATACACACAAACATACTGGTGTCCAGTCTGGCCCAAGTCTAACTGGCGGACCAACTTCTTAGGAGAGTTAAGTGGATTTACTTATTGATAAAGAGCCAATCTCTTCTGGGTATGGTGACATTGTGTGGCGTAATGGTCCTCTCAGAAAAGAGGAAACTACTCAGTCTAGAATTGATGTAGTTGCTCAAAGACTTCTCATTCTACTTCGTACTTTTAAAGGCGAGTGGTTCTTAGATACAGACTACGGGATTCCATATTTCCAATCTATCCTTGGAATGAAGACAAGCAAATCTGCTGTTGATCTTATCTTCCAGAAAGCCATTTTAGCAGAGAACGGTGTTCGTGAACTAACCTTCTTTGAATCTACATTTGTAAACAGACAATATTCTATGACCTTCAGAGTGAAAGTAACTACTGGTGAAGAGTCTGGGTTAATCACAATTACCCCAACAAGTTAAGGAGGCCATGCGTGGCGAATTACGGAATCACAGATCAAGGCTTCACATTAAAACGCCTCCAAGACATTCTAAATGAACAGCGTCAGAAAGCTGTAGAACTCTTTCAAGACCTTGTAGAAGCTGGTGAAATTGTCGATACAAGTACAAGTACAGCTCTTGGTCGATTGATTGCTCTAGATGCCCCCGGTGATGCAGACCTTTGGGAAGTAGCTCAGCAAAGCTGGAACGCTCTTGACCCAAACTCTGCTACAGGTATCTCTCTCGATAACATTGCTCAGTATGGCGGTATTGCACGCTTCCCTGCTTCAGCTAGTACAGCTACAGCTCTGTTTGCTGGCGACAACGGTACACTAATTCCAGGCGGTAATGTAGTACGTTCCGCTGATAATAACGAATTCTCTGTAAGTGGTAGTGTTGCACTTTCTCCATCACAGTCTGCCGGTATTACGTTCTCAGTTACAGTTGTAGCCAATGCAACATTGTATACTCTGACCTATACGGCTGGTATCACTGGTAGCAATACAATCAGTTATACTTCTTCTGGTGCTGCTACAGCTCTTGAGATTGTCACAGGTATTAAAGCTCTTATTGATGCATCCCACCCCCTACTGTCAGCTTCCTTGGTTGGGAGTACTCTTGTGGTGGACATGGCTGATGTATTCCAAGCAAGTACATTCTCTACCAGCTCTAATCTGGCAATTACAAAAGTTAAGAAGATTGGAC
>JAAOEI010000547.1_pt1 | contig 14409 bp, 17 predicted proteins | sample 7059261 | NCBI WGS metagenome assembly JAAOEI01 (sample SAMN14008812, study PRJNA610033) | viral metagenome | isolation source: viral particles filtered from seawater | place: China: Hangzhou Bay, Yangshan Deep Water Harbour | collected 2017-10-31
TATGTATACTTTTCTTAGCCGGGTCTGCCCAATCTCAGACCCTTCGGGATTGCAAACCATATGAACAAGCGCATAAATTCCTAAAGGAGAAGATGAATGAGTCTCCCGTGTTCACGGGATTAAGTGTATCTGGTCATCTAACCGTGGTGTACTTCAATTACAAGACAGGCGACTGGTCGGCAGTGATTATCCCACCGATCGATCCAAAGACGATGTGTGTAGTAGATCATGGCACGGATTCGTATATTCGCATCAGTGCAAAGGAGAGTGAAGTTGAATTTAAAGATTAGATATTTTGAAGACGTAGGATCTGGCTATTATGTGGAGGTTGTCAGCCAACAGACAGACTTTCATACGAGGATCTTCTATTCTCCGAAAGTCAATGATCTTTATAAAGGACCGATCTATCCATCGGTTTACATCTGTAAAACAGAAGAAGAACTAGATGCTGCAATAGAGAAAGCTTTTAAAAGAGATTTCGGATTATGGGGTTCGGATGAAGACTACTGAAAAAGGAGATTTAAAATGGACATCAACACAATCAATAACATTCTAGCATTTCTATCTCGCGTGGATCTTAAAGGTTCAGAGGTTCCGGCGTTCAACGCTGTAATCGAAAAGCTTCATGCTCACGCATCTACCCTTAGCCTCGCGCAGGAAGAGGACGAGGCTTTACCTGATGCGTAGATACTATAGACTGATAATCTCCAGCCCAACTGGAGGTGTTAATAACTATTCCTTCGACATGTTGTTATCGTGTAAGGCAAGTGCCAGGAAGAATGGAAAACCAGGAGATCGCATAATCATTTACGAAATCTTCGAAGATGAACAGAACACTCTGTACGACTATATAATGGAGGATTGGAATGGCTAAAGGAAAGAAGTCTTCCGGTAAACACTACGTTTCCAAAGGTGAGCGACCTAACGTAAAGCGGTCAACTCTGAATGCGGTTAGACTTGATCGCGACCCCGTTCAAAAAGCTTTGTACAAACAGGATTCGGAGGGTAAGAAGAAGAAGTGAAGGAAGAGCTTCTAGATAAGATGTTTTGGATAGCACATACGGTAGCTATTTCCTCAGAGGGAACTGGCAAGAGGAACAGCTATCGTCTAGGGGCTGTCCTCTTTGACAAGAACGGAAAGATCTTTGCAGCTAAAACTAACTCAAAGAAAACCCATCCAGCCCTCTCACGGTACACCGACTATCCCTATCAACACGCAGAAACCGCTTGCATTCTAGGACATGGTATGGATAACTGTGAGGGGTTGAACTTAATCGTGGTTAGGGTCTTGAAAGATGATTCGCTCGCACTATCTAGACCATGTGAAGTATGCCAAGCGGTCATAGCAAGGGCCGGTATCAACGAAGTTTACTATACACAGGATGATGGTAGAATAGGATGTATGACGTAGTTGTAGACTTGGAGGTTGATCTGGGTGAGGATAGAAAAGATCCTTCACCTTATCAAAAATCCAATGTTCTTTCTGGTATCGGTTGGTTAAGAACCGATGAAGACGAGGTAAAGATCTGGGAAAAGGGAGATTCGATAGACGCATTTGTATCTGATGTAAACTCTGCTAGGTATGTTGTTTGCCATAACGCCAAGTTTGACATTTCCTGGTTAAGAGAGTGTGGCATAAATGTCACAGTTAAGTTAATCGATACTATGATTAACCAGTATATCCTAAATCGTGGGGTGCGTGGCGAACTAAGTCTAAAGAAGTTGGCAGAGAAGTATGATGTCACGAGAAAGACCGACGATCTTGCTGAGGCAATGCAGAAAGGAATGAACTGGAGTGATCTTGACATCGAGACAAGGCGTGGCTATCTTGAATCAGATGTACGAGCAACTGCTGAGATATACAAAAAACAAATGGCTATATTCGAAGACGAGTCTAGTTCGTCTTTAGTCCCAATCAGAGATCTGATGGCAGAATTCTGCTCTGTTCTAACAGATATCGAACGTGCGGGTATGGCTATTGATATGAATGTTTTGGATAAGGTCGATCAAGATTACGCACATGAAGAAACTGAGTTGAGGAATTACTTAACGCATCAGGTACGCGATCTAATGGGTGATCTCGACGTTAACCTATCTTCTCCAGAACAAATGTCTCAAGTTATTTACTCTTGCCAGTTAGTTGATAAGAATAAATGGAAGGAGATTATGAATATCGGTGTAGATCACCGTGGCAAACCTCTTCGCCGACCACATTTATCTCTACGAGAGTTTAAGGAGGCGATGGTTAAATGTTTCAAACGCTCTCGTAAGGTTAGATCTATTCAATGTCCTGCCTGTTACGGTAAAGGTAACTATTTTAAGGTCAAGAAGAATGGAGAAAACTTTAAGAAGCCGACTGCTTGTCCTAGTTGTTCTGGAAAAGGTTTTATCTACAAAGATCTTGAAAGCAGAGCAGGGTTGAACATTACTCCCACTGTTTCATTAGCCTCTGCCGGTGGATTTAAAACTGATAAACTTACTCTTAATAACCTGCTGAATAAGAGCAAGGACGAAAGAGCTAAGAAATTCCTGGGAGCTATCGTAAGACTATCGGCTATTGAAACTTATCGATCATCTTTTATTGAAGGTATAAAGAAAGGCATTAAAAGCGATGGTTTACTTCATTCTAATTTTAATCAGTGCATTACTGCTACAGGTCGTCTAAGTTCTAGCAGTCCTAACCTACAGAATATGCCGAAGGGAAAGCTGTTTCCTGTACGGCGGGCTTTCGTAAGTCGGTTTAACGGTGGGGAGCTTATAGAGATTGACTATAGTCAACTAGAGTTTCGTGTCGCAGGTATCTTGGCGCACGATCCGGTTATCAAGAAAGAAGTTGAGGAGGGTTTTGATGTTCACTCTTATACTGCGAAAATTCTTACGGATTACGGGGAAGAAACAGAACGTGGTCCCGCCAAAGCCAGTACATTCCGTCCGCTCTATGGAGGAACTCAAGGTAGTCCCGCCCAGATGGCCTACTTCGAGGAGTTCTTCAAGAAGTATCAAGGGGTATTTTCGTGGCACGACAGGCTACAGAGAGAGGCGATAACCTTAAAAAGAGTTACGACTGCAACCGGAAGACAGTTTGATTTCCCTGACTGTGAAAGGCAGCGTAACGGAATGGCTTCCTACAAGACTCAGATTGTTAACTACCCTGTCCAGTCAGTTGCCACCGCAGAGATTGTACCACTCGGTGTTATCATATTGTTCAATAAGATGGAGGAGTTAGGATTACAGAGTAAGATCATCAATACTGTACATGATTCTGTACTTGTAGACACACACCCAGAGGAAATAAATATCATAAAGCAGATCGGCCCTAAATGTTTGCTTGATGCACAACAGGAAGCTCTTGAAAGATTTGGTTTGGATACCTATATACCTCTGGATGTTGAAATGTCTAAAGGGAAAAATTGGATGGAGCAAGAAGATTTTGCTTGACTTTTCAGATTCAGTATGTTATAAGCACATCATCGTTCAGATAAAAGGAGAAACAGAATGAACGCACAAGACCTAGTTACATTTGATGTTAAAGGCGGGGATCTATCGGCTCTATACACCATCGTAGAAAGCAGTCCTCGTCTAGCAGAACTCAAACTAAATCGAGAGACTACCGCAGAGCACAACGGTAAGGACTGGCCTGTTCCTGCTCCTGGAGTTAAGATTGAGAATGCAGACTTTGGAGTTGCTTATGGTACCGACGTAAAGATCCGTATCTATCTAGATACCATGCAGACTTCTGTCTTTGATTCAGATCAGAACAAGTATGCCAATATGTCACAGCATTTTAAATCATTCGATCAGTCAGCACTAGACTGGCAGGGTGGTGATAAGTGTGGTTGGATTCCATCTAAGGAGCGGGAGAAACTTCGGGCTAGTGATCCTATCGTGTTTGATTCTTTGAGCAAGGTTAAACTGGGGCGAAATTTGTTTGGTACAGTGACAATCTCTGACGCGGTACTGCCTGACGGCAAACCTGTAGATGTGACAGACTTACCGGTGCGTATGCGTCTCGGACCTTCAAACTTCTATGAGATCTCTCAGGTTATGGGTAAGATGGTTCGTCAGCAGTGTATGCCTATCCATTATGATATCAAGTTATCATACGTTATCGAGAAGCGTGGCTCTAATCGTTTCATTGTGTTGAAGTACGAGCCAGATCTTGTTAAGATGCATCCACTTACGGCTGAAGGAGAGGACAACCTTCAAAACTTTCTTGATCTAATTAAGATTGAGAATGAGAAAGTTGTTGAGAAGATGCGGGAGAACATGGTCACGACGATGCATGATGACTTCGAAGACATCACAGAGGTAGCGTAATGAATGCTATCCAACAAAAGATGGAGGTCTTCTTAGCGAGTAGTCCGAAAATCCCGGAGGATATTATCTTTCGAGCCAGTCAGATGTTTAATTCTAAGCTGACTAAGTTCAACTGGCAAGGCCGGAAGCGGGGGGGATTACCCTCCCTCTCCCAGGTCGGTAAACCCTTTTGCCAGCTTCATGCAGAAAAGCTAGGTTGGGAAAAGGTACAGGAGTCTGACACGTTTAAGATTAAGATGCTGTACGGTGATATGACAGAAGTCATCGCCGTTGCCATGTTACTAGCGGCAGGTATCGAGATTGTCGAGTTGAACCAACGTGTTCAGATGCCTATCAATGATAACGAGAGTCTGTCCGGTGAACTAGACTTGATTATCAAGGACGGCAACACATACTCCGTATGGGATATCAAGAGTGCATCTAAGTACGCCTTTGAAAAGAAGTTCTCGTCTTATGAGGCGCTGAAGAATAATGATGACTTTGGATATCTACCTCAGTTGTTTGGGTATACTGAGGCCGTTGCTGAAACATATCCCGGTGTTAAGGCGGGTGGTTGGATTGCTATTAACAAAGAGAGTGGAGAACTGAAATTTGTTTTAGCTGATGCAGATGATCAAACAGAGTATGTTAACAACATAAAGGATACGGTTACTAAGTTAAAGGATGCTACCGAGGATAACTTTGTACGAGGATTCGAAGATGTTGAAGAAACCTTCTACAAGAAGCCTACCGGTAATCGTAAACTAGCAATGAACTGTTCGTACTGTGGGTTCAGGTATAAGTGTTGGCCTGGACTACGCTACGAGCGTAACCCTAAATCAAGGTCCGCAAATGCCTACAATTTCTACACGGTCTTCAAAGAAGAAAATTAAGACTTCTTCAGCGAAGGCTAAGGGTAGGCGTCTCCAACAGTGGGTACGTGACTATCTTCACACCAATCTAAAAGGAATAGAACCGGATGATGTCACGTCTACCCCTGGCGGGGTTAACGGACCTGATATAGGATTAAGCCCACTTGCGAGAAGGTTGTTCCCTTGGACAGTTGAGTGTAAGTCCAGGTCATCTTTCGCGGTGTACGCCGCATTAGAACAGGCAGAGAATAATCTGCTTGACAAAACTAGACCAGTCGCTATATTAAAGGGTGACCGCAAACGACCACTGGCATTGCTATATGCCGATGACTTTATGGAGATGACATGCGAAAAGAAAAAATAATGCACGATTTAGTTTTACCGGACAACACGTCAGCTATCTTCTTTCATTTCAACGAAGAGACGGGTATGATTGAAGTGTTCTTGGGAGATTTTTCAACAGATGAAATTAAGAACAGTGATGGTTATCAACAGAAGAGAGCCGTCACTGACTATATCGAGTCTGTTTTAGAGGAGGTGATACAAGACGCTATTGAAGTTGCTAATGAATCTATCCTAGTTGATGAACCTCAGCACATAAAGAGCATCGAGGGTAATGTGTACACTGTAAACTTCTCTAAGGAAATCCACTGATGCCTAGAACTCGTGACATCTTATTAGAAGAAGCTTGTGATTTGATTAACAAACAAAGAGAGCATGATTATGGTGAAGCTTCGAAGAACTTTCAGGATATCGCCACCGGCTGGTCCGTCATTTTGGGTACTCCTATTAGTCCAGAAGAGGTTGCATTAATGATGGCGTGGTTAAAGATGGCTAGGTTATTCAAGAGTCCTAACCATAGAGATTCTTGGGTAGACCTGATTGGATACGCTGCTCTTGGCGGCGAACTAAGTGAGCAATAAGGAGAAAGTATATGTCGAACTTAGAAGATCTTGAGAAAGAAATTAAAGAAAAGACAGACGAGTTAAATCGTCTGAAGTACAAAACCTTCTACGAAGCTAAGGACGCTTACAAAGAAGCATATGCGGAAGCAGAGAAGGCTTATACAAATCTTCAACGAGCGTCAACTGCTCTAGTCCGGGAGCGGTCTAAGATCCAAAAGACAGATGTTTCTGTTTCTTCTCTAGATCTTTTTGATCCTTTCGGTAAGGTATTCCGCACATTACTATCCGCATAACATGAAAGTAAGAGTGAGAATTTACGCCACTATTGATAGTGAGGCGTACTGGGTTCCAGCAGACAGCGTTCTAGGCGTAGAGTCAGACTTAGAAGACTTACTCCTAGACGCTGTTGAAGATTGTTTAGATGGTTTCGACATTAAAAAAATTGAGGTAAAAGTATATGACAACATTTAAGTCCAATAGGAACCCGATGTTCCGCTCAAAGTTTTCAGAAGATATTTTTAATCTAAAGTATTCTCATCCAGGTTGCGATACATGGCAGCAGTTGGCTAGTGTCTTAGTCAAGGATGTCTGCGGTAATCTTCGTGACGGTGAAGAGAACCTGATGTCTGTTTCAGAACAGCATCAACTGACTGAGTATATTAAGGATCTAAAGTTTGTACCAGGGGGGCGTTACCTGTACTATGCCGGTCGTAAGAATCGATTCTACAACAACTGCTTCCTGCTCAAGGCAGAGGAGGATACGCGAGAGGACTGGGCTAACCTGTCTTGGAAGTCCGAATCTTGCCTTATGACCGGTGGTGGTATTGGTGTAGACTACAGCGTATATCGTGAGTCAGGACGAACTTTAACTGGTACAGGTGGTGTTGCGAGCGGTCCTATACCTAAGATGCAGATGATCAATGAAATCGGTCGTCGTGTAATGCAGGGTGGATCTCGTCGCAGTGCCATCTATGCCTCTCTAAATTGGAAGCACAATGATATCCCATCTTTCTTAACTGTTAAGGATTGGGATCGCATTCCTGTCGGTAATACCGGCTACACTTTAAAGCAGATTAAGGAGCAGGATTTTAATTTTATTGCTCCTCTTGACATGACCAACATCAGCGTTAACTATGATACTGAATGGTTATTGAACTACTGGAAAACAGGTGATGTTGGTGAAGTGTTCTTAAAAAATGTTGAGCAAGCACTTCGATCTGCGGAACCTGGGTTCAGTTTTAACTTTATGGAAAATGAAGATGAGACGCTACGGAACGCCTGTACTGAAGTTACTTCTGCTGATGACAGCGATGTGTGTAATCTGGGTAGCATTAACATGGGTCGTATTGAATCGATCAGGGAGCTTGCCGACATTGTCGAACTAGGCACAAAGTTTTTAATCTGTGGTACTCTACGTGCCCAACTACCTTACGATAAAGTTTATAAAGTTCGTGCTAAGAACCGTCGATTAGGGTTGGGTTTAATGGGTATGCACGAATGGCTTATCAAGAGAGGTAGCAATTATGAAGTTAACGAGGAGTTGCATCGATGGTTATCAGTTTATCGAGGGGTGTCAGATAAAGCCTCTGCACGATTTGCTGATCAACTTTCCGTATCTCGTCCCGTCGCAAGGCGAGCAATCGCTCCAACAGGAAGCATTGGCATCTTGGCTGGCACTACTACGGGAGTCGAACCCTTATTTGCGGTAGCTTATAAAAGGAGGTATCTAACTAACGGAACACGATGGAAATACCAGTATGTGGTTGATAGTGCAGCACAAGAACTTATCGACATTTATGGAGTAAAACCGGAGTCGATTGAGTCAGCACTTGATCTAGCCCCGGACTATGAGAGGCGCATTAAGTTTCAAGCCGATGTCCAAGACTACGTTGATATGTCTATCAGCAGCACTATTAATCTTCCAGAGTGGGGTAGCAAGACCAACAACCCGGATACAGTAAAAGATTTCGCTAACACATTGGCAAAATATGCACACCGGTTACGTGGTTTCACTTGCTACCCTGATGGAGCACGAGGTGGTCAACCGCTTACTCCAGTATCTTATAATGAAGCAGTAGATAAACTTGGTGAGGAATTTGAAGAACATGTTACGACGCATGACATCTGTGACATTACAGCAGGGGGGACTTGTGGTGCGTAAAAAATGGCCTTATCCCCTACCGGATAATGTCCAGCAAGGTCGGGAGGGGTTTCGAAAGAACGGTCGGAACCCTTACCCGATCAACTCTGACCGAGCTAGAGAATGGGAGCGAGGTTACAACCAAGCCTACTATGAAAACTTAGCAAGACTGGAGAATGTAAATGCCGTTTGATTCTGGAGACTATGAAACAAATAAAGAGAAGAAACGTGCATTGTATAAAGCATACTATGAAGCAAATAAAGAGAAGGAACGTGCACGGAAGAAGGCATACAGAGAAGTAAATAAAGAGAAGGAACGTGCACGGCATAAAGCATACTATGAAGCAAATAAAGAGAAGATTCTTGCACAGAAGAAAGCATACCATGAAGCAAATAAAGAGAAAGAAGCTGCACGGAGTAAAGCATACAGAGAAGCAAAAAAAGAGGAGATAGCTGCACAGCGGAAAGCATACTATAAAGCAAATAAAGAGGAGATAGCTGCACAGCGGAAAGCATACTATAAAGCAAATAAAGAGAAGAAACTTGCACAGAATAAAGCATACAGAGAAGCAAATAAAGAGAAGATAGCTGCAAAGAATAAAGCATACTATAAAGTAAATAAAGAGAAGAGAAAGGAGAGATACATGTGTTTTCGCGCGCGTAGACGTGCAAGGGAATGTGATCTACCCTTTAATCTAACTGAGGACTACCTGAAAAGTATCTACCCTTCTGATATGATTTGCCCGGTGTTAGGTTTTGAAATGTCAATGGGTGCGGATGAAACTGGGTCGAATGATACTTCTCCATCTTTGGACAGGATCATTCCTGAAAAGGGGTATGTACAGGGTAACGTAATAATTGTATCGATGCGAGCTAATTCAATAAAAACTAATGCAAGACCAGAAGAGATTCGAAAGGTTGCGGATTTTTACGAGAAAGTGTATGAACAACTAGACCTGGATTTTACGAATGAAAGTTGAACTAGTAGATTGTATGGGTACTGACTTGACGGTGGTTAATGCAGCTAGAGTTAGCTTTAATAAGGAGTCTCATTTCAAATACACTGAAATGGGTGAGCATCTAGAAGATCGAGATGTTAAACTTATTAAATATCTAGCTGACAATAAGCACTTCACACCGTTCACGCATTGTACTGTCACTATGCGAGAGAAGGTGCCTATCTTTGTAGCTCGACAACGATTCAAACACCAGATCGGGTTCAGCTATAATGAAGTAAGCAGACGGTACGTTGACGATGACCCAGAATTTTATTTTCCTGAGACATGGCGAGCTAGGGCTTTGGATAAAAAGCAAGGATCATCAGACGAGACAGTCGATATTAACCCGCCAACACAGAACGGAAGAGCACTTATTGACGACTATGAGATTGCGATCCGCAAATGCGTGTGGACCTATCAACAACTACTTAGGAAGGGAGTGTGTCCTGAACAAGCCAGAATGGTATTACCTCAGTCTGCATATACAGAGTATTACGTAACTGGATCTCTGTACGCATGGGCCAGGGCGTATAACTTACGATCAGAGGATCACGCCCAAAAAGAAATACGCGACCTAGCTTCCGAATGGGATAACATTATGATTATGCTATTCCCTGAAAGCTGGATCGCGTTGACAGGCGGAGAGTGGTAGATTAGTTAGATAGCGTTATTCATAAACTTGGGGGGCTTCGGCCCTCCTATTTTTTTGTGAACCCGGTTCCGAAATACAGTCCAGTGATTGCAGCGACTAGATTAGTATCGAGTGGGGTGATGACGAAGCCGTTAAACGACCTCCATTCCATGAGTTTTTCTGGACCGAATAACCAATTCCATAAACCTCCTTGAATTTCCGTATATCCTACAGTGATAAGCCAAGGTAACTCTGCTACAGGTGCAACTAACGCGGCGACCTTGGGTAAAACTATGATTGAGAAGATTGCAGACAACGCTATGATGCGCCTTGTCCATGCAAAATGAGTATCTTTCATACCGTGCTCTCTAGCAGAAGCAATGATCTTACTCTCTTCTGTAAGAGCAGCGATATACATTTTATTTTGATCTTGTTTAGCTTTAATACTCTGACCCCAGATGGACATGATTCCACCGAGAATCGTTGAGAATAATAGTGTAAAAATTTCTAAAGGTAATCCACCCATTAGAGTATGCTCATTTCAACATCCGCGATGACCGCCTCTATATTATAGCGCCAATATTCTAAAAATTTGTTTATTCGAGGATAGGTTGGGGGTGCATCTAAAGTCTGCCAGGAGAACTCTTGAACTAAGCTTCTGTTGTCCGGCATGTAGTAGAACACTCGAATTAGTACAGGAGCCTTTTGGTCTAGGAGGATCATTAACTATTTCTTCCCAGTTCAGTTATTGTTCTCTCTGGTAATGCTCCTCTGGCTTTCAACTGTTTGTAGACTTCTTGCAGTTTTTCTACGTCTATTGTAAGTTGCGTGTCCTCTAGATCACTGCTAAACTTAGGTTTATTGATTCTACTTATCAGTTGTAAACCCCCCGGCTCCTTTTTAATCTCTTCGAATATTCTACTCTCGTCATCTTTAGATACACGACCTTTAAATTTCTTGAGTGCTGACAAGCCTGGAAATCTCTCTTCCATAAACTGGGAAGCATATTTATGAGCAGAGGTAGGAGTCTTGTTATTCGGGAAAAGAAACGAGAACACGTTACGAAAAGCGGGGCTTCCAACTTTCTCAGTACCCTTATACAGTGCTTCCAACATTTCAGCCTTTGTAGGCGTTAATGTATTGTTCTTATCCCGATAACGAGGGGCGTTTACGTATTCTCGGCTATTAAGAAATTGATCTTCTATAGTTCCAATTGCGTATCCTAGAGCTTTATTAAAAATGCTGTCGTATTCTTCAACTTCTGAATACGATCTTAGTTTCCATGCTTCCACACCTTGTTGATCTAACTCTGCTTGCATTCTAGTTTTTCGAGGTTTAGGCGTGGCACCAGTTAGTTGTTTTAAACCGGGTACATCAGCCTTACGCTCAACGCCGAGTTCTGTAATCGAGTATTTTTCCGGGGAACCTTCATAAATAACTCGCTCTAAACCAGTACCCTTTGTAATGTCTGCAATCATTTTGTTAAGGAAGGCAGAAGTCATCTGATTGATCTCTGAATCAGCTAAATCTTCAGGATCAAAGAATTCAATATTTTTTAGTCGAGGGTCATAACTAGGACTCGGTCCTACTCCAGCACTATATACATCTTCCACAACACGGAAGGGGGTGGAGAAACCTCCGAGAAATGCAGTCATCAATGCTGCCGATGACTTACCTATAACGGCTAGTGCTTCAGGATCATCCCTTCCGTCCCGAAGTTGGTTTGCTATATTTTGAGCTAGATCTCCGGTGCCTTTTAGAACCCCTTGCCTACCTTCAATTCCTGTGGTTAATTTTAAAATCTCATCTGCGGGGGAAGCAATCCTTACAGCTTTCTCTGGATCAATCTGTTCCAAAACATAATTAGCTATAAAGAGAAACATAGGTAGAGGGAACATGGCGGATACGTCTACACTATCACCCTCATCATTCTTCAACTCGTCGTAAGTATCTCCCCCAAAAGATGCCCGTAAAGCTAAGGCAGTTCCGAGCATCCAAGAGAAATCAAAGGCTTCTCTGAAGGAGTCCTTTAAATCCTCTAAGCTCCTGAGATATTCACCTAGTTTTGCTTGTTCTGCTTTGATATCTTTATCTAACGAATCTGTATCGACACGCCCGTTTGCCACGTATTTTTTATCGAGTTCAGGAGGAATCTGGCGGAGATCTTTAGGGTTTAAGTTGCCCCTAGCTTCCTTTAGTTTAATAAACTTTTCTGAAATAGCGGGTGCCTCTCTCTTTGCAGAGAGTACCCGGTTACCACTAACTAACATTTTAGGGGCGAATAGACCCATTCTTTGAGAAGAAAACACGAACATATTCGCCATAAAGTTAGCAAAGGGAACAACTAATTTTATAGCGGTATTCTGTGCACCTGTTCTCTGAGCCAAGTTAACAATTTGACCTAGACCTCTGCGATTAAATAACTTATCACCCGCATTTCGAGTTTGGAAGGTTATATCGTAAGCAGTCTGTAAAGCTCTAGCAGTCATGTCCTCATCAAAAAGATCTAATCTATTCTTAGCAATCAGTTCTTCGATGGTTTTTATTTCTTCCGTCCACAGACCTAAATTTATTTTTCTATTTATTTGAGCTTGTGCTGAAGAAAGAAATGCTGCTGCTTTAAACGCCCTGTCTTGTTGGATGTTTAAGACGTTTAATTTTCGGCCTATCCACTTAAATGATTTTAACGTAGAACTTTCCTCTACGTCGGTATTTAACAATTTACTATCACCAAAGTTATCGTTAAAAGCTCTTCTCACCTCGGGTTTAACATTTGCCACAATATCAGTTAACGCTACAGAACTTTCTGCATCTAATAGTCTAACGGACATATCCCCGAGTTTATTTTTAACTTGATCTTTAGGGTCAACCTCTGGTAATCCTAGAATTTGCCGCTCAGTATTTATAAATAAACTATCTAAAACTTGACGAACGCTTGCTCCAGGGGTATTAGCCAATGAACCTACAATATTACGCATCGTTGTAGCGGGGGAAGATACGATGATACTTCTCCAGAAATCGACACCACCATTAAGTATATCGCCAGCTTTCTTGGCTTGTATATCTTCTTTACGTAGTTGATCCGCAACAGCCTTTGCCGCAGAGTCTAGCGCACTCTCCTTATTTGCTAGGAGAGGTATCGCACCTTGGTTACTTAACTTAGAGATGAGAGAACTACCCGCACCAGTTTTTGGCAGATAATCTAGATTTGCTTTTTTTGCGAGAGTTACCGCTGCATTGTGAGAAGACCAACGATAGTAATCTAAAAATTGTTGCGTGTCTAGACCAACTTCCTTTAAAAAGCCTGTCATCTCATCAGGTAAACTGATATTGTTGGCGTCTAAACCTGCGGCGATAGACGAAATCTGTTCTGTTTTGTTTGCTCGTAAGTCTATGTAAGGATCTAATAACTCTTTATTTTTCTTATAGACTTCTCCTAGTGCCATTTCGATATTAATATACTCGTCTGGAACAGCACCTGCTGATATGGTAGGACTAAATCTTTGATTTAGTTTGTTCCAAACCTCACTATCAACCGTATCATTAAAGAAATCATTGGCTTCTTGAATAGAAGTCCGGTCAAAGAATTCTTCTTTCTTAACGTAGTTAGCAATGTTAGTTAATTTATCTACTTCTGAAACAGCTTTGACGCCGCTCAGTTGATCCGCAGCGATTTCAACTTTTACACGGGAAGGTATTCCCTGTTTCACAGATTCTTTAGAACTTTTAGCAATCAACTCAACAACAATATCACCTTCCTTAGAGGCTTTTTCAGGAAGAATACGACCCATGGTATCGAAGGTTTCGTAGTCGTCAATATTCTTAGTGATATCATCACTGAGTGTGACGTACAAACCCCCAGATTCCGTAGGTGCTTCAGCGATACTAGCGGCCTTCGCAGCTTGACCTTGGGTAGAACTCTCTAATTGTTCTATTACTTTTTCTGCTTGTTTATCACCACGAGACTTTCTAATCTTGTCTACTAGAAGACCTCCAGCGGCACCAAAACCAGCGGCTGCGGTCACACCTACAGCAGTAGCAATGCCTATTTCAGCTAAGTTTATTTCTTCTTTAACGCCTAGATCTTTTTCAGTCTGTTGTACTAGTGTTTCTTGGACAGGGGCAGCAATAACTTCTGGCAATGCAGCACCTGTAGCCGCTGCCCGTACCGGTGTTTTAGTGGCAGCTTGCGCCAAAGAGCTAGTTACTAACTTCTGTACAAGTGGCCTAGCCACAGCCATACCTATAGCCTTACCCGCTCCAAAACCTAGTAAGTTAAGAGGATCTGTTAGAAGATATTTTGTATAGTCTATCACTGCCTCGCCAGTTACCTCATTTTCTAACTGGTCATCGACAGCCTTATACAGAGCGCCTAAATCTTTTTTATATTCAGGCTGTTCGTCTAAAGTGTTGGCATAGGAAAGGAACTCGGCAGTTTTATAGGAATTGACATGCATACCTCTGTAATCTTCCATGAAGTTACTGAGCAAATCTCCTGCCGTTTCAAATGACTTATTTTTATCAATACTATACTGCTGCAAGGCTTTTAAATTGTTACCTTGATTTA
>JAAOEI010000548.1_pt1 | contig 14407 bp, 18 predicted proteins | sample 7059261 | NCBI WGS metagenome assembly JAAOEI01 (sample SAMN14008812, study PRJNA610033) | viral metagenome | isolation source: viral particles filtered from seawater | place: China: Hangzhou Bay, Yangshan Deep Water Harbour | collected 2017-10-31
AGCAAAATTCTAGGATGCTACGCATCGTCGGCCTCCATTTCTTGCAAGGCCACAAGAACGCGGTGATGAAGCTCGCCAAAGGCAATAGCAACCGCGAAACCGTTATAAGACCAGCCTTCCTCCGGCTCGCCGCATTCGCTGGCGAAATCCTCGCCCGCGTCGGTGTTGCAGTTTTGGCAAATCGAATGGGCGTGATGGTAATAGATGACGTATTGTGAGCCATCGACGTGCTGGTGAGCCAAGTCGTGGGCGTCGCCGCCGTAATCTTTGATTTCGTCGGCAATATCGGAAGCGATTTCTTCCGCTTCCTTGGTCAAGTCGTAATCGCAGGTTATTGTATCGTTAGTCATTGCTCGACACCTCCAATGTCGGTTGATGATTAGCCCCGCCTCGCCGTTGCACCGGCTTGGTGGGGCGCTCTATATAACAGGTCGTGATAATGCGCGCAACAAAAAATTACGCTGAAGGTCACCGCTTAAAATAAGTATCGCGACCCGGCTGAAATTGTGCGTCTAATTGCGAAAATCGAGGCGACACAATGGCCCAACGTAAAAAACGCGGGCGACCGCCGACGATCACCCAAAAAATAAAGCAAGATATTGTGGACGGGATGGCCCAAGGCCGCATGTTGGTGGACCTTTGCGAACGGCACAATATAAGCCGCAGTGGCGTTTGGCGCGCGCGGCAGGCTGACCAGGATTTTGATTTAGCTTTTGAGCATGCCGCGAGCACCGGCATTTTGGCCTTTCTCGACGACGCGCGGAGGCAGCTTGATCTCGCTGACAGTCGGGACGAGATTTTGAAAAGAAAAGAATTATTGCGGCATGCGGAGTGGATGGCAGAGAAGCGCTTGGAAATGTTTCAACCAATGCATCGCGCCGAAGTGAAAGTTGATGGCCCGATGGTGATTGGGTGGAAGACCATTGAAAACACGGTTTCAAGCCGTGACTTAATCAACAGTCGCGCGCGACAATTGACTTCGCCCGCCGCCGCAATCGAGGCGGATTAACCGGACTTTGCAAGAAAATTGCAAGTCGCGCCGCCTAAGCCACTGAAAACAAAGGCGTGACCCGCAGGCTTCCAGCCTAAAGGTCGCCGTTGGGGTGGGGGGGTCCAGGGCGACGGGTACCACCCCCAGCGCGCTCGCTGCCACATCTGGTCCCATGCTGGACCCAACTGCGACGAGGTTTTGAAAAAACAGGTCATCCCACCCCGCGTCACTCCGGGTGGGCTTTTGCGGGGGGTGTGAACCCCTCCCGATTCACACCCCCCGCCTTCTTATGCGTAGAACAGAACCACAAAACGTAATCATCCCCTACACGCCCCGCCCGCTCCAAGAGGAGTTCCACGCGAGGGCGCGTCGGTTCAATGTCGCGGTCTGCCACCGAAGGTTCGGCAAGACCGTCATGGCAATCAACCACCTGCTCCGCGATGTGCTGCTATGCCAGCAGCATCGGGCGCAGGGGGCCTACATCGCGCCGACCTACACTGCGGCCAAACGAATTGCGTGGGCGTACCTCCGCGAATATGCGGGCGTCATACCGGGGGTGAAGTTCAACGAGGCGGAACTGCGGTGCGATCTACCGGACGACCGCCGCATATATTTACTCGGCGGCGATTCCGCAGATGCGCTTCGAGGCCTGTTCCTCGATAGCGTCTGCCTCGATGAGTATGCGGACATGAACAGCCGGTTGTACCCGGAGGTCATCCGCCCGGCTTTGGCAGACCGCTTGGGCAAGTGCCTCTGGATCGGCACTCCACGCGGCGACAACCAGTTCAAGGAGATATACGACTACGCTCGCGAGCAGGAAGAGGCGGGCAACGAGGATTGGTACACGATGCTGTTCAAGGCGTCGGAAACCGACATCCTCAAGCAAGAGGAACTGGACTCGGCCAAAGAGATCATGGACGAGTCCCAGTACCAGCAGGAGTTCGAGTGTAGCTGGACGGCGGCTTTGGTCGGCAGCTACTTCGGAGCAGCGCTTGATTTAGCCGAGACCGACGGCCGCATCACAAGCGTTCCGTTCGATCCCAATCTCAAGGTTTCGGTCAGTTTCGATCTAGGCGTCGCAGACTCAACAGCGATCTGGTTCAGCCAGGAATATCCGAGGACGGGCGAGGTCAGGCTGATCGACTACTACGAAGCCAGCGGCGAGGGGCTTCATCATTATGTGCGAGAATTGAATAACCGACCGTATCATTATGATCGGTTTTTCTTTCCGCACGACATCATGGTCCGCGAACTTGGCAGCGGCAGCAGTCGGTATGAGATGCTCATGGGGTTGGGCATCCGCCCGACCGTTGTTGCCAAGCTAACGGTACAGGACGGCATTGAGGCGGTTCGCGCAACGCTGCCTCGTTGCTGGTTTGATCGTAAGAAGTGCGCGCAGGGGCTGAAGTATTTACGAGCATATCATCGCTCATGGGACGCCAAGCGCAACGATTGGCGAGATCGTCCAAACCATGATCATAGTTCTCATGCTGCTGATGCTTTCCGTTATCTGGCGGTAGGCATGCGCGACGCTGACGATGACGAGATGATGTCCGAGGTAGCGCGCACACAGCGGCTGCACGACGGCAGACCTGCGATACTTACTGACTATGCCGACAATTTCGGTTGAGGACGCAAGCTACGCTCCGGCAGCTTACATAGCGCGCCACATGCGGGCCTGCGACGCTGAAGAAATTATGCCGCTGGTCAGGAGTGCGGAAGACTTGGCGCTGCGGGCATCTATGGCCACCTACGGCAAGGTGGCGCTCGTAGATGGCAAGCCGGTCAGCATCTTCGGCGCATCGGAAACGGTGCCGACGTGCTGGCAGGTTTTTATGTTTGCAACGAATGACTGGCCACTGGTGAGCAGCACCGTGACCAAACACATCAAGCGCAAGATGTCGCGCTACTTGTACGAGGCGGGGGCCAACAGGCTGGAATGCCGCGCCCTCGATACGCATACAGAAGCGCATGCGTGGCTAGAATTCTTGGGAGCCAAGAAGGAATCCGAAGTCATGGAGTACGGCGGCAGCGCCCGCACTTACTTCATGTTTCGATGGTTGAGAAGCGAGTATCAGGAGAATTGATATGTGTATGTTTGGCGGTGGGGGTTCAGCCCCCGCACCTCCCCCTCCTCCCCCTCCGATCCCAACGCCGACGCGCGATGACCCTGAGATCAGTCAGGCGGATCGTGATGCGCGTCGTCGTCGTCAGCTTGCTGCCGGTCGGCAGTCCACGCTGCTGACGGGTGGGGAGGGTGTGACCGAAGACGCGAACACCGCTGACAAGACGTTGCTCGGCGCGTAATGGCTGTCACCTATCGCGGTGAAAAGTTCAGCGGGTACAACAAGCCGAAGCGGACTCCCGGCAAAAACAAGAAGTTTGCGGTGCTGGCCAAGAAGGGCAGCGAAGTAAAGCTGGTCCGTTTCGGCGATCCCAATATGACGATCAAGAAGAGCAACCCGGAGCGACGGGCATCCTTCCGCGCGCGTCACAAGTGCGACACCGCGAAAGATAAGTTCACCCCGCGCTACTGGTCTTGCAAGAATTGGTAATGGCAAAGAAACCCGGACTATACGCGAACATCCACGCAAAGCGTAAACGTATCGCCGCAGGAAGCGGCGAGCGGATGCGTAAACCTGGAAGCAAGGGCGCACCCACTGCGGCTGCGTTCAGGCGCTCTAAGAAGACTGCGAAAAAGAGGTAGACATGAAGAAGGGCGGCTACGGCAAAAAGAAAAAGCCGGTGAAGAAAAAAGGTAAGAAGTAATGTGTATGCCAAGCGCGCAGCAGCAGGGCGTTGGAGTTCTACCTTCTCCTCAAACTTCTTCAAAATCAAAGCTACCGTTTGGCGTCTCCAGCCGAGACGCAAGCACGCCCGATATGCCGTCCGCAGCGCGCCTCGATAAAGCAAGGCGCGAAGCGCAATCCACTATGGGCGGCGGCACTTACCAAGGGCGCACCGTGATGCAAGGCGTACCGCGCAATACTGACGTGCAAGCGCTCCGTCGCACCACAATGTTGGGGGTCTAATGGACTTCAAAGACACAGACGCAATCTTTAAGCGCTACGAGCGCATGAAGAGTTTGCGCGCCACATGGGAATCCCATTGGGAAGAAATCGCAGAGCGCGTACTGCCGCGCTCCAGCGAGTTCACTGGGGACAAAACCCCCGGCGACAAGCGCACCGAAAAGATTTACGACGCAACCAGTGCGCTGGCGCTTGAACGCTTCGCTGCTGCGGTCGAGAGCCTACTGACCCCGCGCGGTGCGAAGTGGCATACGCTGCGCGCCAACGACCCCGGCATCAATCAGATACCCGAGGTCAACGAATACTTCGATCAGGTAGAGCGCATCCTATTCCACTATCGCTACGCTCCTCGCTCCAACTTTGCATCGCAAATGCACGAAACATATTTGTCCCTTGGCGCGTTCGGCACCGGGGCGTTGTATGTGGACGAGAAGTTGGACGCTGGGTTTCGCTATCGGGCGGTGCATCTGTCCGACATCTTCATCGCAGAGAACGAACACGGCATTGTCGATACCGTGTTCCGCCGCATGAATATGACGGCGCGTCAGGTCGCCATGATGTTCCCCGAGGGGAACTTGAGCGACAAGATGATGGAGAAGGCGAACGACAATCCTGACGAAAAGGTTGAACTTATCCACGTTGTCGCGCCACGCTCTGAGCGCGACCAGGGCAAGCGCAATCGCGCCAACATGCAATACGGGTCTGGGTATTACGAGTGCAAGACCAGAGGGCTTATTGAGGAAGGCGGCTTTGAGGAATTCCCTTACATAATCAGCCGCTACGTCACGACCGCCCGTGAAACGTATGGGCGATCCCCTGCGATGATCGTGCTGCCCGACATCAAGATGTTGCAAGCTATGTCGCGCGTGGTTATTCGCGCGGGCGAAAAGGTCGTAGACCCGCCGCTGCTCATCGCTGACGACGGCGTGATTTTGCCGGTCAACACCCGCCCTGGCGGCGCTACGTTCGCTCGATTGGACGGGCGGCAGCAAGCCCCCATCCAGCCATTAAATACAGGCGGTCGCCCCGACATTGGCGAAGCGATGATGGAGGCGCGTCGTCGCACGATTAACGATGCATTTCTCGTCACGCTGTTCCAAATCCTCGTGGACAGCCCACGCATGACGGCGACCGAGGTGCTGCAACGCGCTCAAGAGAAGGGCGCCCTGTTAGCGCCCACCGTAGGGCGGCAGCAATCGGAAACGCTTGGCCCTCTGATTGAGCGCGAGATTAGCGTTCTTGCGCGACAAGGAGTGCTGCCGCCGCTGCCGGAAGTATTGGTTGGGCGAGAATACGAGGTCGAGTATGTGTCGCCCTTGAGCCGCGCCATGAAGAGCGAGGAGGGCGTCGGCATCCTGCGGACGCTGGAGATGGTGCAGCCTATTGCTGCGGTAGACCCCAGCGTCATGGACAACTTTAATTTTGATGAGATCACGCGCGTCCTCGCTGATGTGAACGGTGTGCCGCAGCGCATCCTGCGGGATGCGGAAAGCATTTCCAATCAGCGGAATGCTCGCGCTCAGCAGCAGCAACTGCAACAGGTCTTGGACGCTGCGCCGCAGACAGCAGATGCAGCGCTGAAGGTTAGCCAGATCAGTCAGGCCGCACAGCGTTGACGACACAGCGTCAATTAGTCGAGGCCTACCGGCATATCTTTATGACGGTGCCCGAGGGGCAGGTCGTCCTGCGCGACATGATGAAGGCCAGCGGCTTGTTTCAAGTCACGGGCGTCAGGTCGCCGGAAGAGGTTCATCATCTGGAAGGAACGCGCGACATGGTGCGTCGCATCATTTCGTTCCTTGGGCTGGATGACGAGCAAGTGATGAAAATAGGAATAGGAGTCATTGATGAGTGAACTAGGGTCCGCTGATGCGGGTAACCCGGAGGCTGCAAGTGCGGAATCCGAGGTTGCAGTCGAAACCACGCCTACCATTTCAACGTCGGAACTGACGGCCCCCGATTGGGTGTCGGACGACTACCGAAGCGTTGTTGATGCGAAAGGCTGGAAAAGCGCTGATGACGTTCTGAAAAGTTACGTCAATCTTGAAAAGGCGATGGGCAAGGAGCGTCTTGCGGTGCCAGAGCCGGATCAGGACATCAATGAGTGGGACGGCTGGGGCCGTCTCGGAACGCCTGAAACCGCCGACGGCTACGACCTTAAAGTGCCGGAAGGCATGGAAGGATATTCACAGGAACTAAGCGATTGGTTCCGCAGCGCGGCGCACGATGCAAAGCTGCCCGCCCACATGGCGCAGCGGCTGCACGATGGATTTGTCCAGCGCGCGATTGAGCAATCGCATAGCCAAGTGTTGGACACGCAGCGTCAAATCGAGGATTGGAATGCGGAGATTCGCCGCGAGTACGGCACGGCTTATGAAGACAAGATCGGTCTTGCGAAACGCGCAGTGCGCGCGTTTGGCAGCGATCAATTGATTAACATTCTCGACACCACTGGGCTGGGCAACCATCCTGATATGATTAGGACGTTCGCGCGCATTGGTGGCGAGTTAAGTTCTGGAGCGCAGTTCAAAGAGGCGGAAAGCAGCGGCAGGTTCGGCATGACACCGGCTGACGCGCAGGAGGCTATTGCTGAAATACGCAATAACCCCGGCCTCATGGACAAGGGCCATCCAGAGTACAAGGTTCTGAACGATCGCCTCACCCAACTTTATGAGGTGGCGTATCCAGACGGAGAATAGCGGACAAGGCTGACGCCCCCGCGAGACGCGCCGGATAGACGGCGAGGTGACGACCGCAAACGTAGGCGTGCCGGGCTACCCGACAACACGCTGCTGAACCCTGACATCAATCAAACTAGGAGAAGACTGCCATGTCTGTGCAGATCACTACCGCGTTTGTTGAGCAATACCGGGGTAATGTCGAGCATCTTGTTCAGCAGAAAGGTTCTCGCCTTCGTGACACGGTTCGCCTTGAAACGGTCACTGGCAAGAACGGGTTTTTCGAACAACTCGGCAGCACTTCGGCTCAAAAACGCACGTCGAGACACTCTTCGACCCCGAGAATGGACACCCCCCACGCCCGTCGTCGGGTTTCCCTTGTGGACTACGACTGGGCTGACCTCATCGATCAGGAAGATCGCGTTCGCATGTTGATCGACCCGACCGGCCCGTATGCCGAGGCTGCCGCCTTCGCGTTGGGTCGTGCGATGGACGATGAGATCATTGCCGCTGCCGATGGCACGGCGTTCACTGGCGTCGATGGTTCGACCTCGACCGCGTACAGCGCGAGCAACACTGTTGACGTGCAGGTAGGCGGCTCTTCGTCGGACGTTGGCCTCAATGTCGCAAAACTCCGCGCCGCCAAGGAAATCTTGGACGGTTCGGACGTGGACCCGGAAGTCGAGCGTTACTGCGTCGTCAACGCCAAGCAGCTTAAAAATCTGCTGGCCGAGACCGAAGTTACTTCGAGCGACTTCAATAGCGTCAAAGCGTTAATACACTAGCGCCCCCGCGTGGCAACACGCGGGTAAACTCTCTGTGAATTGCTGGGAAGTCTCTACGAGATAATCAGCAGCCAAGCCTTGAAAAAGGAAGGTTCAACGACCATTCCCACGGGAAGTACAGCCAAGTGGCTGGAAGCGCAGAGCATCTCACTGAGATGAAGATATGGTCTTATCTGCATAGCGATATGCAGCGGTCTTCGGACGGGTCAGGAAGTAACGAGCCTGATTGAAAATTATGTAGTGCAAGGTGAAGTCGATACCTTCTTGGGATTCAACTTCATTCGGACGCAGCGCATCGGCACCGACGCTAACTCGGACGACAAGGTTCTTTTCTATGCCAAACCGGGCATCCTGCTCGCGGTTGGCGCGGAGCCTCAGGTTCGTATTAGCGAGCGAGACGACAAGAACTATGCAACTCAGGTCTTCTGCTCGATGACAATCGGCGCGACCCGTATGCAGGAAGAGCTTGTCGGCTACATCGAATGTGATCCGAGCTAGGAGGATAACACATGACTGTTAAAGACTCCGGCCTCGTCACTAACTTTGAGGCTACGCCTCAAGTGATGAACGATCCCTGTGAACTGCATGGCGGTTTGCGTGTAGCGCAGGGTAGCGTTGCTCTCACGACGGACGACGTGGGCGCTGGTGACATTGTTCACCTTGCTCCGATTCCGACGAATGCGAGCATCGTCTCCATCAAGCTGTTCAACGACGACTTGGACAGCGGCACGACCATGACTTCGGATGTGGGTCTGTACACCACTGGCGGAACGGCTGTTGACGACGATGCGTATGCGTCGGCGATCACCGACCTTCGCGGTGCTGTCACGACCGGCACTGAAGTCGCTTTCGAGGCTCGCGACATTAACGCGATGGGCCAGAAAGTGTGGGAAGACGCGGGTCAGTCTTCGGACCCCGGCGGCTTCTACTATGTGTCTCTGACCTTCGATGCGGCTGGCAACACTGCCGGTGACGTGTCGTTCGTCATCACATACGTCGTGGACTAATTGATTAAGGGCGGGGCTACGGCCTCGCCCTTTTTCTTTAAGGAACGTCATGGCTAGCAATACCTTCGTCAGCATCAGCAACCGCGCCCTCACCTTCCTTGGCGCGCAGCCGATTACCTCATTGGACGACGACACCAAAGAAGCCCGCGCGTGTAAACGCATGTACGAACAGTCGCGCGATCAATGCTTGCGCGGCCACCCTTGGAACTTCGCCATCAAGCGAGTTGCGCTGCCAGCGGACACAACGGCTCCGGTTTGGGACTACACGAACGCTTTTAGCTGGCCGTCAGATTGCTTACGCATCATCGAGGTCGATACGCTTGAAGAGTGGGTTGTGGAGGGGCGCAAGATCGTCAGCGACGCCGCTGCTCCTCTGAACATTGTTTACATCGCCGAGGTGACAGACCCGACGACATTCGACGCTTTGTTTACTGAGGCGTATGCCTACCGACTTGCTGCCGATATTGCCTACGACATCACGGCGAGCCAGCAAGTCCTCAACAACATGGAAACTCTCTACCAACGCAAGTTGGCAGAGGCTCGCTTGGTTGACGCGCAGGAAGCGCTCCCAGCTGATGAAGATAGCTGGTTGGACTCGCGCATCTAAATGTCTCGCGTCACAAAAATTCAAACAAACTTCACGGCGGGCGTTTTCTCGCCGCGATTGTTTGGCCGCGTTGATGTTTCAAAATACGGCAACGCTGCGGAGACGATCACGAATGGAGTGGTGCAGCCCCACGGCGGCATTTATCGTCGGCCCGGCACAAAGTTTGTGAATGAGGTCAGGACAAGCGCTGACAAGTGCAGACTTATACCGTTCGAGTTCAACGCCGAGCAGTCGTATTGTGTGGAACTCGGCGACGAGTACATGCGCTTTTACACAAACCAAGGCGCAATCCTGAATGCCAATCAAACAATAACCGGCATCACCCAAGCAAACCCTGGCGTCGTAACTGTGACGGCCCACCCGTTCAGTAACGGCGATTGGGTGTACATATCTTCTGTCGCTGGCATGACCGAGGTAAACGGCAAGTATTACAAGGTCGCCAACAAAGCGACGAATACGTTTGAACTGCAAGACATCGACGGCAATAACGTCAACACGACGGGCTACACCGCGTACACCAGCGGCGGCACGGCGGCAAGCGTGGTGCAGATCACCAGCCCATATGACAAGGATGATCTGTTTGAAATTCAATTCGCGCAGACCGCTGATGTCCTCTACATGGTTCACAAGAACTATCCGCCCAAAAAATTATCGCGCACCAGCAACACTGCTTGGACAATAGCGAATGTTACATTGATCGACGGCCCATATCTGCCGGAGAATGTAACGACCACAACATTTGACCCCAGCGACGTAACCGGCGACATCTCGATCACCGCGAGTGCAACGACGGGCATCAACGGCGGCGATGGATTCCAAAGCACTGACGTTGGGCGGATCATCCGCATCGGGTATCAGGCTGACGAGTGGACCGCCAGCACCGCATACGCGGTTGGCGATGTTGTGCGGAACAGCGGCAATGTCTACGAGGCTATACAGGCCGGAACATCTGCTGGCTCTGGCGGCCCAAACAACGAAGGCGACAACATTGTTGATGGCACCGTTACATGGAAATTCATTGACGACGGCGGCATCGCTTACGGCTATGCGACAATTACGAATATTGTCAGCACGACAATCGTTGATGTAACGGTCGAACGCACGTTCGCGTCACACAGCGCTGATACACACTGGTCTTTGGGCGCCTACAGCGACACCACTGGATATCCTCGCGCAGTTGCGTTCTTTGAGCAGCGCCTTTTCTTCGCCGGATCAAAAGAGCAGCCGCAGACGATCTGGGGCAGCAAGAGCGGCGATTTTGAGACGTTTACACCAAGCGCGCTCGATGATGGCTCGATCAACGTCACCATCGCAACGGACCAGGTGAACGCGATCCGATGGCTGTCGCCCGGCAATGTTATTGCTATCGGCACGGCTGGCGGAGAGTTCACATTAAGCAGCAGTAACGATCAGGACGCTATCACGCCAACCAATATTCGCGTCGTCAGGCAAGGCACTCGTGGCTCGTATCCGACGCGGCCAATACGATTCGATAATCGCGTGTTGTTCATTCAGTATCACCGCCGCAAGTTGCGCGAAATGGTATTTGAGTTTGCGACCGACAGCTTTGTATCACCTGACCTTACAATTCTCGCGGAACACATTAGCGGCGCAGGGTTCGTTGAGATGGCCTATCAGCAAGAGCCTGATAGTGTGATCTGGCTGGTTCGTGACGACGGCGCTCTTGTTGCGCTCACGTTTCAAAAAGATCAGGAAGTCGTCGGATGGCACCTACATCAAATTGGTGGAACCGGGGTCGCCGTGGAGAGCGTCACCGCAATCTCGGGCGATGGATACGACGAGGTGTGGATGATCGTGAAGCGAACAATCAACAGCGTGACGCGCCGGTATGTCGAAGTGCTGCAAAGCAAGTTTGATACGGCGCGTGGTGACGCGAAGGCTGACGCATTTTTCGTTGACAGCGGACTGACATATAGCGGCAGCGCAACGGCTACGCTAACGGGTCTCGATCACCTTGAGGGTGAGACGGTCAACATATTTGCAAATGATTCGGTCTATCCCAATCAAACCGTCACAAGCGGTCAAGTGACCGGCTTGTCACCAACCGTCACCTCTGCGGTCGTCGGCCTTGGCTATGACACGCAAATTACGACGCTTCGGCCCGAAGCTGGAGGCGACGATGGCACGGCGCAAGGTCGCACCAAGCGCGTCTTCGAGACGACATTCCGGTTCCTTGACACGCTCGGCGCGGAGTTTGGGCCAAAAGATGGAACGCTAGATCGAGTTCTTTTTCGATCAGGCAGCGACCCTATGGATTCCTCACCTCCATTGTTCACGGGCGACAAGACCGTTCAGATGCACGGCTCTTGGGAAGAGGGCGGTCAGGTTACGGTCAAGCAGACCCAGCCGCTGCCATTCGAGTTGTCGTCTGTTATCACGCGCATCATTACTCACGCAGGATAGGCTCATGTGCGAACCGGCTACAGCAATATCACTCGCAGCGGCAGCCATCAGCGCGGTTGGTACAATTTCAAAAGCACAAGCCCAAGCCGCAAATCTGGAACGCCAAGCTGGACTGAATGAAGCGAATGCAGCGATTGCGCGCAACAACGCAATAGCCGCTGTCCAAGCAGCGGAGGCAGAAGCAGACCGCGTTGATCGCCTTCGCAAAGTGTCTATGTCACGGGCAACCGCTGCATATGGCGGTAGCGGTGTCGAGATAAACGACGGCACACCGCTCGAAGTGTTGGGAGACGCCGCCGCTGAATTTGAACTGGACCGCTTGTTTGAAATCCACAAAGGCAAGGTTGTTGAGCAAGACCAGAAATACCGCGAACAGCTATTTAATTGGCACGCGAGCCAGCTTCGGTCGCAAGCGTCTAATGTGCGTCGCGCTGGAGTTACGTCGGCGATACTTAATTTCGGCCTCAGTGCTGCGGGCGCTAGTTTTTCCGCCGCGAACCCGACGTTAGGTTTCGGAGCGTCGCAGAGCCAGCTTGCAGGACTCGGCTACGACGTTGGCACGTTCTCTGGATACAACCCGCTGGGGGCGATGGGTCCGGGCGCGCAAGCAACTAGCATTAACACCGAAGCAATGAGTTCTGGAATTCCGATGGGGTACGAATAGTGGCGAAGATTCCCCTTTACACCAGCCGGGGCGCAGTGCCGCAAACGCAACAAAGCGCTGTGCCAAAACTTAAATTGCCAAACACTGCTGCGCTGACTGGCCGCATGTTTGAGCAGGTCGGCTCTCGTATTGAACAAGTGTTCACCAAGATGAACGACGAGCGGATTGCGGCTAGCGTCAATAACGCCAGCGCGCAGGCGATGTTTGATCTTGCTCAATTGAAAACTGAAATGGAAAACGTGGACCCGTCCCAAGTTGACGCTGTGTTCCAGCAGCGGTCCAGTGAGATTTACAAAAATCTGACGGCCAATATGGACGACGCAACCTTGGTGAAATTCCAAGCGCCTTGGGTCAAAGCATACACGTCCACGCGCATCTCAAATTACCAAAGCGGCATCAGGCGCGGTCGTGATGCGATGTTGGCTGACGACGACAAAGCATTTGAGAAACTAAGCGATTCGCTTACGTCTACGTCAAAGCCTGTAGATTTCGAGCATGCAATTTCACAAGTTGGCACGAGCCTTGACTCAATGGTCGCGGCTGGCGCTTTGAGCGCTAGCAAGGCGGCTGCGTTGGAAGACAGGCGGATTAACTACATTCGAGACACGCAAGCAAGATATGCGCTTGAAGCAGACCCGGTTAAGTTTTCGACGGACATTGACGACCCAAACAAGTTTGAGGGGCTAAACGCCAGGAACCGCGCAATATTCAAGACGCATGCGCAAAACGAAATTGAGCGCAGGCAACGTGAAGCGCGAGGCGAAGCGCGGGCGGTCAGCACTGATGCTGAAAGAAACATCAGGAACGAGTTATCTGTCGCGGGGGACAGGTCGCGCTCTGGCGCGACCCTCGCCTTCAAATATGCGACCGAAGAGTACATCAAGGCCAATGTTCTACCAGAGCGGCAAAAAGCCCTGCTCACTTTAGCCAGAGACGAGACAGATTTTTTGATTAACGTCGTGCCGAAGATTGGCAGCGCGGCGAATTCTGATCTGATTGCGATGAGGCGAGCAGCGACAGAGCAAGCGGCGCAGAGTACGGGAAACCTTGAACTCGATGCTCAGAACATAAAGCAGCGTGATCTTTTTAACAGATACTACGACGCCGAAATCAAAACGCGCATTAAAAACTCTGCATCTGTCGCACAACGCGACAAAAACGTATCCCAGAAATTTTCGGCTTGGGCGAATTCTTTAAGCAATCCGAATGCGGCGGAAGGCGCGTGGGGTGCGTACAAGGCCGCGATGGATGTGGAGTACGACCGCCTCGGCATCGACAGAGCAGATCGGAGATACCTCACGCTGAATCAGGCCGAGCGCTACGCGGTCCAGATACAAGGTATGGAACCCGGCCAAGTCGCTGATTTTGTGAAAACGATTCACGACAACACAAACACGGCGGATGCTGGCAAAATTTTCGGAGAAATTTTCAAGAAGTCTTCAGTATCCCAAGATTACCAAGCGATGGCCGCCGTTCCGGATCACAACGTCCGTAAAGAACTCGCGAAGATAATTCAAGGCGGCGGCGTCAAGGCGGTCATCAATGATAAAACCGCTGTAACTAAATTAGACAAAGAAGTTCGAACGCGATTCAATGCAAAATTCCCTGCGATGGGCGTTTCGAGCAATTTGTCCCTAGCGCCATTGCATCGCGCCGTCTTGCTTGCGGCCGCGCAAAAAGTTGCCGGAGGCAGCAATGATGCGGAGGCTGCGCGTGAAGCGATGGATCAGGTCGCTCAATATCAAGTCATCAATAGAAGCACCCTCAAAGGCATAGTGTACGCGCCCAACAACGACAATGTCGTTGACGTTTCAAGGGCACAAGCCGGTTTGCAGATATGGCTGGAAAGCCAAAACAATCTAGTGTTTGACGCCACGGTGACTGGCCGAATCCCGCCGTCCATTACCGACGAGAAAGACCGCCAGAACCTTGCGCGTCGATCCCTTGCACAGACTGGAGTCTGGAGACTTAGCGGCGACGGCCAAACGGCAACGCTGACAGACTCCACTGGAATAAACGGCATAAAGGATAAGGACGGCAACGAAATCGTCGTTCCCGTCTCGGAGGCCGTGCGATTAGGCTTCAACGCAAATATACAAAACCTCAACAGATCGAACTTGCCGTAATGTCATATCTATTTGAACCGCAGATTGACGACCCCAGACTGACCGGGCAGCCGATATCGCTGGAGTTCGACACTGCTGCGGGGCTGCGGGCAACCG
>JAAOEI010000549.1_pt1 | contig 14400 bp, 20 predicted proteins | sample 7059261 | NCBI WGS metagenome assembly JAAOEI01 (sample SAMN14008812, study PRJNA610033) | viral metagenome | isolation source: viral particles filtered from seawater | place: China: Hangzhou Bay, Yangshan Deep Water Harbour | collected 2017-10-31
GAGCGTGTTTGTTGCACGTGATGCGTTCCCGGTTAAACCTGCTCCCCCCCGGCCCAAAGAATTATTTAATCGTTCGATTTTCGCGTTGAGTTGCCCCACAACAACAGCGTCACTACTAAATGTGTTTTTTAGCCGTGTTAGTTGACCTATTTGCCTTTCAATAGACTTAGTTGTGACGACGCCTAATTTAGCCAGTGTACGTTGAGCATTAGCCAGAGCGTTAAAAGGTGGAACTGCTTTGTTTGCCTCTCCGTTTGCTTTTCTCAGTTGCTGGTTTAAACCCTCTAACCTTTTGCTTATCTCCGCAGCAGCAACAGAATCGTCACCGAAAACTCTTTGTAGCTTCTTAAGTTCAACAATTTGGCCTTCAATAGAAGAAGTTGTTTTAATACCTTGTCTTTGAAGTGACTTTTGTGCTTTTTGAAATGAATCTACCCCAGAAACGGCATTGCTTGCAACCTTTTTGAAGTTGTTCAAAGCTTTGGTCACACTAGTCATTGCCTTCTGTAGCCCTGCTACATCAGCTTCTAACTTAATTAGCATATCTTCAGCCATGAAAACCTACATTTATATTATCAGAGGTATATTGTTTACTGCTTTGTTTTCCGGTCTTTTTGTCGGAACAGTGTCGATAGTTGGAAACAAAGAAACAGAAATTTACATCGGGATAGGAATGTTTTTCGTGTCTTTGCTGCTTATTTCATTCTCTGAAATATTCTTTATTGTAGCAAAGAAGCTTTCTTCTTAACCTCTCTCTCTAACCTAGCATTGTGAAGTTCCATAGCCCGATCCCAGCGAGTCCAGAAATCCTCTTTCTTGCTTTCTCCTTCTAGCCACTGCTTAAGGAGTTTATTAGGAGAAACCTGTTTCCACTTCTTGCCGCCAGCAGCGCCACCAACCATGTTCATCATATAGGCAACTTCTACTGCTGTGCGTTGCCACTGCCTCTTTTCTTCTTCCTGGATTGTCTCTACCTTGATCCTAACCCATCTCTCATACTGACGTAGATTCATGAGCCAGAAAACATCTTCATCAATACCGTAACGAATGCATCCCTCTAATAAAGACTCAATGGTTAGCTTTTCGCCGTTGCTGTTGTCTCTTTCGGGGTCAATCGCTGGAAAAAAAGGGAAACAGCTTCCCCTACTGCACTGGCAGAAGAAGTATAGTCATTCATAAGGAGTTCGTCAGCATCTTCTATGGTCTCTATCCCGTTTTGGCCTTTCACCAGTACATAGAATAGCTTCAACTGGACACCTACACTTGATAGGTTAGCTCCTTCGAAAAGGTTAACCCCTTCGCCCTCAAGCTCTGCCACTTTCGAGAACGTAAGACGAAGGGTATAATCCTTCTTATCAACTTTAAGAGATACTTCCCCTTTATGCTTGTTTGCCATGTTAGCGACCCTCTACCGCTAGTCGACAGTTTCTTTCGTGTAATCGCCATCACCACCCATTTCAAACGATGCAACAGAGATCTCATCGTTATTGAGAGTGAGCTCCCACGAAAGTGCGTACGCCGTGCCCCTGATCTGGATATCACCTGTCACGTTGGTGGTAATGATCCAACCGAGTAGCTTGTTAGCGCTTGTGGTTGTCTTAACAGCATCCCACATTTGCTGCTGTCCGCCGTTGGTATCATGTGCCCATTCACAGGTACCAGAAATGGTGTATTGTTGCGATCCTGGAAGGGTTGAACCCCTTGCGCCGTTTGACTTGTTGTTGCTCGTAAGCTGGTTGGAGGTGTCAGAGAATGAAAGGTTCTGACCCAACCCTAAAAGGTGGTAGTTTGCAATCTCATCAGGATCCGTGCCAGGAGCACCACCCGTGTTGATGTAGAGCAAATAATCACCACCATCTACAATAGTATCAGCCATCGTATTACGCCGTATCTAAAATAATGAAGTCATTGAAAATCTCCGCGGCATGACCTTGAGAACCATCCAAGTGATTCGCTGGAAATACGCGGAATTCTGATATTTCGGACTGTTTGTAGACCGTCCAATTATCAGCAAGTGTAAGTGTAGTTGATAGCGCGTCTTCGGCTATCTCATCGACTATCGTTTGTACATCGTTGATGCTATCTGAATTAGTTAGCACCATTAGCTTAGAGCGTACCAAATACCTGTTTCCGGTCTTGTTGCCACCATCCTTCCGTATCGTCTTTTCATCAATAAAGATGTAAGGATAGGAAGGCGAAGTAGGCACAAAAGCGTATGTGCTGGCACTGGCTACGTTATCGTTTAAGGCTGTATACAAAGCGTTGTGCAGAGCAACTAAAGGACTTCTCATAGCTTCACCGCATTTAGTTCTTTTTCGATGTTGCCTTGTATCCTTGTCTCACCCTTGAGCCTTGCCGTTGCCATATACCCGAATCCATCGTAATTGTAGAACCGAGTATGAGCACGCACCGTGACTTTTAAAGGTGATGTGAGCTTCCTTCCCCATACATGCGTCATTTCACGTTCATGCTCACGCACGATCATGACGCCCTGGTACCCGAATTCCTGATAGGCTGCATATTTTCTAGAATTATCTGTTGTCTGTACAGTGATTCTTAATGCATCAGGATCTTCGTTGGTTATATGAATAGACCTAGCTAAATTGCTCGTTTTATAAGGGGCGTTCTTCCTGGCCTCATCCTGCACCTCTACAGCCGTACGCTTAATGCCACGAAATACAGCTTTCTTAGCTTTTCCACGGTATCTTTCAAACCGCTTCATAAGCTTATCAAGGTTCTGTATTTCGATGGTAAAAGCCATTAGCTATACCTCACCACAAAGCTATCTTCAAGCCTGTCAGTAGACTCAATGCGCCCACTTTGCGTACTGCCAGGGCACCATGTAATAGTCACATTATCGCCCGTAGCTATACCCTTATCCTGAACAACCTTTTCCTTTACATAGACCGTAGCACTTCCTTTAGATGACAACACACCGGACTGCACATCGAACCGCTTTGAGTTCTCTTGCGCATCACAGCTTCCGTAGTAAATGGTAGTAGTACTGCCATCGACAGGCACGCCGCCTGTACTACTTGCTGTAATAGCTGTCCGTGTGATTTCTATGTCATGGGGAAAGATCATATAACAAAGGTTTTAGGCCGCTTATCGTAAGGGTCAAGCCACTTGGTAACACGCCGCGGTATGCTACCCGCTATAGGGTCAGCATCTTGCCTGTACGTCACAGATCGCCTACCCCTGGTTTCGCTTACTACCAGGGGATTACTATCCTCCTGATAAGATCGAATCCTGATAAGAGCAGCAATCGCCCGTCTCATAGCCGTTTTAAAAGTCAACTCATCTGTAGTTGTAAGGCTATCAGCATCCGCTTTGTAATAGCGGAGGTATACCCGTGGATCTTCATCAAGAGTGGTTAGGTTTTCCGTTCCCGACGTATTAGCCGGAAAATAGTGGTTTACCGTTCCTCTCTCGTCTAGGGGCTCACGTGTATAGTGCTGGATGATCTCCGCCTCTGCCTCTGTTGCCAGGAACGCGATATCATCACGTTGTCTTAAGCTTTCAGGAAGCATAACAAGAACAGCATTAACAGATAAGTCGAAATAACTAGCCATTGGACTTTGCTCGCGTTGCGCGTTTAGGCTTTCTGGTCTGCTTAGGCGCTGGTTTAGGCTTTTGGGGCGTTACAGGCTCCACCTGAACATTTCGGCGCTTGTACTTGTCCGCGATACGATCTACATCGGTATAAACAGTACTCGCCTTTTCAACCTCGCCCTTCCAGTACTGACCACAACGAAGAGAAGGGGCAGACAGGGAATCTATTAGCCCCTTTTCTTCTTTTGTGGGTTCTAAGCCTTTGATATAAACAATAGTCATGTTTTTAAGGCGAATGGCGATATTGGCGATGTTGCATCGCCATAAATCGCCTAATCACCACAGCTATTATGCATGCTCTATAACAACACCAGCTGTACTCTTTACGCTTGCGCGTTTGAGTGTCCAGTTGGATGTATTACCCAAAGCAGCAGCAGCAGGGTTTACGCCTGCATCAGTGTAAGAAAACCCTTTAACAGCAGGGTCAAAGGAGTATTCTCCTTGAACTCTGAAAGTGAGGTTTTCCAGACCAGTAACAGTGTCAAAAACCACGCGCTCTGATTCGCTTTCTAAAGCAGCTAATCCAGCAGCAGTAAGACCAAGTGTGTAGTAAGAATCTGTACCACTGGTCACACCATCGGTATTGATCAGGCTTGAGCTATCTGTAACCAGATAAGGTCGATTAATGGTACCCACGATCCCATCCTGCACCAGTGGCATGGCTGTAGTGTTTTGTAGGCTTGATATAGTAGTGTCCATCAGATCAACAAAGCTCTTAGAATGAAACACCCACACGATTATGTCATCCATTCTGTCACCGAACTTGTTTAGTCCAGCAGTCAGATAAGTATATCTAAGGGTATTAGCAGCGTTCGAGCCTTTGTTGTGAAATGTAGTTGCTTGCTTGCGAAGTGCTGTGACACCACATGTAAGGGCAGTATTCAGCATATCTTGCATTTTAGCAGTTGCTACCTGTTCCCCAACGTGAGAGGCAAACTCCTCTGGAGAAATACCAATCTTGGCGAATGAGTCATAAGTATTTGCAATCTGATAACGCCTTGCCAGTTTAGGATTAATTACCTCATCCCCTGTCAGTTCGTCATCTGTAACAGCTGCTGTCGTAGTGATATCGCGACGTGTTACAATGTTAGAAATTTGAGCAAAGTAAGCTTCTTTCATGAAGTTACCAACATGCTCATTCCGCACCATCTGGATAGCTCCTCTTGAACTTGCGTTAAATGCATCCAGGTTCTGTGCTATGGTATCATTGTACGATCCATAAAACTGCTCTTCATAGATCGTAAAATCGGAATAAAGTCCGGGGCCAGTCTTAGCCATTTTTTATCTTCCGGTGATGTAATCACCTATTTCATCGGAAGCGCATTCCAAGCCGCTAGACCATGCTCATTGATAAAAGCGATCCTCTCGGATCTTGTAGCCTCGCTGCGCTTCAACGTGGAACTTTTCTTCTCCCCTGACCCGCCTTTGTAATTGCTCCCGTTATTCTTGGGAGGATTGATTAAAGCAGCAGGGATCGTCCCGACGATTTCAGCAGCGTACAGATCTAAAGCATTTTGACCGTCAGCCGGTGCATACGGTGTTACACCGTCAAGCTGATATACTTTGTAGCCTTCATCGTTAATGTGTACCCTGTCCATTACAGCCTTATCTACAGCCTTTTCGGCTGCCCAAGGATCGGCGTAATGTCCTTGCACTTTGGCTACTAGTTCGGCGCGTAGTCGATCATGTTCTTTCTTATTGAACTTCTCTTTCCACTCAGACTCTAAGGTTTTCTTTTCCTCCTGAGCCTTGAGGAGTTTACTTTCGTACTCTGTTTTCAGCTTCTCTAAATCCGGCTTCTTCGATGCTAACTCTTTAAGTTCATCGTCTTTGCCTGATACGAGTGCTTCCAGTTCACTAATGCGACCTGACTGCTCTTCCAGCTTCGTTTTATTCGCTGCTGTGGCTGTCTTGTGGCCTGCATTAAAAATGTGCTGGTAGTGCCCTTGTGAGCCTTCTTGTAGAGCCTTGGTAAACTCGTCTTTATCTACTGCCTTTACTGCTTCGATTATTTCTGCTAATTCCATCGTCGGTGCTGTTGCTGATGTGCGTTCAGATCCACGCCTTAAGGGTGCGCGTTTGCCCTGTCATGTGTTTGCGGCACACATGTAAGCCGAAAAAGAAAAGGGCCGATCCATCAAACGATGAAAAGGCCCTTATCAGGGTATTAATATCCTTGTAGTACTAAATCCTCTCCCCTGCTTAACTGAAATCTGTGAATAGGCGATCTGTGTATCGCCATCTATGCAGCCCGTTAAACAAGGGAGAGGTTATCTATCTAACCAATAATTATATACAAAATTCAGACATAAGTTGCAAAGTCTAAGCCGCTGTTTTATAAGGAGTTATACGTAGTATATTCCCTTTGTAGCTTCTCTCTGTCCATATCGAATCAATCTCACCTCTTTTCACCTTCCTGGCAAGCAAGATCCATCGTTCAATTTCCTTCTGTGTAAGCTCATCGGGAGGCTCTACGACTAGCTTTAGGTTTCCCCCTGTGTGTTCCATTCGAGTAGCTGGTTTGCAATGATGGGGAATCGTTCTCTTAAGTAAGGTTCGGCGTCTAATTCAAAAACCGGGCTCCGAGGCGTCACGTTGTTCGTTTTCAGGTGCTCAAAGCTCCATATCCCCTCCCCTGTCTTTACATCCAGTATGCAGCCGATTTCATCCTCAATAAATACATAAGGCACGTTTCCCCCGTAGATCTGCGAAAGGCGCTGATCCATTGACCCATCGATATTACGATCCCCATACCTCCAGGGCTTCCACTCTAAGCGCTCTAACATCGCGTTAGTGAGCACCCTTCCCGCTCCTGGCCTCTTATGCTTCCTGCATATAAGATCCGACGTTAGAGCGTTAAAGTAATGTATATAACGAGGTACTATGTGCATTTCGGGTAAGTCGTGTTCTTCATCTTCGAACCGCTCGCCCCACTCCCTGTGGGTTAAGTGCAAAGATGTGTAAATGTGAGCTTTGTAGACGTCATCAATAAAATCATCACTGCCTAAAATCATAACAGCATCAAACTGGTCTTTATGCCTGGATGCAAGATCCATACACGCTAACCACTTATCAGACAATAACGCATTGCTATACTCACAGTGTGTCCACTGGGAATACTTTTGAACAAGGCTCCACATCTTTAAATCGTCGTCATCGATCACACAAAACAAAGGACCTTCCCATGTCTTAGCGTAATAAGCTAAGAATAGATCGGTTAGCCTGTAGCGCTTATGAAGGGCTGTCACTATTGCTACTCTCACCAGCTTAAAAGCGTTTGTTTAAGTGTTGGAAAATGCTCGTCTAAATACCTGTCTGGATGTTCCACCGGCTCATGAGGCCACCTTCTCACCGTTTCCCATGCAGTTCTGTTAGCACTATGACCATATGGTGTTAATTCTTTGCAGTCTAATAATCCGTGTTGACTCATCATAACAGGCTCTACGCCGTGATAAGCAAGATGCTGCGCCATGGACTTATCTAAGCCTGTCGTTTCATCGTCTAACCAAAGATTCCATTTCATGCGATCTAGTAAGCTTCTAGATAGCATCCTACCCGCTCCTATTGGTCTACCATAAAGATCGGATTGCATGATCATTTGATCGGTGCCAAGGTTGATGTAATGCACCAAGCTGTTACCTATGTATTGATGTTGATCTATGCGCTTAATCGCTCTTTCGATATAGCCCACACTTGCAAAGTCATCGCTTCCCATGATCATTAGAGCATCAGGCTTCCAATCCTTTACGTTTGGCATATTAGCAGCAAACTTGCGCGTTAGGGGCATGTTCTCTGCTGTGCTTACCTGCCATTCTGGATACTCACTGACAAGATTATGCATCTTGTGCTCATCGGTTGTGCATGTGCAGAAAAGCCCCAGTTCAACGCCTTCTATATCTAGGTTCTGGTAATAGTCCAGGAATAGCCGTGTAAGCTTATAACGCTCGTGAAGTGCTGTGATAATGGCTAGTTTCAATTGTCCTGTCCTCTTCTGTGAAGTGTAACTATCTTTATTTCAGGGTCGCATGTACACGTATCACCACCATTCAGTGCAGGACACCAGTCGTCGTGCATTACTGACGCCTCATGAACACCGGGGACAAACTTCCCTTGTTTTATGAGTCTATTGATTTTCTTTAAATAGTTCCGCTGTTTCATGAATCCTCGCTATATGAACATGCGCTTATCTTAAACGGAAGCCCCGTAAGCAAATTAAATTCCCCCTCTATAGAGGTAATTATGCAATCGCCACTCCATTCCCTATCACCTTCCAAGAAGGTAGAAAGCACATACGGCAAGGGTTTGTTGTTCTTGTGTGCATCCCATATGGCGGCCGTACACTCAACTGATTCAGCATCAATAATAATCTCTTCTTTGGGGAAGTAAAAGCCATCACCCGTATGAATAACAGCATTAATAACCATCATCATTACACCCCCTATCTTCACCATGTATTCGCCATACAAAGACCTGGAGAATCGGCAAGCAACATTGGGCTGATAATGCCTAAATGGCTCTGGTCTGTCTGCAGTGCTATCCGGTGCGATATCCTGTTCAATCGATTCAGGCTCTTTGATTAGCGGACCAACCAAAGGCAATGCGGCTAGTTTCTTGAAAAAGTCTCTGCGGCTACTCATTGGCTCGTTATATGGTTACTAAAAAGCAGCGTTACAGGGTCGTAGTCTTTGTCGTTGGGTGGTTCTATTTGCTCTAAGCTATCAATTAGACTACCAAAAGCACATTCTGAAAGCCGAATGCCTAGTACGCTGCAAATACCACCTACCACCCTGCCCTTATTTCTTGATAGTGACGCATAATGCATGTGTGTATCACCGTAATCATGTCTCTTTATATACCGTACTTGGTTCCACTTATCAAGCCACACACGCCACGTTTGAAGCTTTGGTTCCGTCAGTTCCTCCCCCCTAAACCGCTTCCAACTCTCTCTTATCCCCTCATCGTCCCTGTCACTGGTAAAGACATAATCAGCACGATCAGCCATCCACTGAACGAACGGATGTACTTTTATGATCTGGTAATCAGCCTTACAGTCATCTTGGTAGAACTGACCATCACCAGCGATGTGCACGCTGTAGCCAGCATGTTCAAGACATAGCCTGACCGCGTTATACATCCAGGTTGAGCCGCTTCGCTTGATTCCTGCTATTACGATAAGTTTTGCCATGCTACACTTTCAAAGACTTCTGTCATATAGGCCGTTTTATCTTCATCCTTCTTATTCGTTCGCCACAAGGTATCATTCATATCAATCTTATCCGTATGCTTTATCCACCCTTCATCATGCGCCAATACATAGCGAGGGATACCAGCCTCCTCTAGCTTCTTACCTGCCCAAATATCGGCCATGTTAGGTTCTAAGAAGTCGTCCCATGTAAACTGCACCGTTGACGAATGCCACCCCATACAACCCGTTCCAGGTACATGTATAGGATAATCGGGATACACCTCTTTCAAACATGGATAACGCATCCCAAGAAACTTATACCACGGATCCCAAGGGGCTTTAAAGTCTACCCTCTTACCATGAAAAGTAACAACAGCCTTTCGATTATACCTTTCTATCCCCTTGATTATCGTTGATACGTAGTCCGGTGGATAGATTAAGTCATCATCACAGGTAAGGAAATAACCACTGTATTTCATCTCCCCAAAAATATCATCGCTTTCATGGTCATTCTTTATTATGGGGAAAAACGGCTTAAACTTGGTTGCATCGCCTAACCGAATATCCTGACCTACTATGATGTGATCGGCTTGCCCCTTAAGGCTTGCTAACGTCTCTTCTAACGCCTTTTCTCTGCCCGGTATGGTTGCTATTCCAATTACCACCTTTTCCCGTCGGATGCTTGCTTTATCCATGTAATTCAATCATTCGTTTTGATGTATCGTTGATCTGCTTTGCTGTGGTTTGCATAAACCGATCTGTTAAAGATCGATCACCCTCCCTGTGAACCCGCCTTAATATCCTTTTTGCCATATTCTCAGTGATAAGCCGTGGCTCTGTTGGATCGGGCCTTACCTCCCCTGGCTCAGTAAGTACATGCGTCATGAAACACATGCAATGAGGGTGTGGTAAAGGGGGCAAGTACTCAGGAGGATAGACACCCTCTCCCAATCCGTGTAGATCCGCTTTAGCGTATACATCACAGATATCGATACCAGATTCGTAGTGCCTTGGGCTTAAATTCCATTGTATAGCCTTTACTGCCTCATTTCTTAGGCTTGTCACCCTGTCTGCCTCATGATGTGAATGCGCTATCTCTGTGCGCACAATACGACGTGCATTATAAGCGATCCTTCGAGCCCTTTTGATGGCTTCTATATCTGCTGTTTTGGGATCTGCACGCTCTAACCATATACCCAACCCCTTTGACTTACGAGCCATGTTTTTTGCCATTCGCCTTATTTCAGGATCTCCCTGTGTTAATCCATCCACAATGCGTTGTGTGGCATCATACCACGTATCACCCTCTAAAATCATGCGCTCTAATGATCGCTCCAGGATAAGACCTACTTTCTTCTTCTCTGCATCTCTTAGGCTCTTATAGCTAACGACTAGCCCCATATTGCGACGCTTAAATAGATCTTCGTATGCCTCTTTAGATATGCCGCTAAAATCAACAGAGTCATACAGGGGGTTTGTCCTGGCTACCAGTCTTATGGCCTCTTTGTGCGCATCTATTGTGCTTTGTATGATATCCAAGATGGTACGCTTTGTAAGCACTTCTGCCGTTTTGCCGTAAAAGAGATCCATCTTTTCAATCTCCTTCATTAGCTCGCGCGCCATCTCCTCGTTAAAGTCCACCCCTGGTCTATATTCAGCAAGTATCTTGTTTAACGCAAGTAGATACATGCGATAAAACCTGACTTCCAAAGCTATCGTTTCAGCAAGCTTCCTGTTTCTTGCACGTAGTATGATATCCGTAAACTCAGGCACTAGGCTTGATTAATCAGATTATTGATCTCGTTTAGCTCCCTCTCTTCAGCTTCTCGTTGTTTTCGTTCAGTCTCCTGATCGCTTAAAACCTGCTCTAACTCGTCTTCTTCATACACTACACCATCAAGGCTTGCAATCTCCTTATGCACGTTTATTCGGCCTGTTTCGCCGATATCCACCAAACCTTCGATGTAACGGTTCTGTAGCTTAGACGCCCTAGACTCTGCATCAACAGGCTTAAAGTCCCTGGATCTCTTAACAGTTGCTTCCTTCCACTTGCTCTGATCCGTTGGAAACTGCTTTTGTGAGAGCAGGAACAGCACTTGGAGTTCTAACTCGTCCAGTGCCGTTGTAAGCACGTTAAGCCATGCTTGCGGCCCTCTCTGGTCATCTTGGCGTGCCTCTGTGGCTGTCGTCTCCTTCGCCGCATCATTATAGCGTTGGTGGTTAGTTACAAAGAACGCTGTGCGCTCATGATTGTAGATCTCATAAGCCCCTAATGCATTCTCGATGGATGGGCTGATATAATCCCAGTCACCTTGCAAAAGGTTACTCCCTTGCTGCAAGGATACCCGGGACCGATCAAACTCGTCATCTGTTACGTCTTTACCCCTTAGCTTGTGGTAATTCGCTATTCTAAGCGTATTACGAGTATCAGAAAGCAGGTTATACAGGTAGTTCGCATCCTGTGCCATCTTGTAGCCAGGGTTGCGATCAACGCCAATGTCGACAAAGCCAATAGGTAGAACCGTTTCGCCTTTTTCGTTTAGGTGCGGGAAATCCCATGTACCCGATTCATCCTCAAGCAAAACAGCTATGCGGCTCCCTGTTTCATCCTTGCTTATCCTGTATCTGTCGTAGCCTTCCTGATGGTAATGCACATAGCGTACCCTATCTTCCGGATCTGGATACTCGTCCTTGATACCCTCCCTGCCATCGATCATCTCCTTAACGATAACATCTGATAGATTGCCAAATTCATCGTATATCCAGTTAGTCACGTCTCGGCTATCTAACCACACGTACGAGCTATCCTCAACCAGATACCACACGCGGCTGAAGTTGCTAAACATATTACACGCCCTGCTGTACATCGTCGTGTAGTTCGTGCCGCTCCCATCGGAGTTCGACCATAGTTGATATGCAAAGCTGGTGGTGTCCTCAATGTCACCGAATACGCTTAAATCACGATCAGCCTTATGATCTACAGCCTGTACCATGCCGGTGAAGCCGTCAACGATGTTAGCGTGTACGTTAGGGTACTTCGATAACATCACACGCTCTATGTACGCCTCTTTCGTTTCACCTTGAGCCCTCCTGTAGAGATAAATAGTATTACTACTCATATCTACATTTTTTATCTCACCCGTTGCCTGATCCTTAAGAACGCGATCAGTAAGCGCACGGGCTTTAGCTTCTGCTTTTGCCTTTGCCCTACCTGTATAATGGTCATCGGTGTACGTGTCACGAGCTGCCCGTTCGTCGTATTCTTCGTGTGTTTGTTCAATCCAAAGTTTATTACTCATAGCGTTGTAAGTGTACCTCCCTTAGTTCTGCGCTCTCCTCCAAAGTGTGTGTAAATGCCGTATCTGTCCCGATCACATGTATGGTCGTTCTCTTTTAAGGGCTTATCCTCTCCTCTCTTCTGCGCTTTCTCATCCCATATGTAAGACTGATAGCCCTTAATCGTCTCTTTGCAGGATGGATCTACTGTGTAGGTGTGGTCTTGTACCCAGGATGAGACGAACCTTATTCCATCAAGGACTTCGTTACTTGCCTCAACCATTCTAATACCGCTTTTTCGTCCGGCTGTGATGAAAGAAGCAGCGGAAGGATCAGTATAGACAGGAATCCTACCAGGAGCATTCTGGATAAACGCCTTAAGATCTTCCACGTACTCAGCGTCCGTCTTTTGCCCCCTGTTTCTTCCATCGTAATAATACTCCTTAAATGTGTGTATGCGAGGTTTACCATCCTCTATCCATGTGCCCTTGAGACTGAATGTACATGGGTTGCTCGTCCCGTAGTCGCAATCGGCGAACCATGTACGCACCTTGCCAGGATCGACCTTCTGTACATTCTTATCGCTCCACATGTCGTAGACTGCACCGGCTGCCTGTACCCACAGGCCAAGAATAAAGCGCTTGTACCACAGGCCGGTGTATTCAGCTTTTAATGATTCTACGTAATCAGGATCTAAGAAAGGATTGTCTTCAAGATTGAATTTCCACTGTCTTAAGTTGAGTGACTCTTCTCTGTCCAGGTAATTAACTTTAAGCCAGTGGTACGGGCTGTCTGTATTGGTTGTACCAAAGAGTTTTGCACCCTTTACAGACATGCGAGCAAGACACTGGTTAAAGAACGACTCTGGTTGTAGTGTTATCTCGTTAAGCATTGCACCTGCAAGCGTCATCCCTCTTATCTTCCCCTCGGCACCTTCATCGTTAGCCCCTTCCAGTTCTACTCTTCGCCCACATATTCTGGCCTCTTTTTTGGATAACGAATAACTGAACGATTGTACAGGCAACAGTTCAGCTATGCGCCTAAGCACGTTTCTTTCCAACGTCTTCAACGTCTTACCAGACATCAAAAGATCGCCTTTAGGGCCATTAATAGCATAGTCAATCCATCTCCATATCTCTAACCCTTCTGTCTTACCTGATCGAACAGGCCCCCATGCAATATTAATACGTGCTGTTGACTGTTTGTATGCTTGCTGTTGTTTCCTACTCAGGAGGCCTGTACTCATCGTCTACCTCCATGTCGTTTATGCGTTTGTTAAGCTCTTTGACTTTGTCGTCACTGTCTTGCCTTGCTGTGTTCCTGTCTTGTTTTTCCCAGTCAGCCGGTTTACGCCTTCTCAACCATTCAACAGATGCACGCCAATCACCAGATGCTTGTTTTTTTACGTTGGCAACGTGCCATACCTCACAATCTGCCTCCGCACGCGTAACAGACTGGAAAAACTGGACAAATATATCGTCATCTTTATAAACTTCACCCTTTCTGGTATATCGCGGGTTTTGTCCAATATTCATCCAGTTATAAAACGTCTTTTCATCAATCCCGCCATAAATAGCAGAAATACGGCGGGTATTACCTGCTTTTAGAGCGTCACAGATACGCTTCTGAACTTCGCTATTTAGTTTTGTATGCCTACCCATCGATCAGTTCAGGTTCTAACCCCATCACAGACATTCGCTCAAGGATAACGCCTACATAGCCGGGATCTATTTCCATTCCAAAGCAGGTGCGGACTTGGCGTTCAGATGCGACGAACGTGGTGCCACTTCCTGCGAAAGGCTCGTACACATCTCCCTCGTGGTGTCGTATTGGCCTTTCCATGCATTCAAGAGGTTTCTGTGTACCATGTACCTTGGTGTCTGTATCTCCTACATCCATCACCCCTATAGACCACAGCGTTGTCTGGCTCCTGTCTCCAATATAATCCGCTGACTTTCCGGGCTTAAAGGCATACCAACAAGGCTCGTGCTGCCAATGATAATGGCCTCTACTTATAGCCATTCTGTCTTTAGCCCATATAATCTGGCTACGCATTTCAAAGCCTGCAGCCTCAAGACTACGCTGCACTGTGCTGGCATGCCGACCGGCATGCCAGCAGTAAACGACGTTACCAGGGAAGAGACACCATGCTTCTGTCCAGTCACATCGTTCGTCATTCTTCACGCGGCCGCTTCTCGTCGAAGCGGCCGCAATCATCCCTTTAGCAGCTGCCTCATCCCTCCATGTAGGATCATAATCCACCCCATAAGGAGGATCCCCTGTTGTGGTTTCTATATACTCACTCATCGATATTATCACTAATAGTT
>JAAOEI010000550.1_pt1 | contig 14391 bp, 18 predicted proteins | sample 7059261 | NCBI WGS metagenome assembly JAAOEI01 (sample SAMN14008812, study PRJNA610033) | viral metagenome | isolation source: viral particles filtered from seawater | place: China: Hangzhou Bay, Yangshan Deep Water Harbour | collected 2017-10-31
ACGACCAGTTCACCACCTATAAGCATTCGTTTTTGCGGAACGGTGCGACGCCGGCGATGATCGTGAAGTTTGAGCCCGGGGTGTCCCCCGAAGCGGCGAAAGAGTTCCGGGAACGGTTGGAGTCGCGGCATCGTGGTTCCGGTAACGCGTTCAACACTTTGTATTTGGGGGCGGGTGCGGACGCCCGAATTGTCGGGTCGAACCTGTCCGATTTGAACATCAAAGCGGTTCAAGGTGCGGGGGAAACCCGTATCGCTTCGGCAGCTGGTGTGCCCGCTTCGATCCTTGGGATTTCCGAGGGGTTGGCCGGATCGGCGCTCAACTCGGGGAACTACACGGCGGCGCGTCGTCGGTTCGCTGACGGCACAATTCGGCCGTTGTGGCGGTCCGCGGCGAACGCACTGTCGCAGGTGCTGGTCGCCCCGTCGCGCGGTGTTCGCCTTTGGTACGACGACCGCGACGTGCCGTTCCTCCAAGAGGACGTGCTCGACAACGCGGAGATCAGTCAACGGAACGCCCAGTCGATCCGCACCCTTGTGGACGGCGGGTTCGACCCGGATTCGGTGGTGCAGGCTATCGACACGTCGGACCTGTTGTTGTTGCGGCACAGCGGCAACCTTTCGGTTCAGTTGCAGCCGGCGGGGACGGTCACCGAATGACCGACGCCCGCGCTGTTGACCTCACCCTCCCGGCGTACATCGCGGACGCGGCGTCGCGCGGTTTGGAGTTGCGCGCCGAAGGTTTCGGTGGTGATGGGATCACTGACCGGACGGTTCGGGAAGCTCGAGCGATGGCCGACGGGCGGGTCACCGAGGACAAGGTCATTCGGGCGGCGGCGTGGGCGGCACGTCACCGAGTCGATTTGGACGCGTCGGCGAACAGTGACAGCGGCGACGACGACTGGCCCGGACCGGGTGCGGTCGCCCACTACCTGTGGGGTGTTGACCCGTTGGACCCGAACCCGGCCACCGACTGGTTCACCCGCAAATCGCAGCAAATCCAAGACGAACGAAAGGTGACGCCGATGATGGAGCCACCCGCGACCCTTACCGATCTTGTGCGGCACGTCGAGTTTCGTGCCGTGGACACCGCAACCCGTGACGGGCTAACCCTCGACGGTTACGCCGCCGTTTTCAACGACTGGACGGTGATCGAGGGACCGGACGGGCCGTTCCGGGAACGCATCATCCCTGGGGCGTTCGCGAAAACCATCGCCGAACGCACCCCTATCTTGCAGTTCGATCACGGCACTCACCCGGTCATCGGGTCCATCCCGTTGGGTGTGGTGACCGCCCTCGAAGAAGATGAGCACGGGCTGCGGGTTCGTGCCCGCCTCGCCGACAACTGGCTGGTCGCACCGGTTCGTGACGCGATCGCTAACGGCAGCATCGACGGAATGTCGTTCAAGTTCCGAGTCGTTCAACAGGACTGGGAACGCGCCGACGACCGCATGTTCGAGCGGTCAATCACCGAAATCGCTTTGTACGAAGTCGGCCCCGTGGTGTGGCCCGCATACGAGTCCACGTCGGTCGGTGTGCGGTCCGCTGAAATCGCCGCCGCTCTCATCGACCCAACAGTTCGCCAAGAGGTCGCGCGCCTTTTGACGTCAGGCACCCCCGAGGGGGCCGCCGAATCGCCCACCCGTTCCGAGCCGCAACCGCACTCGGAGCAAGGCACCCCCGAGGGGGCCGCCGAATCGCCCACACCCCCGGAGCCGCAAAAGCACTCCGGTCGCACAAGGAACCAGCGACAAGCGCTGATCCAAGAACAAGGAGTCCAGTAATGGATGAACTGCGAAAGCGATTGGAAGAACTGCGGGGCATGATCCTCGAGCTCGCCAACAAAGACACCGTGACCCCCGAAGAAGATCAGAACCTCGAGGACTATTTGGCCGAACGAGCTGAGATTCTCGAAACCATCGAGAAGCGGGAGGCCCGCGAGGCCGCCGTGGCTGAGGTGCGCGCCGCTGAGGTGGCAACCACCCCCGGTTTCGACGAGGGGCCGCAGATCATGCGACGCGTCGACCCGGTCGTTGACGTGCGGAACGCGTCGAAGGCTGAAGCGCGCGACGCGTCGCTGAAGGTCCTCGAGCGTGAAGGCGGCGACCTGTCCGCTCGGCAGATCGACAACGTCGACCGGCTGATCCGGCATCGGAGCCTGAACAGCGACGGTGACCGCATCGCCCGCCGTCTGCTTCTGACCGAATCCGACGCGTACCGTTCGGCGTTCGTGAAGGGTGTCACGCAGGGTTCGCCGGCGTTCACGTCCGAGGAAGTCGCCGCACTGAACGAGTTCCGGGCCATGAGCATCGGAACCGATTCGGCTGGCGGGTACGGCGTGCCGGTGTTGATCGACCCGACCATCATCCTCACTTCCGGTGCGGCTGACGCTCCGATTCTGCAAATCGCACGAATCGAGACGATCACCACCGACGAATGGAAGGGTGTCAGCTCGGACGGCATGTCGTGGTCGTTCGACGCTGAAGCCGCCGAGGTGTCGGACGATTCGCCGACCCTCGCCCAGCCGGCCGTGCCCGTCTACAAGGCACAAGGGTTCATCCCCTACTCGATTGAGGTCGGGCAGGACTACCCCGGATTTGCCGAGGAAATGCGGATGCTGCTCGATCAGGGCTACGTCGATTTGATCGCGTCGCAGTCCATGACCGGCAGCGGTACCGCCCCCCAAGGCATCTTCACCGCTCTCGACGGTAATACCAACGTTGAGGTGGTCGTCACAACCGACGGGCAGTTCGGTGTTGAGGACATTCGCAAGGTGTGGGGTGCGCTTCCTGAGCGTTCACGCGCCCGGGCGACGTGGCTGATGCACACCGATGTTGCGAACGAGGTGGATAGCTTCGGCAGCAACGACGCCGGGTTCACGACCACGTTGGCTGAGGCGAACGTTCGACAGATCAAGGGCCGCCCCGTGGTCCTGTCGGATTACGCCCCGGAGTTCACTGGCACCACCGGCGCAGCGAACATCCTGGTCGTCGGAGATTTCTCCGGTTACCTCGTCGCGCAGCGCGCCGGGATGACCGTGGAACTGGTGTCGCACCTGTTCGCCACGGCGAACAACCGACCCAACGGGCAGCGCGGCTGGTACGCGTACGCCCGTGTCGGCATGGATTCCATTGCCGACAACTACTTCCGTCTCCTCCAGAACCAGTAACGGTTCTCGAGGCGATGAAAGTCGCCGGGCTCCCCCTTCCCGTGGGCGGTGGGGGGGAGCCCGGCAACCGCCCACCACCGCCCCGGAAAGCAGCCACCAATGGCACCCCGCAAATACGTGTTCGCGGCCGCAACCTCAACGGTTCGGCACGACGGGCAGCTGGTCCGCGTCCGAAAGGGCGACGTGTGGGCCGGCGACGACCCGTTCGTCAAAGCACACCCCGAAATGTTCTCGAACGAACCGGAGTCGGTGCGGCGCACCGTTCAACCGATGGGCAAGCGTGCGCCGGTTGAAACAGCGACGGCGGAGCCGGGGGTGCAGCGTGCCAGCTGGTGACGTGTTCTGCGGATACCTTCACCCCGACGACGTTGGGGTGAACTTCACCCAGTCGTTGATGGGTGTCCTTGGTTGGGATCTGGCGCACGACCGCCGCCTCGGCGGGTGGGCGTCAGCGAAATGTTCCGGCGGTGGTTTGCCCGAGGGCCGAAACGACATCACCCGCCAATTCCTCGACACGGAATGCGAATGGTTGTGGTTCGTTGACGCCGACATGGGGTTCGAGAACCACGCCCTCGACGCTTTGCTGTATGTTGCGGATCCGATCAACCGACCCATCGTTGGTGGGCTGGCGTTCGCTCAACGCGAGGTCGCAACGGACGGAATGCACGGTTTCTCCGCTGTTCCTCGCGCCACGATCTTCGACTACGTCGAACATGAGGACGGTCACCTGAAGTTCACCGGCCGCACCCACTACCCGATCAACACGTTGGTCAAGTGCGCTGCGACTGGTGCAGCGATGCTAGTCATTCACCGGTCGGTGTTGGAAAAACTGGCAGCCGAGCACGGGCCGACGTGGTGGACCCGCACCCACGGCCCCGACGGGTCGCTCCTTGGGGAGGACATTTCGTTCTTCCGACGGTGCATGGACGCCGACATCCCCTGCCACGTCCACACCGGGATTCGCACCAACCACCTCAAACGTGTGTATTTGGGCGAAACGGACTGGTGGACAACCTATGTCGCCCCGCCGGCCATCGTGAACGTCGACGTGCTCGTCCCCGTGTTGCACCGCCCGCGAAATGTGAAACCGTTCATGGAGTCGCTGATTGCGTCGACCGGGTTGGCGACCGCGTGGTGGATTTGCGAACCGGGTGACGAGGTGCAGATCGCCGAAGTAACAAAGTACGGGGGGCAAGTCCTCGAGCATCCTGGCACGTTCGCTGAGAAAGTGAACCACGGTTGGAGGCATGTCGCGGACCGGTCCCCGTGGGTGCTGCTCGCCGGTGACGACGTGCGGTTCCGAGCCGGGTGGTTAGACGCAGCGATGGACGTGGCCGAAAGGTACGGGGCGAAGGTTGTCGGAACGAACGACCTAGCGAACAAACGGGTCATGCGAGGCGAGCACGCCACCCACCCGCTGATCGCATCCGACTACATCAGAGAACAGGGGGCATCATGGGATGGCCCCGGCATTGTCTGCCATGAGGGCTACCGGCATTGGTACGTCGACGACGAAATCTGCGAAGTTGCACGGCAACGGCGAACGTTCCAAGTCGCGTTAGGTGCTCAAGTTGAGCACTGGCACCCGATCACGGGGCGAGTCGCAATGGACGACGTGTACGAGCTCGGCCAGTCACACCAGGATCACGACCGGGAACTGTGGGAGAAACGGCGGGCCGAACATGCATCCTGAGGCGATGGCGTGGGTTCGGAAGTGTTTGACCGAGCACGACCTCCACCCGGTTCGAGTGCTCGAGTTCGGGTCCAAAAACGTGAACGGCAGTGTTCGGAAACTGGCCGGCATTGCAGCCGCTGAGGTGTTCCACGGTGTCGACCTTGTTCCCGGTGACGGGGTCGACGAGGTGTGCGACGCCGCCGACTACACTCCACCGCCGGACCTGTTCGACCTTGTGGTCACAACAGAGATGTTGGAGCATTGCCCGCACCCTGAACGGGTCATCGACAACGCCGCCCGATGTCTCACAGACGGTGGGGTGTTCGTGATGACCGCCGCCGGTCCTGGCCGTCACCCACATTCGGCGGTCGACGGGAAACGGCTCAGGGACGGCGAGCACTACGGCAACATTGACCCCGACGAGCTGCGCGAATGGTTGTCCACCCGGTTCGACCGGTTCGTAGTTGACGTGCAGCGAAACCCCGCCGATGTTCGCGCTATCGCTTGGAGGTGAACTGTGGCAATCATCACCATTACAGACCTGAAAACCCGGTTGGGTATCACGGACAACGTCGACGACCAATCGCTCCAATCAGCGGTTGATGCGGCAACGCAGCAGATTCAGGATTACTGCGACCGCCAGTTTGATCAGGACACGTCGGCGACCGCCCGAGTGTTCGTGGCCGAAAACCCGAACCTTGTGCAGGTTGACGACATCTCGACCACCGTTGGGTTGGTTGTGAAAACCGACACCGGCGAGGACGGCAACTTCGACACGACGTGGACGACCGCCGACTACCAGCTCGAGCCGCTCAACGGGACCGTCGCCGGTCAAACCCAGCCGTATACCGCTATTCGGGCGGTGCGGACCGTCACGTTTCCAAGAAACGGCGGGGAGGCGCTGGTGCAGGTCACCGCCCGTTGGGGTTGGGCGACCGTCCCACCGGCCGTCACCCAAGCCGCGATTATTCAAGCGCTCAACGTCTACAAGGCGGTCGACGCCCCGTTCGGCGCAACAGCCCAAGGTGACATCGGAATCATGAGGCTACGCACCGGGCTACACCCCACCGTTGAGGCGCTCATTCGGACCTACCGCCGCCAGTCCCCGCTGGTGCTCTGATGGGTAACGTGAACACGATTTCTGCGGGGCTCGGCGAACGGCTGCGAACAATCGAAGGGTTGAGGGTGTTCGACTACGTCCCCGACAAGGTGACCTCTCCGATGGCGTTCGTTGCTTGGGAGGACGTGCAATACCATCGGGCGTCCACCAACGGGCTCAACCAGTACGGGTTCACGATTACGTTGGTGATCGGTGGGCGTGGGTCGGAACGCACCGCCCAACGCAACCTCCACAACTACGTTTCCGACAGCGGCGACCTTTCGATCCGTGCCGCGATCGAGGGGGATCGGACGTTGGGCGGCGCAGCACAAGACACGGTTGTCGTGTCAGCGGGGGACATGATCCCCCTCGAGGTCGACGGGTCGTTCCATCTGATGGTCGACCTGCAAGTGACCGTCTACGCGTAAAGGGGCGAAAGATGGCTTACAAGATCGTCGGCGACCGAACGGTCGCCGGTCGAAACCCCGGGGAGATCCTCACCGACGAGGATTTGACCGGGTGCAACGTGCCCGCACTCATCGAGTCCGGTCACCTTGCGACAACAGCAACCACGGCCGACAAGTTGGCCGACGAACAGGCCGACACCGGCCGGAAGGGTAAGTGATGGCCGCTAAGGTACTTCTCAACCCACACATCACCATCAATTCCGTCGATCTGACCGGCCAGATTGCGTCGGTCGGCATCGCAGAGAACTTCGACGGGGTCGACGCCACCGCGTTCGGTGCGACCGCCCGAACCAGACTGAAGGGGCTCGGTGACCACCAGTTCACCGCGTCGTTCCACCAGTCCTACGATGCGTCCTCGACGAACGCCACCATCCGGCCGCTTGTCGGGACCACCACCACCGTCACCGTGAACCCGGAGGGTTCCACCAACGCGACGACGAACCCCGAGTACTCGTTTACTGTGCTTGTCACCGAGTGGGAAGATGTGTCGGGATCTGTTGGTGATCTGATGACCGTCGACGTGACCTGGCCGATCAACGGCGAAATCACACAGGCCACGTCCTGATAAGCAGGGGAGCACACCGCCCATGATCAAAAATTGGAAGCTGACGGTGACGATGACCGGCGAAGCGCCGGTCGTTGTCACCGTCACCCCCCGAGTCATTCTGGAGTTCGAGCGGGAGTATAAAACCGGGCTTGTAGGTGCGATGTCGCAAGACATGCACCTCGAGCACGTCTTCTGGCTCGGCTGGAAATCCATGCACCGCGCAGGCTATGTCGTCAAACCGTTCGATGTGTGGTGCGAAGAATTGGAAGATATCGAACTGGACGTGGACGCTGTCCCTTTGGACGAGGAACCGTCGGTCGTCTCGTCGCCGAAATCGCGGTCGAAACAGGGATAGCACCCAACGATCTCCTCGACTCCCCACCCGGGATGCTGGAAACCATCGTCGAAGTGTTGAACCGTCGCGCGAAAGAACAGCAAAGGGGCCGATGATGGTCGCACCCCAAGCACGCAGATCCCAGACCTTCACGAACGCTTCGGTTCGGGTTGACGGGCTGCGAGATTTCCGGCGGGAGTTGCATCGCCTCGCCCGCGAGGGCGACCCGATGGGGCGCGAGCTGTTGAAAGACGCGAATCAGCGGGTCGGGGACCTTGTCGTGCAGGGCGCACGCCGGCGGGCGTCAACGCCGATTGAGCGGAAAGCAGCGGCGACGCTGCGAGCTGGTCGGCAACTGGCCCGGGTGATCGTTACCGGTGGCCGTGCGAGGTTTCCGTATTTCTACGGGGCCGAGTTCGGGTCGTACCAGAATGTGGTGCGGGAACGCAACGGTCGAACGGTGCGCGGGTGGAACCAGTTCAAACCGTGGAAACGCCCCGGGTCGGGTAACACCGGCTACTTCCTGTTCCCAACGATGCGCGAGGAATCGGCTCGCATCGTCGAGGAATATGGGCGAGAACTTGAACAGGTCGCCCGTCGGGCGTTTCCGAACTAGGGGGTTGTGATGACGAACACGCGTGTCCTCAAAGTCGAAGTTCTCGGCGACGCCCGCAACGTCCGAAGGGCGTTCGGTGAAGTTGAAACGAACGCGCAGCGACTCGGCCGCAACTTTCAAGAGCTCGGGCGACGCGCTGCCGCGTCATTCGTCGCGATGGGAGCCGGGGCGGTTGTAATCGGCAAAAACCTTGTCGATTCAGCTTCGGACCTCGATGAGGCTCTGTCCCGGTCGCAAGTCGTGTTCGGCGACACCGCTGATCAAATCAGCGCGTTCGCGGACACAGCGGCGACAGCGTTCGGGCAGTCAAGGCGGCAGGCGATCGACGCTGCTACCGAGTTCGCTATCTTCGGGAAAGCCGCCGAACTATCCGGTGATGACCTCGTCGGGTTCGCGACCGACTTCACCGCTCTCGCGTCCGATCTTGCGTCTTTCAACAACACCACACCGGAGGACGCGATCCTCGCGATTGGTGCGGCGATGCGGGGCGAAGCGGAACCGATCCGACGCTACGGGGTTCTTCTGAACGACGCTGCGCTTCGTTCCCGGGCGATGGAGATGGGGATCTACGACGGGAACGGGGCGCTCACCGCACAACAAAAGGTGCTTGCGGCGTCCGCTGAGATTTTCGCTCAGACCACCGACGCGCAAGGCGATTTCGCTCGCACCGCCGACGGGGTCGCGAACCGGACCCGGATTATGTCGGCCAGGTTCGAGAACCTGAAGGCCACCATTGGGCAAGCGTTGCTCCCGGTCGCTGTCCAACTGCTCGAGGTCGTTGTTGAACGAATCCTCCCCGGGATTGAGATGCTTGGCCGCCGTGTCATCCCGGTTTTGGTTAGCGGATTCAATCGGCTTCGGATGGTTGTCGCCCCGGTCGTCAAAGCATTGAAAGACTTCCTGGCCCCGATCGTGGGGCGGTTGGTGGAGTTGGCCCAAAACAACATGGATACGGTGAAGGCGTTCTTTGCTGGTTTCGGCGGAACGGTGATCGTGTCCGCGATCGTGGGTTTGGCAACCGCGGTCGGTGGTTTGGTCGCCGCGTTCGCTGCTATCCCCACTGCGGTCGGTGGCGTGGTCGCGTTGTTCGTTACCCTCTACAACGAATCGGAAACATTCCGAAATGTTGTGGATACCGTTCGCTCCTTTTTGGTCGACAAGGCGTTCCCGGCGATTGTGACGGCCGCTAAAGCGGTGAAGGACTGGTTCGTCGCGAACTGGCCGACGATACGCGACGCCGTGATCTCAGCTGTCGACGCTGTTGTGAGGTTCGTTCAGCGGGTTTGGCCAACGGTCCGCGACATTGTGGTTTCGGCGGTGCGGTTCATCGCAGATCAGACCGCTCGGTTCGTCAGATTCATTCGGGATCATTGGACTGAGATTCGGGAAGCGATCAGCAACGTCGCACACGCCATCGGGGTGCTACTCGCCGGGGTTATCCAGTCGCTGCGGATCTTCTTTGAGTGGTTCGCGTCGGGTTGGGAAGGGTTCAAGCAAATTGTGCGCGGCATCGTTGATGCCCTCGAGGGCCTGTTCGATGTGGTTGTCGGTTTGCTGCGCGGCGATTTCTCCCAAGTGTGGGACGGCATCAAAAACATTGTCGTCGGTGCCGTCAACGTCATCATCGGTACGCTTCGCACACTCAAAGACTGGTTCTTCACCGCTTTGTCGATGAGCGGGATCACCAGGGTGGTTCAAATTACGTGGGATGGGATCACCAACACCATTTCTGGGGCGTGGGCAACCGCTAAATACTTGACCGGCGAGTTCCTCGGGTTTTTCAAACGCCTGTTCAACCTGTCGAACCTGGCCGGTTTCATTGGTGACATTTTCGGGGGGATCGCCGGCCGGATCTCGTCAGCGTTCAACACCGCGAAAGAGGCACTCAGAATCGCTATCAACCGGATCATTTATATGATTAATTGGTTGATCCGCAAATGGAACGGGCTCGAGTTCCGAATCCCGTCGATCATCCCCGGGATCGGTGACCTTGTCGTCGGTGTGCCCGACATCTCGGAGATCCCACGGTTGGCGGCCGGTGGTATTGTGACCGCCCCAACGTTGGCTCTCATCGGCGAAGCTGGCCCCGAAGCTGTGGTCCCCCTCGGCGACAGCCGCATGGGTTCGACTTACACGATCAACGTCACAGCAGGGATGGGGGTCGACGGCCCACAAGTTGGGCAACAAATCGTTGACGCGATCCGCAACTTTGAGCGGGCTTCCGGCACGTCATGGCGGGCCGCGTGACCACCACCCATCTCAACGGAACCAGCGTCAAAGTGAACGTCACTTTCGACGGCACCCCCACCGACATTGACGGCGATGTGATAGCGGTCACGATTCGGCGGGGCCGCTCAAGGCAGTTGGATCAGATGACCGCCGGGTCGTGCAACATCACGGTTCGGAACGACGCCCGCACTTTCGACCCGTTGAACACGGCGTCCGCTACCGGTTCCACGTCACGGCCTCGGATGCCGATGTACGTCGAAGTCGCCGGCACCCGGGTGTTCACAGGGTACGTGAACGACATTTCGATCGACTGGGACCGCACCGACATCGGAACCGTCACCTATTCATGCATCGACGGGTTTTCGGTTCTCGCGAATCAGGCGATGACGGCTCACACCGCCACTCAGCAGCTTTCCGGTGCGCGCGTGACCGCCGTTCTGGACCGCTCCGAAGTTGATTGGTCGGCGACCGCTCGAGCGATCGACCCGGGCCAATCCACCCTTCAAGCGGACAGCGTCCCGGCGTCCACCAACGTTCTCAATTATCTTCACCGTGTCGCCCAATCGGAGCAGGGTCGGATGTTCATCGCAGCGGACGGCGACCTTGCGTTCCATGACCGACTCAGCGTCATCAACCCAACCCCGTCGATTCAACTGTTCGACACCGAGGCTGGGGCTGGGGGCAGCAACCCCACCTATCAAACATTCCGGCAGGATTACGGAACCGATCTTCTCTACAACCGGATTGAGACGCAGATCATCGGCGGGACACTTCAAACGGCGTCGGACGCTACGGCGCAAGCCGAATATTTGATCCGTACGTTGTCGCTGACCGAGTTGTTGCTGTTGAACGACGCCGCAGCCGCTGACCTCGGCGACTATTTGCTGAACCGTTACAAAAACCCGGATCTTCGGGTTCGGGAGATCAGCACCACCATCCAAGCGAACGTCGCGAAATGGACACAGTTGCTGGGCGTGGAGTTGGGTGACGTGTTGCAGGTCACGAAAACTTTCGCAACCGGAACCCCTACGTCGGTTGTGGAAAGCTGTGTTGTGGAGCAGATCGGGCACAGCATCACACCGGAACGGCACACGATCACGTTCGGGTTCGGGTCGGTGGACGAGTTCAGCTATCTCACTTTGGATGATCCGCTGCTCGGGCAGCTCGACAACAACGCTCTCGCTTTCTAAGGACTCAACATGGGCTCAGGTTTCAAGACGTTCGCTGCCGCTGAGGTACTCACCGCCGCCAACGTCAACAACTACCTCATGGAACAATCGGTGATGTCGTTCGCCGATGCTACGGCTCGGGACGCCGCCGTCACCTCGCCCGAAGAAGGCATGACCGCTTATTTGCAGGATGCGAATTCGGTGACGGTGTATTCGGGGTCGGCGTGGGTCACGATCGCTGATTTGGACGTGCTTGTTGTTGATTCTGCGAACGGGCGGGTCGGCATCGGCACTGCGACGCCACAGGTGGAAGTCGAGGTGTCCAACGAATCGCCTGTGCTGCGTTTGACTGACACTGACACGACGTTGTCAGACAACGAACTTTCGTCAGGAATTGAGTTTTATTCAAGCGACACAAGCGCGCAGGGTGTCGCTGCCTATGTGCACGCTGACGGCGACGGCGCAACAGGCGATCTTCAGTTGCGGTTTGGCACTGGCACGCCTGGTGGCGCGTCAGATCGCATGACGATTGACGCGTCGGGCAAGGTGGGCATCGGGACAGATGCGCCTAGCCAAGAGTTGGATGTCGTTGGCAGCATTGTGATTCCTGTCGGCAATGGTGTGATGTTTGACCGAAGCGGCACCGACCTTGATGTCCTTTTCAAGGAAACCCCGACAAGCACGACCTATGGCACTGGCGATGATGTTGTGTTGCGTAACCCCAACGGCGCAAACATCAGGTTTCAGACCGACGGCACCAATGACCGCATGACGATCACCGAGGCTGGCAAGGTCGGCATCGGCATAACAAACCCCGACCGACCCCTCCACGTCTCCACCAGCAGCACAGTTGAGGTCGTACGGTTCGAGAGTTCTGATGACGAGTGCGGCTTGAGTATGAAGTGCACGTCAACAAACGGCCGGGACTACTGGCTGGTGTCCGGTGGCACTGGTGGCGGGTTCGCTGGCGGCAACTTCGGGATTTACGACTCGACGCCCTCTACCGGGGGTGTTCGCTTCGTTGTTACCTCGGCGGGCAACATCGTCGTGAATACCGGCACGATCCAGTCGGTCGGAACGTTCAACAACACGACTGCTGCCAGTGCAAATATGCACGTCAGCAGTGCCGGGTTCTTCTACCGCTCGACGGCGTCGTCCATCCGATACAAGACTGACGTGGAAACACTGGAGGATTCGTACGCCGACGCCATTCTCGGCCTTCGGCCCGTCTGGTACCGGTCGTTGGGTAAGGCCGACCCCGACGAGTGGGGTTACTGGGGTTTCATCGCTGAGGAGGTCGCTGCGATCGACCCTCGGTTGGTGACCTACGGCGTCGCCGATGATTACGAGTGGGAACTAGACGAAAACGGACAGAAGATCGAGCCGCCTGCTTCGGCGCTCACCGTGCCGGAGGGTGTGCAGTACGACCGACTGGTGCCGCACCTGGTGAATCTTGTCGCCCGCCAACGTGACCAAATCGGCGACCTGACCGCCCGCATCGAAACACTGGAAGCCGCCTGATGGACGTATCAGCAGAAGAACTAATCCAAATGTTCCAAGCCCGGTTCCCGCGCGAGTTTGAGATCGCTGTGTTGACTGTGCAAAACACGAAGATGCAGCAGCAGCAGCAGCGCCTTCAAGACCGTGTCGACGAATCGGAGACAGAATGAGCGAGTACTACCTTGAAGAACATCCGCCGGTGCGGTCGCAGTTCGCTGCCCGCCCGAACGGGGTCACCCCGACCCTGGTGGTTGTCCACACTTCGGAGCAACCCCCGGATCTCACCCCCCCGGATGATGGGGCCGAGGCTCTCGCCCGTTTCATCCAGGGACGTTCCGACGCAGGTTGCTACCACACGGCCGTTGACTCGGATTCGACGGTGGACCTTGTTGACCCTGTGCTCCAGTGTTGGGGTGCTCGCGGTGTGAATGAGATCGCGCTGCACGTCTCGCACTGCACCAGGGCGAAGGACTGGTCGACGTTGCATGCTGATTGGGTGACCGAGGTTCTGACCCGCTCCGCGGCGACCGTTGCTGAGTGGTGTCAGCGGTTCAGCATCCCGGCTCGGTTCGTCGAGCCGGGCAGCGACCAGGCGGGCATCACATCCCACGCTGCGGTTGACCCCGGGCGGCGCACTGACCCCGGGCAGTCTTTCCCGTGGGACCGGTGGTTGAGAATGATCAACGACAACATGAACGTCGGCCCGTTTGGTCCGCTCAACGCACCAATCGTTGGGATGACCCCGGATTACATCAGCGGCGGTTACTGGGCGGTCGCCGCTGACGGTGGGGTGTTCTCCATCAACGCCCCGTTCTTCGGGTCCGCCGGCGGGCTCGGCCTGATCTCCCCCGCAGTCGCGATCGCAGCGACAGCCACCAATCAGGGGTACTGGATTATCGCCGAGGATGGGGGCCTGTTCTGCTTCGGCGACGCCGCGTACCCGCCCACCCATCCGGCGTGGTACGGCAACAAATCCGACAGGGGACCAATCATCGACGGTATCCGGGTCGCCGGGCAGATCATCATGATCGAGTCAAACGGAACCGAACACCGCTTCAACGTTTAGGAGAAACATGTCCGATCACATTGTGGCAACGATCCGAACCGTGGTCCCCATTGTTGTTGGGACTGTGGTGGGGTGGGCAGCGAACGCTGGGGTCATCATCCCCGAAGTCACCTCGGATGCGCTGACAGTAGCGATCACCGGCATCGCCTCAGCTGTTTACTATGTGCTGGCACGCGCAGCTGAGCAACGCTGGCCCGCCGCTGGTCGCATGTTGGGTCACCGAGGCACGCCCACGTACCCCCGGTGATCACCCTCGAGGGCGTCGCAGCGATCCTCACCTCGCTTGGGGCGCTGGTCTGGTCGATCCGGTCGTTCCATCAAGCGCGGCACGCGAACCGTGCCGTGAACGCCATCGCGCCTGGGGAACCAACGCTGAAGGATCGGATCGAACGGATCGAAACCACGGTCGATGATCTCCGCAAAGGCAACGAACGCCGCTACGACTCGCAGACGAACCAGTTCCTTGCGATCCAACGCGAACTTGGCCGCTTGTCAGCCCAGATCGAGTCGCTGCTGTGAGC
>JAAOEI010000551.1_pt1 | contig 14345 bp, 17 predicted proteins | sample 7059261 | NCBI WGS metagenome assembly JAAOEI01 (sample SAMN14008812, study PRJNA610033) | viral metagenome | isolation source: viral particles filtered from seawater | place: China: Hangzhou Bay, Yangshan Deep Water Harbour | collected 2017-10-31
AATAATACCGTCTTCTTCAACTACAATAACACGCCCGTCTTGTAGCTCATATTCTCCAATTGGAGCAGCTACAGGAGTTCCGTCTTCAGCAGTTAAAACAATTGCAGCACCTACCTCAACGGCTGGCTCAATTGTTGCTTCGGTCACACCGTCAACTAAGAGAACTGTCTCGAATTTTTCTTTAACCTCTTCTGATTCTTCAGGAGTTTCTGTAGCCTCATCCACTACTTCTGCAACTTCTTCTGGTATATCGTTAGAAGCAAAGAACTCTTTAACAGCTTGTTTAAGTTTCTCTACTTTTTCTTTATTCATTTTTGATGTATTTATATTATAACGACCTTAATCGTTCTCTGTTAAAATTTTATCTAATTCGTTAAAGAAGTCTTTCAATGATTTGTTAAATAACTCTTCTTCTATAAAGCGTCCTTCTATTGAGAATCCTTTAAGCTCCCCGTTTAACGCTTTGTTGTAGATTTCTTCGTTTTCGCATCTCACAACTGCAAACCATGAGCCGTCTGCCTCGTTTGAGAACCCATCGGGTGAGTAAATACCTTTAGTAGAATCTATCTGCCAATGATGAAGAACATAAACACCTTCTAACAGTTTGTTAGTTTGGTGCATCTCGTTCATGTTCTGGTTAAGCCCGTTCTTTGAGAAATTACGGACGATCTTATCTATTGATTCTTTTGGGAATTTAACTTTGTATTTTCCGCGCTGTGCGTCAAATCTTGGAATCTCCAAGTCTGCTATCATAAAGTAACCCATTAAAAGCTTTTCAGATTCGTCAAACTCTTTGAACGCGTATCTTTCTTTTATATCTTTTGTGAAAGCCTGCCAATCTGATTCTATTGCAGGCTGATCTACTACCGCTATCTGAAACTCTATTTCCTCTTCTGATGGTAGATGTAAAGTAATTAACTCCATAACCTTATAACAAAAATTGAACTAAACTGTTAAAATTTTAATTAGCACAGATTAAGTGCTCTAACTTATAACAACACTCCAGGTAGTATTCTTCGCCTTGACATACTACATTCCATCCCTCTAGTTCTGGCTCTACATCCCAATAGATAGACTCTACCACAATCATTTTAAGACATAGGTTATCGTCTATGACCCATAAGAACTGGCCGGGATTTACCATCTCTGCATTTTCCATAAGTCTTTTTCTTTTAAAACTTATGGTTAAGTAAACTGTAAAAGAAAACTAACCGAAAGTAGCCTGTGATTCGATAACACTTACGTTATTCTGGGTTTCTGTAATATCTGATTCTAGTACTACTACTTTTTGTTGATTAAGTAAAGTAGACCCAAATGTAGCGGCTTCAATATTAGGCACGGATTCTCCATCTCCGCCACCTCCGGTAGAGCCGCCTGTTATATCTGATGGGCTTGGTATTTCTACACTTTCACCTAGTACTTGAGCGGCTTGGATTCCTCCTGAGATTACTGCGGCTATACCTGAAGCTATTGCGCCTAAGTTAAAAGGGAACGGGACGCCTGCACCTGCGGCTATAGCTGCACTTATGCCTCTTGCTGTATCGGATGCTATTTGAGCGAGTGCAAAGGCTTTTTGGATTTTATCTTGTGCTTTAAGTCGTTTTATTTCTGACTTGGTTAACTCTTCTCCACGCGCTGCTTTTTCTTGTGCGCGTTTCATGTCTTTATCAAACAAGAATTTTGATAGGGCTTCTGTTGCTTTAAATAAATCCTCTGCACCTTTTTTAAGTACTGCTTTATTATTAGCGTCTTGTTCTGCGATCTTATCATCTTTGGCTTTCTTGTCTTCTATTGCTTTTAGATTAGCAGCGTCTCTTATTTCTTTTAGTTTACGCGCTTCTTCTTCGGCTGCTGCTGTTTTGATTGCTAGGATTTCTTCTGCTTGTAGTCTTTCTAGCTCTGCGGTATCTAGCCCGAATTGTCTAGCTTCTTCAATTAAGACAAAGTACTTTTCCTGGATCGCTCTTATTTCGCGCTCTTGTTTAGATAGAGTTTTCTCAAAGGCTTCGTTTTCTAGTTTTTCTATCTCTAGTAAGAGGTTGTTTTTTCTGTCTATCTCTGAGGTGTCTATTTCGGTTTTAACCTGTTCTACATCTTTTGCGTTTTTCTTCTCTTTCTCTGCTTGCTCGTTATCGAGTTTATTTTTAATTGCGTTCTTACGGGTGTCTATTCTTGACTCTTCTGCGGCTTCTTCATCCATTGCTAAAACGTTAGACTGTCTTAGTTGGATTTGTTCTAGTATGATGTTGTTTTGATTCTGTAAGTCTTGGATTTTAGCTTTAGTTATTGCCACATCAAAATCACTACCGTCTCTCTCAAGTTCCATTAAATCTAACTTGAGGTTCATTATTTCAGTAGTCTTTTCAGTTAGGATATTTTCTAAAGCTGTTAATTCAGCGCGTTCACGCATTAACCCTATCTGCTCTTTTATGATTTCAAGGGCTGTGCCGTTGGCTATGTTTTGTTCTGTTATTAATTCTGTGCCTTCTGGTAGTAGTTCGTTAATCTTATCAATAGCGCGGGCGCGATCTTCTTCTGAAGCTGTTACATCTGTTAGAACTGTAGCGTATGACTTTAGTTTAGATTCTGTTTTAGCAACCTCTTTATTAGATTCCTTCATTGCATCCGTCATAGCCTCTTGAGCTTTTTCAGCAGAACTCATAGAGCCTTTAAGGGAATTATAAAGAGTAATTAACCCACCTATGGCTAATGCAACCAACCCAATAATACCTAAAGCAGATTTAGTAACCGCGTTAAAAGCTTTGGCTAACATTGTGCCCTCTGCGGTTAATTTATTTTGAACCTTTTGTAAAGCGATTCTTAATTTAATACCTAGCAAGGTTTCATCACTCAATAACTTGGCTGCGCTTTGTAACCCGTTCATCATTGACTGTAAGGCCATTAACTTCTGAAGTGACTTAGCTAACTCTTCGTTTTTCTCACCTAATAGGGTCTGAGCACCCATAGCAAACTGAGCACCTGCCCCAATAGCCATCATTGCTTCTGCACCTAATTGAATTTTAGGGAAATCCGAAGCCATTGCGTTAATAGCTTTGGTGGCGTTGTTCATTTGGTCTCTTAGCTTCCCTGCTTCTTGGGCTAACTTTTGAAACTCAGGAGAACCCACATCTCCAATAGCCGACATCTGGTCGGTTAACTCTCGTAGTCTTTGTTTTACGCTTTGAGTGCCTTGCCCGGTTTCGCGGATTTTATTTTCTAATGATTCTAGTTGTTGACCACCATCACCACCGATTTCTATGTCTATTCTTGCTTTTTCAGCCATTGTTTAATTTTTTCTGACGGGATAGTATCTCATAAACTATTACGTCTTTTCTTTGTTCTAATAAAGGTAAATCTTGGGTGTAAATTTGTCGTGCTGTTTTATAGTCTCCCTCTATTTCGGCTTTTTTAATAGCGTTGTCTTTTTCAACATACTCTATCTTTAGATCATCTAAAACATCCTTTAAGAATTTTACTTTCTCTTTGTCTTTTCTTCTTTGTTTTATTTGGTAGAACTTTTTAAAAAATCTATTATTCATATCTTTAGGTTTATTGAAGTTAGCGGTTATTGACTTGAAAGATAAATCCTTCCCGTTGTATAGTTCGCTTGTGTAATCTTCAAACGCTAATCTGTGCGCTAGTGTTAGTTCATAATCGTTGATAGCATTGTCCACGTCTTCTGATCCGTTTAAAATAATTATCGAAGTAGTAACGCCATTTAGAGCATCTGGTACAGAATCTAAATCAATAGACTCTTTATTCATTAACTCTAGGTCTTGGTTTAGTTTATTAGTTTCTCTCATTAGTCATCTATTTTTCTTCTTTCCAGGTTATCGCGGCGGTTATGTTTGTACTTGTCCCACTGATAGTTTTAACGGCTAAAGTAAATGTATCGTCTGGCAATAGCTCTGTTTTTAAAGTTGTTAAGTCAACTTCTACAGAGCCGTTAGCCGCAACCGTTAAAGACTTTATTAATGTGCCACCCGTTACTGTTGTCCCTGCTGTGTCAACTATCACAGTAGAATTAAACTCATTTTGAAACTGATAATTTTGAGTCCCCGCTATTGTTGCGTTTCTATAAATAGAAACTATAGAGCCTTTATTGTGGTCGTTGTCAACAGATATAGATATGGGGAATACTTTACCCAAGTTGTGGCGGTCATTAAATATTGATCTGTTTTTTATTGTTAGTATGCTCACTAACGAAGTTGTAACACTAGCCGATTGGTTATTACTAGCGAAAGTATTATTTACTATAACTTCGTCACCCTCTAACATTATAGACGCTGAAGCACCCTCTATTGTTAAATTCGTGGTGCTTCCTAAACTCTCAACTTTCCATCCCGCTTTTAAATTTGGTGAACCTAAATGGGTTACGGAATTAGCATTAGCCCATTTTATTGAGTGTACAAGCTCGAACTCCCCAGTATTTGGGTTATACAAAAAAAAGTTTAAATTCGCCGCACCTAAATATCCGAATTGGATTTTATACACGTTTATTTTTGTTGGGTCAAAACCTGAGAAAGGGGACTTATCCCATGAGCCTTGAGCCACGTTGTTTGATGTTTTAGATACCCCTTGAGTGGCTTCACTTATAGAAACGGTGGATGCTCCCGTCACGCTCATTGTGCCTGTTTTATTCCCTACGCTTTTAGATATAGCATAAACTATATCGTCTACCTGTTCAAACTTCCATTTAGCATTTAAAGTAGCGTCACCAACAAGCCCCGCCCTTAACTTCTCTGCTGTTGTTTGTACTGTGTCTGCCCCTAATGTAGCAATACCAACGGAATCACCGTCTAGTGTTACTGTCGTAGTCCCCCCACCTGAAGCTGTTACTGTCATTTTCTGAACTTCAGCAGCTCCATTATATTCATGTATAATAGAGAAACTTGTGCCATTATAACCAAACCCCAAAGATTCAGTTAATGAAATTAACCCAGCTAACTGCAAAGAACTTGCTGCATTAGTAGCGAATCTAGCCGTTATTTGACATTCAACCCCTTGTCCTGGCCTATAGTTCAAAGTGTCTGAAGATTGTATAATACTATAAGCCCCTGAACTTGTTCCTGTTTGACACCTGAATAGATTGCCATTATTATCTGCCGTACCTCCTGCTGATTCAAGTGTTTCTATTTCTTCAATATTACTGGGGTCTCTTTGGTATCTGTTTGATATTTGTACTATCGGGCTTTTATGTGTAGTTATTTGTTCACCGAACGCACCAAAATTTAGCAGTCTAGCTTTTAAGTATGCCATTAGTTTATAATATTATATTCTTGTTCGTCATTATTCCATTTTACTCTTATGGATTCCCACGCGTTTAATTTAAATCCGTTAGCATCTCCATCTACCGGATAGATAGCACTTGATATTGTTACTTTATCTCCGGGATTATCACCAAGTCTTTTAAATATCCATTCGCTTTGGTCGTTGGTAGCACCTGAGTCTAATCCTGCGGTTATGTCTGCGCCTACTGTATCTATAAAATACCCTTTCTTTGTTTGGTCCACTGTAAAGGATGCTGTTTTAGTTTCCCAACTTCCATCACCCTGTAGTTTACCATCTATGTAGGTTACATTAGATTCTGTTACCGTTACCCCGTTTGTGTTTATTAAAGCCACGTTAGAAGCCCCTAAATCTATTATATTATTATCACCATTTATAACTACGTCTTTACTGCCTCCGTTAACTGTGTTTGAGTCACCGTTGATTTTTACAAACTCCGCATCCGCGTTAACTAAATTAGATTCTCCTAATATTTCAATCCCTCTTTTTGGGTAGTTGTTAAAGTCATTGGTGTAGTTTGTTTTAGTTCCTTTTGTTGGCATTGTTTCTGTGAAGTCTCCGTCTCCACCATTTAAACCAGGATCTTTCACATCTTGTCCACCATCTGCACCGTAACTAGAACTAGAAAAAGCAGGTACACTATCTAAAAATAAAAATGTACACTTTGTTAAAGTTTCACCAGTCGGGTTAAAATTCTCAATCTTTTGTAGCCTCCAAAAAGCATTCTCAAAATGATACAACTTATCAAATGACCATGTTTTAAAATCTCTAGGGTTTACATTAAACCACCCTGTAGCGATCTTTGAATTTGTCGCTGTATAGGTTTGGATCATTTCAGAATAATACTTATTGACTAAGTTGTTATCTGTGACCGTTATTGTGGTTACATTATCATCATAATAAACTTCGTTAACCAGTCCGAAATTTAAATCTTCTGTCCATGTAAAAGGGTCATCCACGTGACCCGCATAAGGGTAGGTTGAGTTTGTGTTGTATAGTGAATAAGCACCACCTCCCCAATGTTCCCAAGCCTCACCGTTTTTTAAACCTCCGTAATACCAGATTCTAATATTGTGGTCTGTACTCTTAGGTTGTCCTAAATCATCTAATTGAATAATAGTAGGCATCACCCTAGTCTTGTTGGGAGGTGCTGAGTTTGGAGTTGGGCTAAATATTACCTCTGTTTTCTTTTGGTTAATTACAAACTCGTTAGTGTTGTTAATATACCTATCCCCATAAACTCTATGATGGTCTCCTTCATACTTTTGGTTGAGATGGTCTTTATCTTGTTTGTAAGTAAAGTAGTATTCCGCAGCGTCTAGTTTCCCCATTGGGATTATTTCTAGTTCCTTATCTTGGGCTAACTTCTCTTGAATCTCTACTATATCAGTTCCTAAAAAATCGTCACGGGGTTCTATATTGTAGGTTTTAGGGTCATCTGGGTCTGTGTCAATCCATAAGTTAAACATCTTGACTAAAGACATAAAGAAGTCTTTTTGTTTAACGTTCTTAGGGATTGTTTTCTCTATTTCTAAAGTAGCCCCTTCTGCTAAGGTTTGGTTTATGGATTTATTATAAAAAGAACCTACAGACATTATAACATTCGCTGTGCCTGTGTGATATGTTCCTCCTGATTCAATAAAGCATTTTGTCGGGTCAAAGTTAGTGCCTAAAAATCTCGCTTTCCATCTTATTGTAACTACATCACCGTTATTTAAATAATAGTTATTTAATGCTAAATGGTATCTGTCTGGTACTCCGTTAACACCGTATCTCTCTACTAAATTAACACCTCCTGGCGCGGCTGCTAGATAATACAAATCAGAAGTTGAATCTAAGTAGTCTATTCTTGCACTTGGTGGGGTTGGTGCTGTGTCTGTTGATCTTGCCCCTGTTGTGTAAGAAGCGTTAGGGTAATCGCCATAAGTAATATAAAAAGGGATTCCTGTTATTTGGTTTCCGTTTACATAAACATACAAAGCCCCTTGAATATTAGACACACAAGCTACTGCTGCTCCTGTTGAAGGCGTGAATGTTGCATTAACATCTATAAGTGCGTTTATGTCGTAAGTCCCTTCGTAGGTTGCTGAAATAATAGTATACTGTCCTGTGGTTGTGTCGTGTAGTCCTGACGGGTCTGTGCCTTCTACTGTGAATTTAATTGTATCTACAGCTGTAAATGTATTGCCTGGATTTATCGCTGCTGAAGTAGAAGTGCCTGTAGAAACAAAATTAGGCGTGTTCGCTGTGAATTGTTGGGCTGTTATATCCGCCGAGTCTAATTGATAAGACGTTGGTGAACCCGGTATAATAAGACTTTTAAAATAGGTTGAATCAAAGAAAGTGGAGTTATAAGTGTACCCATGCTTATCAAATATAGCATTGACATACTCATGTGCGTACAGGGCGCATGGTATTTGATCGAATCTAAACTTATCTAAATTAGTTACTATCCCGTAGTCTGCTAAAGGATATACATACCCAGTGCCTAAAGCAAATGGTGTAAAGGCTGAAGCGTCATTATCCCATACTTCAGTAGCCCAGCTCTTTTCTTGAACTTCGGGCGTAAAGGGGTGATTCCATTGGTCTAGTTCTGCTGAAAGGTCTGTTAGATATTCCTCCCCCATATCAGAGAAGATATTAGCCACTGTGCCGAACATTACCACATCATACTCAAGGTCTTTGTTATCTAGTTGGATTATTTTCTTAAGCTGAAGATACCCTTCTAAAATTACCTCACCGTTTACCTCATAACGCACATCTGCTTTAACACCAGGATTAAAAGAACCGTTTACAAGGTTTATCTCGAATATATGACCAAATACCTTAGAGGCTTCTTTAGAGTTTGGTATACGGGCAGTCTTTGAGTATGTGGCTTTTCTTTTGTCAGGCTCTTGTATATCCGTTATGCTCTTAGTCAAAGAAGCGTTAATACTCTTTGAAAGAGGGATATAATTATTTTCTATCCAGAGTCTTTCTATCATTTACGCTGTCTAATATTCTGATGGCTAAATTCAATCTCTAATTCTAATTGAAATAACTTATCGTGTTCGTTTATTAATTCCTTCCAGTTGGTTGTCGTTACATAGACCCTGTGAAAGTCTTGGCTTGAACCTGTATCTGTGAACTCTAAAAATACTTGAGGTGAATAGATAAGCTCCTTTAACCATGTTTGTTCTGCATCTGTTAGATAATCACTCTTTAATTTAATCTTGTCTCTATACTTTACAATATAGTCCGATTTACCATTATCCGAGACCGTGTATAAAAGCCCTGTACCATCTACCCTATGTCTTTGGTAATCGTATGACTTCCTTAATCCTGTGGTAGTTTTCTTTGAGTAGGATGTAAAGTTATACCAATCAAACCCACCTAACTGGTTCATAAAGTGAATCCTATGCGTTGGGTATCTACACTCGTCTACTATGTTGTAAGTTAGTGGCTCACTTGCTACTGTGTTCGCAGAATTAGACATCTGAATAGTATAAGACTTTGTTGATGCTGTTACTACGGGTTGTGCGCCTGTTGTAAACTGCCCACCTGGAATTAAATTTAAAGAACCTGGTGCAGATGCTATTCTCATAACTCTTTCAATAGGGTCTGTTTGAGTTAAGAAGTTTCCTACTACCCAAGTTCCCAACACAGAACCAGTAGCATCTAAACCGTCATAAGTAACAATTTTATACTGATCTATATCTCCTAAAGTGTCTGTCATTAAATAAGTCCACCCTAGTTGTCCTGATTCTGAATATCTCGCTGTTTGTGGTTGGTTTGTTAAAAATTTAGCACTTGCCCCGTTAGTTATGTTACAAAGCCATGTATTAAACGGCGAGCCTAGATTCATTTGGTAAATCCAATCCTCATGAGTGAAACTACCAGACCATGCGTATAAAGTTGATGAGGTGACAACCCCCACCGTGTCTGGGTCTTCTGTAAATACTCCGGCCACATCCCAACCACTTAAAACCTCTACATAATATTCTACTATAAAAGCGTCCTCTCCTTGATATATTCCGTTGGTAGATGCTGCCAAACCCGGATTAGGGTATCTTTCTTTTACATAAGCATCCAGTGTTCTTGAAACGTCTAGTATTCCGTATTGAGTGTTGGATTCGTCAGGAAAGTAAGGCACATAAAACTTCTCTGAATAAGGTGCGGCTGTTGTGCCGTCTTCAATGTATAAAGTAAAGATGTACTTATAGTTTGTTTTAGATGTTGGTAAAAAACCGCCCTCATCTGCACAAAATTCTATCTTATTATAAACCGGACTGTGTTTAGGTGGTTCTGTGTCTATTACTATATTACTTAGCATTTACGCTTCCTTTTAATATGTTTGTTAAATCTATCTCTATGTTTTTAGCTGAGACTTTCTCTAATTTACTTGCAAGCATTTTAGCTAAGTCTCTATCCACTACTTCAGTAAACCAATAATTAGGTCTTATTCCTTTTCTCCAAACCGCTTGAGAAACTGCATGAGGGTTTAAACCTTTTGTGGCAGACCAATCTCTAAAGTGTCTCCAACTTGGCTTATTATCAATCCCTTTTTTAAATTTGAAGGGTGAAGATGGTGCTGCATTAGACCATCCGCCCTCTCCCGTTCCTTGTACTCCCTCGTCTATAAATAGTCCATGTTGTTCAAAGAAAAGTTGAAACCTATAACCAGGCCCAGACTTTTCAACTGTGAATCTAATAGACTGCTCTAGTTTCTTAGAGGTAAAGCCTCTTACTTTCTTATGTAACGATTCAATAAGCTCATCTGTTAACTCCTGTCCGAACTCTTGCAATACTCCGTTAAGTGTCTGCAAATCACCTTCAAATTCTAAATCGCTATCTAAAAAACTCACCTATTATGTTGTTTCATTAAGTCCATTTGTTCTTTAAGGTCTTGTTGTTTCTCTTTGTAATAAGTAGCCATCCTTAAAAAATCCTTTAGTTCTTTGTTTTCAAAATACTCCCATTTCGTTGGATCGTTATTGCTCATTGCATCTATAACGGTTATCCATCCATATCTTTCTCTAAATCCTCCTGAAGTTCTAATACCTCCTGAGTCATTGCTGTCATCTGATTGCTCAAATAGTGCTCTAAAAGGCTTCTCAATTCTCTTGATTTCATCAAAAAAAAAACTAAAGTAGGATACGCAATACCTAATGGAATGTCTTTAAATTCTTCTATTCTTTGCTCTATTTCTTTTTCGGTTAAGTCTTGGTATCTCCACCCAACAAACGGGAATCTCTTTTTAAACCCGTATTTAATTGGCTCACATGATAAGAATAGTAACTGATGCAGGTAGTTAGTAGTTCCTCTGGTTTGAACGTTCTTAAACGCTGAGTATTTACCCCCGTTGAATTTCTTAGTGTCTATTTCGATCTGTTTAGTAAGGTCATATATCTTATTAAGGTTTCGGTTCTTCTTTGATTCAATATAAGGTCTGTAGTTCTGCCCTTTGTATTTAAAGTGAAGTTGTAGTCTGGTTGGGAGTGGTTTAGCCATTAACCGCTTGACTTCTGCTTGTTCTTCTGCTGTTAGATTTTTAACAGCCTCTAAATCGCACCCTAATAAAGCGCAGGTTTTCTTTCTAATTATATCTACCGCTTCTGTGTTGTATCTGTTGATGTCTTCTTCTGTAGATTCTTTGGTTAACTCAAAAGGCTTTTCTTCACAAGTCTCCAGGTACTGTTTGAATCTATTTAGTGGTATTTCTTCCCATGATTTAGGTATCTTCATAACTTTCTATTATGTGTGCTTGTCTGGTTTGGGTTATATCTATATCCTCGTCTGCCCAGCCATCTCTAAAATATTCGTGTCTCTCTTCTTCGTGGTTTACCTCCCATCTGTAGACAGGAACATAGAGAGGTATATTTCTTTGGTTATCGCATCCTTCCGGTATCACAATTTTAAAACGACCATATTAGATAATTGTTAATAGATTGAATATTTACCGGATGAGCTTGTTTTAAGTTTGTTTAAAGCAACGTATCTAATAGCGTCTAGTGCATGGTTCATAAAGTCCACTGGCTCGTTAATTGGGTTTCCGCTTTTATCCTCCTTGTATTTATAGGCTTTAAGCTCTCGCACAATGTTTGAGCCGACCACGTTGAGTTTGTAGCGTTTAAGTATGTCGATACCCGTTCCGATACTTCCTTTCTGGTTTTTACTTCTGAGGTGTTTATTAGCTGACTCGATCCTAATTCCCATTCTTCTAAGCTCTTCAATAGTATCGGGTCTAGCACTATCTGCGATATATTTTCCTTTCTTATCCAGTTTGGCAAAAAGGTCGGTTGTCGTAAGTCCTGTTTCATATACTTCTTCCTTTAAATATAGTTCGTCATTATATTGGTAAACTTCTACTGAGGCTGAAGGATCGTGTGTAAATCCAAAGTCTAAACCTGTTGCGATATATTCAGCGTCTTCAGGTACTTCATATTTAACCTCCCAATTTCTATAAACTAATCCCTCTATCTTCCCTGTATAGCCTCTTGCGTACACCCTCCATAGTTCTTCATCTACTTCTTTAAGGCTTTCAATCTTATCTCTGACCTTTTGAGATAGGAAGGGGTTATGTTCGTGCCATGATCTTATAAACTTAACTGTAGTCTTTTCGGGTGGGTTGTCTCGCAGGTGATGAATCCAGAACTCTTCGTTAGGGTTATAGTCCACCCAAGTCCTTTTACGAGTTCTCATGTATATCTCATCAAATATAGGTTTGGGTATCCCGTTGACCTCGTTAAAGAAAGTATAATCTCTTTTACCTGACTTAGCGTCTTGATAGTCTATAAACGATTTAAACTGTATTGCAGACCCTGATGCAAAGGTGTAGATTCGATCTGTTTTGTTAAAGTCTATTACGCAGGTTTGTAGTTCTTCTGAGTTAGATAGGATATTCTCTGCATCTGTCATTGCGCCTACCTTGAGATTAGGTATTGATTGACCTACTACTAATATGTTTTGGTTTGGCTCTGAAATAGCGATACTAAACAACACCTGCATTATTGAGTAAGTCTTTCCAGATGATGTGCCGCCTTGATTGATTATAATATCTTCTTTGGCGTTTAGGTTTGCTGTGTATAGTTCTGATGTTTCAATATCTCTGTATCCCTTGTGGTTCTATGTCTAAGACAAGATTCACTCCTTATCTTCTAGTGGTGGTGTTCCCCCCACCTGTTCAACTTTTAACTCTGTTATAACTGTGTTTTGGTTTACTGTACTCTCTTCTGTATAACCTCCGAAATTAGTTAGCCAAAACTTAGCACCCGGCATTGTACCCGCCCAATATAGTTTTTGAGCGTTCCAATGTGTTAAAAATAATCTGTATCTGTTAATGATGTAACTAAATTCGGGCGATTTCTTTTCATAATCATACATCTGTTGTCTACTAGCGAAACCTAAATATAAAGCGCATCCTTCTATAGTGTATATCCCTTTGCCTTGTTTAGAATAAGTATCAGGACGTTTTAAGGTGTCTTCAAACTCTAGGTATTCTCCTATCTTTTTAAGCATTTCTTTTGGGTCTTCATATTTAGGCGGCCTGCCTGAGTTTTGTAAACCTAAACTAAATAGATTGCCTGCTGTAAATCTTCCTTTCTCGTCTCTTCCTTCTTCACTCATTTATTACCTCTATTTTTAGTTTGCATTTGAATACCCATAGTTCTAGGTACTCGTCCCATTGTAGTTTTTTAGGTCTTGCAGATTTAACTTTAATATCTCTCTTTTTGGTCTCTCCGTTTATTTCTACTTCTGCTTTTGTTAGTTTGCGTAGTTCTTTAGCCCTGTCCTTATGATAAGTGTCGGGGTCTTTACATTTAAAGTCTACTATGTACTCGTTGCAGTATAGTTCTTTTAGAATCATTTGAATAGTTCGTCTAGTTCTGCTAATATGTCTATTTTCTTTTTGCCCCTTGTGTTTACTCCGTTGTTTGTTGCAAAAGATTTAAGTTGACCCCATGAAAGATTGTGGTAGTCTTCTATAAATTCTTTAGGTGGGTCGTATACTCTGTTTAAAACTTCAACACCTTTTATTGCTTCTGCCACTTCAGGAGATACTTCTTCTTCATCTATTAAAGCAGCTTCTACTGGTATTCCTTCAAACTTCTCGTACTTTAAAGATGCTTCCCAATGAGCGCACAGGCTTTTCATCATATCACTAATACAAGAAGGGCATCCTCTGTTTATTTTAGATACGCCCCATTCCGGATGATCTGGCCTTAATTCTTCGTAGATGTCTGCTAGTGCCTCTTTTACTTCACCTTGAGGGAGTCCACCTTGCTTTCTATAAGTTACAAGTGCGTCTGCGTATTTGTTTAACTCTTTCATTATTTATCTATGTATTTTGCTTTTAGGCTTTTAAAAATATCGTAGGAAACTGGTATTAAAAAAGCGGGGTACTTATCAGTTGTTAAAAAGAATAAAAAAGCCATCCAAACCGAAATACACAATTCACAGTTAAAGGGTTTTGTGTCTAATATGTCTTTAAACCATTCAGGAGACTTTCCTTCTCTCCATGTCCAAAATACTTGGTTAAGCATCCATGTCAATCCTATTCCTACTAATACTATCATAACTTTTGTTTTGCTTCTTCAATATATTTAGACAGGGTTTGTCTGCAAATAGTTGTACCTGTCTTTTCTTTCATTCCTCTTGTTATGTCTGTTATATTCCCGTTGTGAAAATAATACAGCTCTAGTGCCACCCCTAAAAAATAGTCTGTCTCTTTTAGTTTTACCAATTTCTGGTATAATTCGTAGGGGTCTGTTCCTGGTTCGTTCTCTATAAGTTTTGGCTCTATTGTTAATTCTAAACACTTGGGTTTCTTTTGGTTGTCTATGTGCTGGTTTAGTGCTACTCTGTAAATGTAAAATCTTAGCTCGTGGTCCGGTGCAGGTTGTTTTTTGTCTGCAAGCTTTAATATTATATCGTGTGCAAGGTCTTTGTAATCTGCCGTTAATTGTCGGCATACACTCAAAATAAGTTCGTAGTGATCTGTTAACCATTTTTGCACTTTATTATCTCTCTCATTAATTTAATCTGATTCTCTTGGTTTCCTCGTCTCTCTGTTGCAA
>JAAOEI010000552.1_pt1 | contig 14339 bp, 21 predicted proteins | sample 7059261 | NCBI WGS metagenome assembly JAAOEI01 (sample SAMN14008812, study PRJNA610033) | viral metagenome | isolation source: viral particles filtered from seawater | place: China: Hangzhou Bay, Yangshan Deep Water Harbour | collected 2017-10-31
AGCAGTGGCAGCCGTCGGGGCAGATTGGGGCGAAGATATCTCATGGCGTGTGAAGGCGACATTATACTTATAAGGAATAGAAACGCCACTCTGGCCAATGAATAAATAATTTTCATACTCAGCCGCGCCTATCCTAGTACCCGAGACAAACACACTCTGGGCCGATGGAATCGTGGCAAAAGTAGTAGCCTGGTAGTCGAACATGTCACCACCGGCCCAAACTACCATTGTTTCACTGCCATCATTGGCGTGTCTTGTGTAAATGCCATCACCTACGTGGGAGCCCAGGGAGTCAGCAATAGCAGTAGACCCGCCACGAGTACCCACCGCACCATTCTCAAATAAGACATTGGCGCAATCGGGGCTTTCATTATCCGGAATAATGGTTTTTGCAAACTTAGTATTAAGGCCACCGTCTAATAAGACACGGCCCTTACTTGGATAAGATCTATCGAAAAAAGCTGGCATCAGGTTAACCCTAAGTGAGTTTGCGGAAGATCGTCGACATTCTGGACCCTCTTCGGCCCGTCGGCGTTTCGCCTCTTCCTTTGCCAAGTTTTGGCCTTTTCTAGGGCCTTAGTCCACAGACCAAAGTAAAAACTAGCCGTCTGGTTGTCCTGGTTCTTAGCCGCAAGGTGTGCGGTGACATAGTTCACAATGTCTTTGTGATAATGCACCGGGGTATCAAGAGTGGCCCCACCCGAAGACTGCAAGCTTGGCATGTCAAAGCTATAAATCTTGATCGTAAGTGAGCCGGTCTGGGGTATCGGCCTAAGGTAGATAGTCCTATCCCAAAGCTGGTAAAAGTCCGGCGTTCCCGTCTCGGTGGAATCTGCCTGCGATAAGGTTAAGGCATCATCTTCTCTGAAGTTTGAATATCTTAGCTTATTACCGTCAAACTCGACGCGGCGAATGGCAATGGCATTAGTCGGCCAAGAGTATTCGCGCTGGCTGGCTACCGAGGTAGTGGAATAAACCTTTTCTATAACCTGGGCTTCCTCTGCTAACTGCGTTTCAGCCTCATATATCAAATCATAGAAAAAGGGGTCTGTATAAAAGGTATCGCCTACAGCGTTGTACTTTCTACGCGCTGAGGCTTGTATTTGGTCGGGGGTCATCTTAACTCCACGTTGATGATGGGCTTGTAACGATACTCCAAGTACCAGTGCCACCTGCTACTTCAGTATAATCTGTTATTACCCTATTTTCTCCATCAGTCGTGTTGCCACTAAATACGTGGTAAAACCCGGCGGCGTCTTGCAGCGTCTGGCTGCCTTGATCGGCCAAAACTACTAACTCACCAACACTTATGCTTAATGTTGTATCTTTTACGATAGTGGTGGTGATAGTAGTGCTATTTGTATAATCCGTTATTACATCAAAGACATTGGCAGTAGTTATAGCGCTGGTTTCACCTATAACCTTACCAATGACTAAATCAAAGTCCTCGGTAGTGCCCCAATTATCAGTACCCCACTCAAGAGAGCCCCAATAATTAACAGGCGAGGCCCCAAACAACTCAAACTGGTTTGTAATCGTTTGGGTAAAGTCTGCCATTATCCTACCGTGACCTTTGTCGTGACGGTCAGGGTGTCAGAAGCGCCTTTCGAGATGGTATCCTCTGTGTCACGACTGAACATAGTACCACCCGCATTAGCACTGAATAAGCCGTATTCAGTTATAGCACCCGTACCAGAGCCAGCTGCAAACGTCGCCACAACCTCATACAAGGCGCCAGAGGTATAAGTAACCGTACCGGTGTGCCGTGATACTTCGGCCCCTAGTGCGGTGTTACTTGAAGCCTCTGCCGTGGCATCCGTTCCTATAGCGATATAACGCATTAGAAAGGTAGATGCCGCGGTCGCCGCTGAGTTCAGAAATGAGGCTAAAAACTCTTTCCCGTTCTCAACTATGACATTCTGGCCTGAAACCTGTTCCTTCACCGCACCGTCAGGCCCGGTTAAGGTCATATCCCAGTTGCCAATAAGCTTAATGTCTTTGTCTTCATACTTTTTATTAAACATCGCTTACCTTTGCCTTAGGGCGGCCACGTTTTTTTGGTTTTTCTTCCTCGGCATCACTACGAATAGAAGCCCTGGCCTCCTGCAAGTCCTCCCATTCGTCCTTGTGTTCTGCCTCAGTGTGGCCGTTAAGCTCCCACTGGTTAGCAGCTACATAGCCACACGCTTGACAAAGATAAGTACCAGACTTGTTTTTGTTTGCCCTTTTGGCCCTGTTTCTTGCGAGGTCGTCCTTATCGATTCTTAGCATCTTGTAAGATCTCGGCGTAGGCCTTCCGTCGTAATCAACTTCGATGGGGCTAAACGTCTTTAGAAGCTTATCTGCTTCCTCTTCATCCATTTCTATATAGTCACGCGGTTCAATCTTATAAAGCTTCTCCGCTATTGTCTGACTAAATGGATACTGGTTGTCATTCCAAACGCGAACTTGCATTGCTACTACTCCTATAAACTGATTCCAACTACATCAAATTGCGCTGATGTTGCAGTCATTGCCGTCGATAATTCGATTTTAACAAACTGCGAACATGCTGGGCTAATCGGCACGAATGCCTGAGTTACCGAGCTATCTATATCTAATTTAACCGGCGTAGTCGAATCAACCACCGCACCATGATATAGATTCCGGTAAGTACCGCCTGAAGTAGACGCCACCTGCACCAAAACATTACAGCCAGAAGCCATAGTTGGAATGCCGAGTAGTATCGTATCGAAAGCTTGGCCTAAATCTACTTCGCTAGTCAAAGTAGAACCAGAAGCCATGCTAGCAGTGTAAGGCATGCTTCTTTTATAAGCCATTATCGACCCCAAACAGTAAGGTAAAATACATCGCCGGAAGCCACGCCGGTAACGGCAATGGTGCCCACAATAGAAGTACCGGCAGCACCTTGGTTTGCTCTAATACTACGTGGCGAACTTGCCATGCTTTGAGGCGCGAATGCTACACCGTAGATATAATCAAGGCCGGTAGAAATGGCTTGAGTTGCAGCGTCAGCCGTACAGCTTAAAACTTGCATTCTTGCCTTGCCGTGAACATCTTCATGAATCTTTGCAACTGTAAAAGCCATTTCGGCCCCCTTAAAAAAGTAGACGTTTTATGTCGTCACCAGGATTATCAACACACTCTTTTATATCTTCGCACATGTTTAGCTCGGCAATAAACGAACTAAGTGGAAGTTGGGGAATCTGCCTGATATTACCTTCAGGATAAGAACCCAGACAGCCCCCTTCACTGCAATTTACCAACCATCCACTGGAAAAATTGCCGTTTGGATCAGGTATTTTACAAGCAAGATACTCGAACCAATTCTTGAAGTTTCTATATGATGGCCAGGTTGGCACTTTTACACCAAATACGTCAGTTTGGGGTATGAAGTGGCCGAGCTTGCTATCATATTTGGAGTCCCAGGGATGGAAATGTTTCTTGTCATATCCAAAACTAAAGTCGGCGCCGACCATAGCCACCCTATGAACCCCTAAAATGGCCTTAGCAAAGTAAAGGCAAGCGCCTAAAACGTTGCCGCCGTTTCCGAGATAAACCGAAAACGTTTCAATATCGGCCATAGCATCAACATAAGCCTTATCCGGTACAGGGGCATTGTAAACGTATACCTTGCCCTGCCATTTCTTAATCAAATCGGGGTGAGAACCAATATAAGCAATCAATGTCCTATCTTTGGTCTTCTCCCAGTACTCATCAGGTGACAACCGGCCGCCCTCTGATATTTCTTCAAGGACGACCGGGCCTGCATCAAGGCTTACATAATAATCAGCGGCTACGCCCCTATCTTCCATAAAGTGGAAATTATGAAGACAGGAGACAAGGGGGATATCTTTACGTTTTGCAAGAGTCTCCCCGTTGTAACCTAGGCTAGGACCTGAGCCAGCACAAATTGCAACGCCGTATTTGTTCTTGCCCCAGAGCTGCCCGACACTGTGTTCAGCAAAACTGCCTAAAGTTTCCTTGTTGGCTTTCGCGTTCGCTATCCAGGTATCAAACCAAGAAGCGATCGTTATTTGATCATTGCTGCACGCTGTGGCGTGTAACTGCTCTGGCTTAACCGGCGGACCATCAATGTAATTCTGATAATCTAATACAATTTCTGCTGTTCTCAATTCTTCTGTCCTATCTATTATCTAACACTGATGAATGCATCACCTGAAGCGCCTGAAGCAATCGCAGCCATAGCCTTACCAACTGCGGGAGTTGGGTAGCCAGTGCTGTTAGACTTAAGCGCAAATTCCCCATCGGCAGCCAATGCCAAAAGCTGGCCAGCTGCTGCGGAGTTGTCGGCTTCCATCTCTACAGGCACGAAACCCTGAGTCAAAACCCAGCCATAAGTTCCAGTGGTCAAAGTGTTGTGCTTTACAACACCCACTAGGAAGTCAACGCTAGTGACCGATGAAAGGGTGACACTATAACCAGTCACCGCACTTAGTACGCAGCCGTAGCTAGGTGGGATTTGGCTATTGCCAGCGTTATAAACATAGCGGTAGGTTTCGTCGCCTACCTTGCGTTCCACACCTACCTCAACGCTGTTGGTTGCGGTAACGTTAGAAACACCTTCGAAAAATACTTGTTGATCATATGGTCCGGCCATAATTATTCCCTTTCTTAAGAGCTAATGTTTGAAAGCATTGCGAGTAATCTGTTGTTTGCAGATGTAAACGCCATCATGCCGTAAATCTTCGCCACTTGTACGTTCTGGTCTAGAGGCTTCTGGAAAGGCTCAAAACGCATATCTTCATCACGGTGAACGTATAGTTTTACAACGTCCTCGTTGACAAAGAAGAAGTGGTTAGCTGGGCAGTGGCTGTCCGCAAGTACCGGAATGCCGTTGAACATTAGAGACTCAAAACCACCCTTAGCAGTATCCGAATCGGTGAAACGCTGCTGAGGCTGAAGAAGTGAGTAGTAAATGTCGAAAATAGTACGATTGGTAAGGGCCACAGTCGGCGCCATGTTATCGACTACAGCCGCATTGTACTGAGTTTGTAGAGCGCTCATGCTTAGGACTGAGGTAGAGGAATCCTCGTTACCTTGCCACCAAGAATAAGTGCTTTGAGAAATGCCACCAACTGTAGAAGCGGTATCAGCCATAAGCCTTAGGCCAATGATAGATTTGGAATCAGATCCGGCGCTATAAACACCTGTGCCGATTCGATCTAACATAGACTTCTCAGCGTTACGCATTTTGGACTTAACAAAGTTAAGCTTTGCCGCGTCGCCAGAGTTCTTTAGCTCATCGCTGCGCTTGATAGCGATGTTTTCGTAAATCTGCTTCCACTGGTATTCAGCAGAGGTGATTACGTCAGTATCGCTAGTGTCTAGGGTGTCAGCCCCAGAATACCAACCGCCAGCGCCATTGACCGCATATTCAAGAGGAACCATAACAGAGCTACCGCCATCAATCTTTGGCATGGAACGCTCTTTGATACGGCGCAAGTAAGGGTTTGAGTCAAAGATATTATCTTCTAATTTTGGAACGTAGTATTTTTCGGTGATAGCCGAAATCTGATCGTAAGTTAAAGCCATTTTTGGCCTCCATTTTAAAAGTCATTAGCCGTTAGCATACTTGTCCACAATCCAGTTGTGTAACTGGTCGGTAGACATCTGCTTATAATTTGACGGCATGTCCATTTCAGAACCTGACCTTACGCTTGGAGCCTGGGAAGTCCCAAGTAATCCAGCCTTTGCCCTCTTCTGAAGGTCTCCCGCCATCTGCTCCTTGGCCTGTAACCTGGCCTGTTCAACAAGCTTGTCACTATAGAAAGCTTTAAAAGCAGGTTCAAAACGGCCGATAGCGTTCTGCTCGGCATATTCTAAAACCTGTTGTTCCAAAGACTTGCCAGTGTCGGGGTCTGTCGCCCTAAAATCTACATCAGGATACGCCTGTTGTAGGTTCTTAAGCGATGCCTCGTAAGCTTGGTCGGCTCTTTCAGCCTTTATATTCTCAACAAAAGATTTTAACTCGTTAAATTCCTGTTGGAATTGCGGGTTAATACCTTGTTGCTCGCTTTGGGGCGCACTCTGGTTAATATCAAACCTACTTTCCCAGGTGCGGTGTAAGTGGTCATTCCACTCCGGATTCTCAGTGGCATACTTGTCTATCTCGCCATATTTGGCTTCAAGATCGTTTACCTTCTGTTCTCTGGCCTCGAACTCACTTAACTTTGTTTTGTAATCACTCATATGCTGGGCATAATTATAACCCTGGCTAGCACGTTTTAGGATTACATCAAGCGGCTCTTTGATGGTCTTGCCATTGGCCGAATATTCAAACTCTTGCACTGGCGCCTGAGTTTCAGGGGCGGCCTGAGTTTCAGGGGCCACCGCACTGTCACCTTGCGCCTCTTGGGGCATGGTTTCTGCTATCATCTGCTCTACTGTTGGTTCCATTTAATCCCTCTTAAAGTGCTTGCCTAGTTCTTGCCGCTCCTGCCTCCTGGGGCATTGGCTGACGGCCTGGAGCTTGCTGGCGGCCCTCCTGGACCATCCCGATTAACATTTCGTACTGCTGCATGATTTGGCCGGCAAGTTCGGCGGCATCAGGAGCAGCCTGGCTGACGTACTGATTAACCAATACTAAACCTTGGCCGACGTTTTGAAATAACTTTGCTACTTCGCTACCGTCCATTTGTCTCTCTTGCGCTGGTCCTGCCATGTTTTTTCCTTATCCGCCGGCCTCTACTTGCTGGCGTTCAGCTAATCGTGAAAGGACTGATTCCGCGTTCGGGTAATCAATCCCTTTTAATAATTCCTCGGCGTCAATCACCTGCCGGTCATAAAGTGCAAACAGCTTTTGCTCACTCTCGGCCTTGGCAAATGGTAACCCTGATACGGTATTCACCTTAACATCAAAATCACCACTTAAAACCTGATCTCTTACACCCAATGATACCATTTTTCCATCAGGGCCGGCGGCCATCTCTTCAAATATGATAATTGTCTTGGTTTCGTCTTCTAATTGTACGCGCTCAGTGTGAAATTTAAAATATTTCTGCGCGCCATCTTTGCCAGTTATCCGCCTAACCCTCGGCACGGTGTAATATTGTAGCGCCATTTGTACATATTGGCGTCCAAATTCCCGCAAAAAGGTGTCCATATTTCTAGTTTTTTGCCTGATTCTGGTGCGGCCTGTGTCCTGCAAGGCCTCAATGGCTCTGGCTGCCGTAACGCCTGCCGGCTTGGCACCCCGTGTTACTTCTTGGCTGCCTGAAATGTCATCAAACCATAACTTCATCCTGTCTATCATTTGGATGACATAAGGCTGAAGCTGGACGCCTGACTCTCTTCTAACCTCAGACCCAGGCTCTTTTTCAATCACCGCACCAGGGATATTAAACAGGTTATCGGTATCAACCCCTGATTCTGAGTCAACAATCCAAATCGGATTGCCCATAAGGGTTAAAACATCCAAAGAGAACGAAACAAGCTTGTTAAATATCTGCTGCGGCCCCTCAAGCTGCTCAATATCAGAAATGCCCCAGAAAGAACGGGGGTCGATGTAGTTAATGAGCCTTTGCATAGGGATCGATTTGTCATCTAACTCAAGGGGTGAGTCCTCAAGTACGACGTTGCCTGCAACAACAATTTTGCGACCTTTTGGATACTTGAGCTTAGTTTGGTAAAGAGTTTCCTCCTCACCTTCTTCATTCTCTTTTTTAATCTCTTCTTCAGTGACATCTAACGGCCTACAGTAAAGAGTTAATACTAGGGCCTGGTCCTTGTTGGCGTGGTCGCCTGAAGGCCTACCCTCGATAACCGCCCGATTATCCGCCGGGCTTCTATATCTTACATCCCGCAAGTCCGTTTTAGAAGCCTGCCACAAGTCGCGCAAATCAGCCTTAACCAAACGGCCCTTGTCAGGATACCTGGCCTTAATTTCCTCCAGAGAAATAGGCTCGGCATAAATCATGTAACGGCAGCGCCTTTGGTTGTTAACGTCAGAGGCACCCGGCTGCGGATAAGCATGAATAGGCTCTAAAGACCGCCAAGTTATAGCGCCAAGGCCAAAGTCCTCGTCTGGGTCAAAGCCAATTCCGGCCAGTGCGGTGCCGTAGATATGGGAGTCATACAGGCATTCTAGAAGGGGTACGCTCCAGTCAAACCGTTCCCAGTCTGAGCTAAAGACATCGTTCATAACCTTGGCTAGCTCGATATCGCCAGGCTCAGTCGGCATAAACTCAACCGTAGGCCTAACATCAGTCAGCAAAGGCACCTGGTTCTGGATGGCGGTAAAAATAAGGTTCACAACCTCAGAATGCCGATAACTTGGCCGCTTTTGCCGCCACTGCTTGCCCCTGAAGTCATGATAGTAGTCCTTCCAGCGCTCAACGTAAGGCTCGCGGTAAGTCTTGGCCTTGGTAAACAAGGAACGGACATATTTTAAAATCTTTTGGTCTTCTTCAGAGGGGGAGTAGTCGCCAGAAGCAGAAAAGTCTGGATCTTCCGGCCGAGGTGCATTCAAATCTTGCGGTTGTTCCATTATAAGTCGTCCCAACTTGCGGCGATACGTTTTTGCGTTCGCTCAGTATAATCTTTATGCAAAGTTTCCGGGCTTGTGTTTCCCACTTCTTCAAGGCCCCTTTGTTTCAAAATTCTTTGCTTATGGCCCTTACTTTTCACTATACAGCCAAGCGCGGGCTCATAATATGGCTGTTGGCAGCTACTTTGATCTATAGCCGAAAGACTTATAAGCCTGGTTGTCTCAGTAGAGCCACACTCACAAGCCTCGACCCGATCGATATCAGCCACACGCTTTATAATATCAAATTTCTGGCCGCAGCTTTTACATTTGTATAAATATTCAGGCATTACCAACTCTCAAATGTTTTACGTTTTCTACTTTTTAACCGCTTAAGCTTCTGCTCTATATTCTCGTTTTCTGGTTTCTCATGAGTGGGAACCTTGGTTTTGAACCCGTGCAACTTCTTCTTAGCAATTGATACGCATAAATAGCGTAATGAATCTAGGCCGTGGTCATCCTGCTTGACCGGGTTTGGGTCTTTTGCATCATCATCGGCCCTTAAATCCTTCGGCTCAGGCCAATGGTAGTTCTCCATCTCGTCCATCAAGTTAGGACACTGACCCGCGAAGAACCTAAGGCCCCTACCAGACTCTAACAGAGTATAAACCAAATCTACCCCGTCCCTCACGTTGTTCTCTGCCGGGCTACATGGGAGCTTGGCCTGGTTTAAGGCCTTAATCGAGCCTGGCTGGTCTGGCCCAGCGTAAAACCTCTCTATATCCCAAATCCTTTGCTTCTCTTTCAAGATGTCTATGATTTCGGCGATAGTTAACCGGGTGGCTACGTACTCACTGACGATCATAATGGACCCATTCGGAAGCTTGGCGCCCACCGTTAAGGCGAAAGGCTGGGAAAAGCCCCAGTCTATGCCACCATAAACCCTGGTCCCGGTTGGCAGCTCAAACGGCTCTACAATATGAATCTTCTCTTCAAAGTTGTCATACACAAGGCCTTCCATCTTGTTAGGCCGGCCGCCGTACATCATGGCAAACCGGGCCGGACTCATGGAGGCCTTGGCCTTTTTGTATTCCTCTTCCGGAAAGAAAGGGTTTTCCCTAGATTCGGCCTGGCAGAGGTGGACATCATCCCTTAGGCCTCGCTCAGTCTCCCGAATCAACTCCTTACAAACCCAGTTAAAGGAATACAAGGATGTAGTTAAGATAATCGGACACTGCTTAAACCTACTCCGGCCCTGGATATTCACCCAAAAGTAATACGGATACTTGCCGGCCTCATCGCCCCAAATGCCATAAACGTTAGTGATACCCACAATGGAATCCGGGTCGGTAGCAGTTCGGCAAAAGATCTTGGCCCCAGAGGACACCTCAAATACAGCGTCGGCCTTCTTATACTCACCGCACCCATGCATAACCTTAAGAAGTTCAGGCAGGCACGCCTGCTGCATAATCTTAAAGTTCGGTGCGGTGACAATGTAGTTGCAGTTTGGGCCAGGGTTTTGATGCACTAACATCTTTAACTTGGTGGCGCCTACTGTGGTTTTGCCCCATTGAATCCCAGTAGAACACAAAGTGATTCTCTTATCTGAAAACAGGGCGTCTTCTTGTTTTTTAGAATGGGGTTTGAAAAGCAATTAAATCGTCAACTTCTTGTATTTTTAAACACTAAGTTCTTGTGAAACCGTAGGCAATGCAGTTAAAGGCATCAACGCCGGTTGTATCATCGTTCACCCTTAAGGTAATTTTGTCAGTAGTACCAGGCCTTAAACGTATACCCCAAGGAATACCAAATACTTTTCGAAAATCTAAGACAGGGATGTAACCCTCAGAGGCTCCCTCTACATTGCTGGCCCTAAAGGCTGCCGTGCCGTCACCAAAGGGCGGATTGCCTAAACATAAGCGGACAAAATCAAAGTTAGACTTCAAAGCCGAGGCTATCGTTGTTGTTCCCCCATCAGTAAAGTACTCAAGTTCACAACCATTGGTTAAGGCCGTTATGTTGCCAAACTTATTAAGTACAGCCGTAGCGTCGGCTATAACAAACGAAAGATTAGCGATGTAAAGGTCATTGGTGGCATTTGCCGGAACCCAAAAAGGAACGGCAGTTGTTGAGCCATCAACTTGCATGTCATTAGAGCCGGAGCTTGTCCCGTCGTCTGTCAAAAACTGCCTAAAGATTTGACCGCGGCCAACAGGTTTTAAAGGTGGTAGGCCTTGATCTTGAACCGATAATGTTTTTTCAGCTCCGACACTGGCTATCTGCCCGTCATTGCCTCTTACTTTTACGTCTATCATCCGTTTATCGTTTCAAAATAGCCCTCAAGAGCCGCACAAACGACGCCAGAATTGGCAAGTTCAAAGGTTAGCCCAAACGAGTCATTAGGACCTAAAATAACAGCGTCGCCAGTCTTTTCGGTAGAATGGCCAATGTTGTTGATATGGTTGCCTAGATGAGTCCCGTTCGTGAAAGTATAGGTGTCGGCGCCTTTGTAAGTTGTCAAAGACGGGGTGTTAGAACTGCTAAAGTTGGCGTTAGTGTTCTGGCCCGCAGTTGCATTATCAATAATCGTGCCAGTAGTTGGGTTCTTATACATCAAAATCTTTTGGACCTGATTGCCACAAGTTCGAATGCTGTTTATGACAAACTGCTTTGTTGTACTTGTATTCTTTGTGTACAAAATGGCGGTTTCAGTATTCAAGGTGTTAATGTCTATAAAACCCGAAGTTGAGATATAATAGACATCACCATCATTGGCGCTGATCTCATGCATTTGAAGCTCTGAGACTGCCAAAGTCTTTAATCTATTTTTTTCATCTACTTGGGCTTCTCTACCAGTGCCAGCGCCATCTTTGATTACTATAGACATTTAATTGCCCCCTACATCGCTAGTTTTCAAATAAACAGCAGCCGCGAATTGCACTATTTGGCTGGTGTTGCCAGAAGGTGGCGTATAATTAACGCCAATACTTGAACCCTGAGGAATAATTACAGCACCCAATGAAATTAAAATCCTACCAGTGTTGGAGGCTGATCGTGTACTTATCGTTACATCGCCAGTAGTAAAAGGCGTCTCACCAGAAGCACCTTTATAAATATTCGCGCTTAAAACATTGTTTGAACCAAAGTTTTGATTGGCGCTAACCCCTGGGCCGATCGCTACATCATTGGCGTTTGTTATGATATCGCCCGCTGTAGGGTTCCTTAGAACCTCAATAAGAACATCACCAGAACCGCCAGTGGTATTACCCAGGTTATAAATTAAAGAAGTTACAACTAGAGGCCCAGTGGTGCCATTGTTCTTGATATATAGCATCGAGGTCTTGGCGCCAGAGGTCAAAGTAACATCACCAGTATTGATGTTGTATTTTTGCTCTATGCCATTATCGCAGGCGTGGTCTTTTATGTCCTCGTTAACAGCCTCAACCTTAAGCCGGCCTGCTGTTGTTACCTTGGCATTATCGCCGGTGCCGGCGTTTTTAATTACGACTTCACTCATGTGAATCTGTCTCCGTTATAAACTGCAATTGTTGCCTGATTTGTATTAATACGTCGGTTATTTGCCTTAACTGAGCCATAACCTGGCGATCATAAACTTGAGCCATGCCATATTCGTTAAGGTCCAGAGAATTACCTGAACTGTCAGTTATGGCATTCGGCCCAATTCTGACGCTTACATTACCATCGCCATCTTCTACAAATTTTCTGTGCTCACGGTCGGCAATATTTGGGGGTAAGGCCATAAGGCTCCCTTAAGTCACTAACATATTTTGGTAACATTGTACCGAACAAGGCCCAAAGCATCAAACTTCTCGCCCTAACTTAACAAGCTTAACGCCTTCAGGTAGAGGCCTCCGGTATTCGCCAGCTCGATCCTTTTTCCTGCCGTAAAGTCTACCACATTCTTCTTTCAAATCCCTGGCTGCATCCGGGTCAACAGCCCTAATCTTCTGCACCCAATGCTTGAAGTTGGAATTTGAAATAGACACACAAGTATCAGGCGTAGGGTTGCCAGTAGTCAAACAAAAGTCGACATGCTTTTCGACGTATGAACAACCAAGCCTAACCGCCAAAACCGCAAGGCTAGGCCCTCTCGTGTGATCCGATAGCCCCCAACCTACACCGTTAAAGCCCCTTAAGTCATAGTCTTCAATCTCAGCCGGGTATTTACTCGTACAGGCCATCTTTATATCCCTAGGCCGATGAGTCAAACCAGGGTCACCGCACCCATCCGACCAAAAATAAGGCTTAGGCTGATCATTAAGCCAAGACACCAGCTTCCTATCACTAGCCTCAGGACTGGCCAACTTATGCCAGTTCACAAACGGGTCAACCGTCTCAAACCCAGCCACGGAAAAGGCCGAACACATAAAGTTGATGCCGTTCTTAATACAATGCTCGGAAAGATCAGGCAGCCACTCAGGAGGTAGGGCGTACTTATTAAAAGACCGCTCGAAAGTCGTATTCCTAACCCGGTCCCCGTATAGCTCGGCACAGGTGAAGAGTTGAAACTTAACCGAGTCGGCCCCTGCCTTGGCGGCCCTCTCGATTTGAGTCAGTGCGGTGTTAAAGTTGCGTTCCGGTTCGTCAAACTTAGCCCAGTTGCTGCCTACTTCTGCAATGATGTGTACTTTCAATTCAGCTCCAATTTATCCAACAGGTTTACGAGTTCTAGGGTGATAAACGCAGTACTAAAAAAAACAATCACAGCGGCGATATAATTTGCCTGTTCTGCTAACATCAGCGGCAGGAAAAAGCCGCCTACACTCAAAAAAAGAGTAAATAAGGAAAATATTAAACCCATAAATACTAGCCTAGTAAGCTCTTTCAATTCAGCTCCTCGGCTTCTACTTCGATTACCTTGTTCTTTACACCAAGCTCCACCTCACCGCCGTCCAAACGTTGGATAATGTAAGGCTCTACGTGCTCGACTTCGACCTTAGCTTCAATCTTATCCCGCCACCCGAACCTATTTTTCATATTAAAAATCCAGACGGTTGCGTTAAACTTTTCAATCTCACCATGGACTGCTGCAATGCCGATACTTTCCCAAAATAAACGATTTCGACCCTCGGCAATTTTTCTGGCTTGCCGGAAGTCCTCTCGCTCAGGGTCTGCAAGCCACCTGACCACAGAACTATGGCCAACATTGATACTTGGGGCGAAGGTTTGAAAACTAAAGCCCTTGCTCATGTGATCGATTAACATTTGGCAATATTCAGGCCGGTAACTAGATGGGCGGCCCATCTTTTTAGCTTCATCTTTGGGGCCGGGTTTAACGTCGATTTGCTTACCTAAGCCAGGGAGGCTTTTCTGCTCGATTTCCCAGGCTTCCTTATTCTGTACTTTATGCTTTTTGACCCCACGTGGGCGGCCTCGGCCACGCTTTGGCTTTTCTTCTTCAGACATATTATGGCTCTTTCTGTTTTTACTGCTGTTCGAGCTAGATAATGGAGTGTCCGTTTTCTTCAATTATACTGCATTTAAGGTTGAAATGCTCGATGTCATAAGTAGGACCCTTGGTAGCCAAGACTTCAAAAACGGCCTTGTCGTCAAAGCCTAAGACCTCACAAACGGCGTCCTCTGCAACCTTGATCCGGTTGCTAAGGTCTAACTTTTTGTAGCGTTCATCTTTGGTAAAGAGCTTGGCGGCGGGAAACTTAAACTCGAACTCAAGCCTGTAGCGGGTCTTGGCGTTTGTCTCACCAAGGCCTTGCCGGCATTCCATGATCTTCTCTTTGTTGCGGAAGCACCAGGCCGAGAAATCGGCCTTGAATCTTTTCAGCTCGGCAGAACTAAACCGAGAGCGGCCTACATGGCTGTAGCACTTATT
>JAAOEI010000553.1_pt1 | contig 14323 bp, 15 predicted proteins | sample 7059261 | NCBI WGS metagenome assembly JAAOEI01 (sample SAMN14008812, study PRJNA610033) | viral metagenome | isolation source: viral particles filtered from seawater | place: China: Hangzhou Bay, Yangshan Deep Water Harbour | collected 2017-10-31
GACGGCGTAAAACTTGAGGCACGACGCTTGATGGACGAACTGTCAGGAAAGATTCCGGCTTCGTTCCCGCGACAAATTGACCACAAGAAGTGGGTTGAGTGGGCCGACGCCGTTGACGAAGGATACGGAGGATTGAATCCAGAAACGTTGCCCGACCTAGGTGCAAAACGTTTCGCCGAAGACTTGCTTACCAATGCCACGCGCGTTCGCAACGAGGCTTTTGCCAACAAGTTCACCGAAGGTATTCGTGCCTACACTCAATTCGCCAAGTCGTGGCTCGTGCTTCGTCCTGGTTTCTATCTCCGCAACGCTTATTCCAACGCCTTTCAATTCTTGGTGGCGGGAGGAAACCCGGCAATCATGCCCGAAGCGATGAGACTGGCGAATAAAATTAACAAGAAACTCGGTTCCGGAATGTCGGTGCGCGAGGCGGCGGAGTCTTTGGTTGACGAAATCGTCAAGGACTCAAAAGCGCTTGACCCGTTGCGCATTCGTTCTCGTGCCGTCGGAAGTTTCCAGCAGCGAGCCGAAATGGTGCAAGCGGTTGAAGACGCCATTCAGTATTCGTCGTCGGTAGGTTTTGGTCAGTTCGGTGAAGTGGCCGAGGCGTTGACGGAACGCGTCGCCGGTGGTCGCATACCGTTGAGCGAACGCGGAGTATTCGGTTCACGAGCCAGAATTCCATTCACCGACAAACGCAATTACGTGTCGCAAATGTTCGGACAAATTCCCGCACTCGGACGCAAAGCAGGTACCAAGGTTGAGGATGCGTTCCGTTTCTCGTTGATGTGGGACGGAATATCAAAGGGTTTGACGCCGCAAGAAGCGATTGCACGAGTCAACAAGTACCTGCTTGACTACCAGGAATTCTCCAAGGTTGACAAGGTTATGCGAATGGTGTTCCCGTTCTGGACTTTCATGAGTCGCAACGCCCCGCTTCAGTTTGAACTGTTGCTGACCAACCCGAAGTTTTACGGTTGGTACGGCAAGTTCAAAGAGCAACTTGAAGACAAGACCGCCGAGATGGAAGGTCGTGCGTACCTTGAAGATTGGCAGAAACAGAGAGGCGAGTTCATCACCAAAGAAGAAGGATTCGGCAAACTTTTTCCGGGTAGAACTTTCATACCGAACCTTCCGTTTGAAGGCGCTGGCGAGTCAACGTTGTCCGACTTGATTGAACGACCAAAAGAATTCATAGCGAGCATAAACCCGCTGTTCAGGGCACCTGTTGAAACGTTGACGGTTTTGCTTGGCGACCGTCCGTTTGAGCCGGAACTTGGTCAGTTCGGTGGCAGAGGCTACAAGTCATTCGGCGGTTTCCCCGTCGTTTCACGCGGCGACGCGGCAAAAGGATTGACGGTGCAAAAATCAATGCAGTATTTGTTCAACGAAATGTTTGCTGCGTCGTCTCCGCTCAAATCAATCGTGGCCGCATTGCCTGAAGAATTGCGACCAGGCTTGCTTCGTTCAATGCTCGGCATCACCATTGATGAGAATGAGCCGGAGTTGCAAGAAATGATTCGTCGCATGGGTTGGCTCGGTTTTCCGTTCGGCGATATACGAACGGCACAACAGAAACGAGCGCTTGAAAAGCGCATGTACGCCCTTGCCCGCAAGATTGACGAGAAACAAAACAGCGAGTACTACAAGCAAAAAGAAGAACTAGAAAAACAACAAGAACAAATACCAGATACACCTTTTGACCCTAACGAAAAGTGGTGGTTAAACCCATGAGTCAACTAAAACAAATCTTTATGCGCATCGTCGCCACGTTTGCAGCCACAGGTCTTGGCGTGCTCGGTGCAGGCACCATCGCCGGCGTATCCATATGGAAGTCAGTATTCATGGCTGGCATCGGCGGCACGGCCACCGTAGTGGAGAAACTGGCTCGCGCTTATCTTGACGACGGTCAACTATCAACCAAAGAAATCAACGAAGCCTTTGGTGAGTTTGGCGACCACAAACCTAATTAGTCTTCTTCTTCCTCAACGCCGTAGTAACGCTCGCGCCAATTTGGTTGTTCTATATCTAGATGGTTTTCTAGGAAGTTTACGAAATGGAACAAAAAGTCTTCTATATACGATATTGATTCAAAAGCATCAAGTACTTCAATATCGTCACGAGTAATGTGCCAATGATGAATGAAGTCCATACATTGGTTGTTACTCAAAGTGAGATTAATCATTAATCCATTGTCATCGTCCCAAAGAATTCTGTCGGCGGCAGTCAGTATCTCGTTTAACTCTGCTTTGGTAAATACCTTGTGCATCCAAGGACGGTCGTCAGCCACGCCCATAGTCATCCAAAAGTGACTTAAATTTTTCATCCAACAAAAGCAACTCCTTGAGATTGGCATAGGCAATTTGTTTTAACCGCCAAGCATGCGGTCCAGAACAGCCTAAACGATAGCCGAGTTGCTCGTAACTAATGCATTCGTACGCAATTGCTTGGACGATATATTTGTCTTGGTCCAACAATAATTCAACGCAATCACGAACGATGTGGGATATTTCGTCTTCAAGTTGTTTTGATTCAAGTGGCTCAAAACCAGGCGGCGCTTCCATCAGCGCTTGCCAATCTGTGTCGGGTTTTGCAGGTGGTAGATGCTTTAGCAACTCATCTATATCCAAAGGAATTTCTCGGTTGTCCGAGTAACTCATGGTCAATGTGAAGTTCCACCGCATGTAACGAATCTAATCATGTGTTCGCTCCTAAGGCGTAACAAACTAATAGTACATTAGTTATGCGCTACTTAAATGCAACTAGCGTTTAAATGCTTTTAGATTTACAACTTGACCATCGTCGTCGTACGCAACTCCGTTTAATCCGTCCATCATTGACTTGACGTAGTTGTCAACGTCTCCACGAAGAGACGATTCTTCATTCGTTTCGCTCACTGTTACATCAATGTGCGATTTATGAAAAGTTACTGTGAGCGTGACGGGTCCCGCAAACTTCGGGCCACCCGCCGCCACCCACGATTGTTTGACGAGACTTTCGTATTCTCTCGTCGCTTTGTCCGTGTACATGCCATTCCTGCCCGCCCTCGGGCGACCTTTCGCCTTCGGACGGAAAGGCAGCTTTAATGTAAAAGACTTACGAGCCAATTAAAAAGGAATTTCTGCACTCGTTAATTCGTCTGCTTTTGGAGCCCAGAACGGAGTCTTGTTGTCATCGGTTCCAACAAAATGCGGTCGTTTCGGGTTCTCTTTGCGTGCTTCACGGTTATCCCACACTTCGCTGATGCCGGCTTTCTTGGCGGCGCGATGAATCCATGCAGGAAGTTCCCCGTACTGCTTACCTTTAACCGCGACCCGGAAGTTATCGTCGGTGATTGGTCTGGCATTGCGCTTTGCTTCATCCATGCGTACAAGCATTTGCTCGCGTGATGGGCCCATTGGGGTTGAATCACGCATTACAGGGCGTCCTAGCTTCTCTGTGACGCTCTCAAGCACCTTAGTGAAGGCCTCTTCCCAATCGTTGAGACGGTGCTCCAAGTGCTCATGCTTTGCTGTTGATATCAATTCGCTGGCTATCTTCGCGCAGGTCTGCACGATGATTGCTTGATTTACTTCATTTGCCATGTTGTTTTTCTTTCTTCCCACGGTTTTCTGCCCGTGAAGACCTTGTTTTGTACGCCGTCGTTCTCTACTTTCATGCAAAGAACTTCGGCAATCGGATGAAATAAATAACCTGCATCGGTCAATCGTCGCCAGAAGTACGCATCGGCACCCGACCAATACTGCGGGTCGTCCGGCCAGCCACCGACGGCATCAAATGCTTTACGGGTTACGCACACTTGCCCATGGTCAACGATGTTGTATGCATCAGTTAATACTTTGTTTGCGAAACGTTCACCATGTTGTTGCAATCTTGGTTCGCGTTTCATTATCGCCTGCGATGAATACGAAACATCCCACCCGTTCTCGCTCATGGCTTTTACGTGGGTCTCAACTTTTTTGTGCATGAACCAATCGTCGTCGGGCAAAAACAAAAGATATTCGCCGTCAGCAAACAAACGAACAGCATCGTTTATCTGCGTTGCGTATCTAGCAGTTTTGCCACGGTCTTCGTCGGTCACATTGCTACGAAAGATGGTCAGGTTGGGTGTATCTTCCAAACTTTCCAAATACTCAAGCACCTTCGGGTCGCTGGAATTGTCGTCGGCGATGATTATTTGTGTGTTTTCCCAACTTTGTCCTCGTGCACCTTTGTAAGCAAGGCGCAACTGTCTCGGACGGTTGTACGAGGTAATGACAACTGTTGCTCTCAATCTTTTACCGCCCAACAACGCAGGTCTCCGTGCACCATCGGATTGATGTACGAAGTTTCGTGATATTCAAAGAGTTGACGCAACTTTTGTGCAAGTTCCCATTCGCCAATATTGGCGTAATGCTCCCATTCATACGGCGCGTTGCCATGCACACCAGAATGCGGTTTGCGCGTCTCTCCGGCCATGGTGGCGATGAAGATGCCGCCCTCACGCAGGTTCGTGTGGCAGTTGTCAATGATTTGCTTCCACTGCGGCGTGTGCTCAAATACTTCGCAACACACGATGACATCAAACGAATCCGGCATCACGAACTCGGCTGCGTTCATCACCTTGTCTACGCCCGGCCCGTCTTGCATGTCAATTCCGTAATAGCTACGAGAAAAAGGTTCTATGATTCCCCTGGGGCTTCCGTTGATGTTCAACGAACCAATTTCCAACACGTCAAAATCACTACGGTCGCCGATGTACGTTCTCCAATTATGAAATGATTCGTGTACCCAATCCAACGCCGCGTTATGCACCTTTGCCCCACTTTCCTTCGTAAATGATTTTGTCTCGCTCAACAATTTCCGCAAACGCCTTCGGCGGCGACGATTCAATGGTCCTTGAGTGGCGATGGACAATCCGCGTGCCGGATACCAAGACCGTATCTCTCCCCATTGCATTAATTGACCTCACTACGTCGTCGTCTCCGTACCACCACTTCATCCTTTCATCAAACCGATAAGTAAGCGCAATGTCAGAAGACAAAACAAAACAGAACCCACCGATTCCGCCAGTTCCGTCGTAACGACCGCGACAAGTCGTGACGCTCAATTTGTCGGCGTCAAGTTCTCCGTCCCAATACACGGGCGATACGAGTCCATACTTCGGGTTTCTATCCAATGCCTCGCACAGCTTGTTCATGGTGCCTGGTTCAATCTCCACGTCGTCGTTGATTAACGCCACATGGTTGCCGCCCAGCAACGACAAACCTTGGTTCCACATCGCATGAATGCCAATCTCCGATGGAACAGAAACAAAGGAGACAGAAGGAGGCAGAGCATCCTTCATTGCCCTGCCTTCCTGTCCGTCCCCCACCACCAAAATGCGAGCAACTTTGGATTCGCGCAAAAGCTGAGCGACTAACTTTTGCAGACCCGAGTTGTTGGTTTTGGTAGGAATGATTACATCAATTTTACTGATGGCGTTCTTGTAATAGAAAAGGTTGTTCTTCAATCGTTCGTCGTCCGGCGCATGATTCAACGCATTGTGTCCATGCATCAAAGCTTCATGATAAAAGCCAAGACGATACGAAGATATCGCGGCCAAATCATGCAACACCCACCCCCAAGCGTGTGCTTCCGTCAAATACAAATCGCCGCGATTCGTTAGTTCCAAGCCTCGTTTGGCTGCCCAATAACAATCCTGCCAACGAGCACGGTCGTGCGCCCATTGGGCCAACTCAAGCCAGCATTCGCGCCCTGATGGATACTCGCCGACGGCTCGCAACAACCATTCTTCTTTTGCATGCTCCGGTACTTGCCGTGCGATGTAACGGCAGGCAAATCCTCGTTCTGGTTTCCACCATGCACTCTCAAGCGATAGGTGGTGCTTCAACATCTCAATTGATTTGTCGGCCAAACCCCGATACATGAACTCGCGCCCCAAGTAATAGGTATTGCGGGCGTTCGTCGGGTCTTCCTCAACGTCAAGAATGAGCAAATCAAGGTATGAACCACGAGATTTCGTGTTGTCGGCAAAGTGATAAACCTTCAGTCCGTTACAAGTTCCTTGCAGTTCTGCATGCGGTGGTTGCGTGATGTTCACCTCGTGACATGCACCCTTCCATCGGTGAGTAAAGCGCCGCGTGCACTTGTCACCTTGATACTGCAACCCAGGTTTACCTTCAGCAATAGTTCTTTCCACGTTTACTGTGCCGTCGTCGTTCAAAACATACGACTCCCAGTTCCATGTGTAGGTATATCGCGGGCGATTTACACTGCCGTCATTGGGCATCTTCTCCAATGCCTGGCGCCAACCTTCACCAAAAACTTCATCAACATCAAGATTGAAAATCCAATCTATATCGTCAGGTAATAGGTCAAGTAAGTGATTGCGAGCACGGTCAAAACGCCAAGGGTCAATTTTTGCGTGCAAGACAGTAACTCCACATGCTTCCGCGAGTGCCACAGAATCATCCGTGCTGCCAGTGTCAAGGAGGTACCGATAATCAGCATCTTTACAGGATTCAGCCCAACGTCGTACATGCTTCTCCTCGTTTTTCATTATTGACACAACGGCAATCTTTGTCACTTATCCTTCTTTCGTGGCATCGGCCCTCTTAACTTAGCATTCGGATGCCGTTGCGCATACAGCTCCCGGCGTCGCGCATTCTTCTTATCTTTGTACTCTCTGGTTTTACGTATCTTTTGCTCTTTCGGATACGCCTTTTTCATACGAGCAGAATGACAAGCACGGCAATAACGAACTTTCCACGGCGTTCCATCCACCTTGGACTTGTGGCCGCGAATCCATCCTGTGTTCTCTTTGGTCCACGCATGCCCACGACTACACGTTTTACGAACGTGGAAATGATGACGACCTTTGTTTACTTTGTCGCGCTGGTTCAACGCCGCACTACCCAATGAAAGATGGCGAGCATTAACACAACCAGGATTATCACATGAGTGCATTACCTCGGTGCGAGAACCATTGATTTGTTTCGGTAGTTGGTCTACATCGTGCTCGAGCATGTAGGCAATGCGATGGGCGCCTTCTAGTTTCGGGCCCCACCACAATTTGCCATAGCCTTTGTTTGACTTGGACGCCGTCCATTCCCAACATTCGTTTGCCTTGCCAATATCAACCTTTGACCAAAAACGGTCAGGGTTCTTATCCGCAGGATTCTTTGTTGACCAACTCATGGCGTCACCAAGGTGAGCCGGGGAAATCTCCAGCACCTATTTGTTCACGACGCTTACGAGCGGCGCGATTTGCTTGGATATCCAAGATGACGGTGGCTATAGCGTTAGCAACAGCCCAAACACATGCGGCCATACCAATGCCTGCAAAGCAAGCCATGATGAGTTCACCGAGCGTCATTTCTAACGGTTGATTCCACCAAGACATCAGAAGACCTCCTTTGCGTCATCAACGTGCACTGACTCCGTGTAAACGGGGATTGCGCCGTTATCAGTAGCGGCCCGCACAAAAGAAGCATCAGAAGTCGGGTCATACATCATGGAACCGTCAGAATCGCTGTCGTACTCAGGTTCAGCCCACTCGCGCTGCTTTTCCAGCCAGTCCATTTCCATCAAGTCGCCAAGGCGGTTGACCTCGTCATGCACGTGCCGCAGAATTCCTTCCACGGACTCGCGGTCGTGAATCATCGTCTCTAGGACATACCGCAAAGCAGTCATCCCTGGGTCATTTGACCATTCATTGTTACTCATTGCCATTTCTCCTTGCACGGGTTGTCGTTTTTACCGTACGCATTCATCGTAGCACATAACTCATCGTTCCAGTGCACCTGTAGCACATTATTTTTATGTTCATTTGGTAGTGACAACATAAAGTTGACTAAACAGGTCAACAATCGCCGTTCGCCGAAGGCGAATAGACGACTAAAAAGGTCGGGAATACCAAAACACAAGGGAAAAGACGACAAAAACAGTCAACAATTGGCGACAACAAAATAGAAGTCGGAAAAAAGGTAAACAGTAGGCATAACTACCCGCCGCCATGCGCTTTTTATTTTGCAGCCATCATTTAATTACCCAATTATTGTGTGCCTATTTATGTGTATGCAGTGTGTATCACGTCATCATCACCACGTTTGCGCCGCAATGTACGCATACAAGTACCGATACATGAAGAAACCCTGACACTGGAAAATGGCTAAATCCAATGCCAGGGTTCTTCGCGGCGTAATGAATACACTGACCGCCGTAAGCGTTCGCAATGCCTGGATAACGAACGCAAATCAATCGTAGCACTTTGCGTGGTTGTAGCAGTGCATGGTGTAGTTGTTGTAAGAGTTACTGCATGTATGTATATACACGGATACAAGTACACATAGCAGTACGACTACCCCCACCCCCAGGGGGGTACCCCATACCCACCCCCCCTAGGCAGTGCCAGTTGTATATAAAACCATGCGTGGCGAATTCACTTCACTTTTTTTGCGGTATGTTACTTGCTATTGGCTACTTCTTTATCGTCTACTATTGGCTGATGTCTTTTGAGTGGATGCAACGTGCTGCATGTAAAGGTTTAACTCACAAGATGTTTCCGGGTAAATTTAACGACAAGGGATATGTCATTGAAGCCAGGGAAATTTGTGCTCGTTGTCCTGTCCGTAAAGAATGTTTGGATTATGCATTGCAGTTTGTGGCCACCGAGATGCACGGTGTATGGGCTGGTCTAACGAACGGTCAACTTGCTCGTGAGCAACGTAGCCGTGGTATGACCGTGTTTCGCCCTACTACGTTGTCCATACTTAATCAGGGTAGTAATCCACGCAAGCCGTATCGTAAGGCTGTAGGTGGTAAGAAGCGTGGTCCTAAACCAAAGAATACGCGGGGCTCATAGCCGCCCCGCACCCTGCCTAGTGTGTTTGGCGGGCTCTCTCCATGCCCGCTCTTGTTGCTACCCGCCAAGCCACACGGTGTGAAGAATTTTATGTTTCGGACTTACCAGAAAGAAGAACAAAGAACGGTAAGAAAAAGAAGAAAGATGTACCCCTCGCGTACAAACAACAGAATAAAACCCCCCCGCCAAACATCAACTTTAAAAGTTGGGGGAAGTGGTTGGCTCACTTGCCTGGCTAGGTCTCGCAACAGGACTTGAATTCTTTCTTCTCCAAAAATAAATGCGGCATAACGACCCCATCTAGTGGCTTACTCCCCGTACTTATATTGCGGTCGCATGCGCGTTTCGCGTTCCATACGGGTGGGGATGTTCGCCCTTGCTCCCATCTATCACGCCGTGGGTTAACGGTTGCCTTGTCGGCGCAACGACCATTTGAAATTGTATGTCCTTACACTATAGAGATTTCATTACTTCTTCTCGGGGCCCTTTGAACGAATGATGTTGCCACCGTTCATCTCCGGTTTACCTTGCGTTTCAAATACCGTTTTTAACGGCTTGTATTTTGGTTTCTTATTCTTGGAAAAATTTTGTTGAGGCTTTTTCTTTGGCTTGCTATTCCATACCTCGGCGGAGTATTTTTGGATGATGCAGTGAGCTGCTCGGTTGGTCATGGTCTTGAGGTATGAATCTTCATGACCGCAATACTTGTGCATTTGGTATTTCTCAACGAGTCGGATTTGCGCAACTGAAGCGGGCCGTGCCCACTTTTCTTCTTCTTTTTTGATGCGTATCCACTGGTCGTTGGATATCTCCATCGCCCGCTGATGGCGAGCTTCAGCCTTCCATTCGCGCCGTTTCGCCGCGTCATAGTTCATTCTTCGTGCCATTTTTTTCCTTGCTGTGTAGTTGATGTCAGTGTAGCACATCTAGTTGCGGCTACGGCGACGCTCCTCAATTTTTTTTACGGCTTCTTCTTGTTCGGCTTTACGCTTTAGCCAAGCCGGGTCAGCCGACGGCTGGCGGCGGAAAACGCTCTGTCCTTCGCCGGATAACCGAAAGGACTTTTTTTCTTTGGCTTTCTTTTTGGACTCTTTTTCCAAACCTATTTCAGCCAGCTTGGCCGTCAAGAAATGAGCCATCCGTTTGGCGTTACGGCGGCGTCTACCTGGACTCACGACGGTTCTTTACAATGTCAAGGTGTTCCGGATTCACGCAACCCTGCATGTCGCAGGTGCGTACGACCCGCTCTCCCTTTTTTGACCACTTTCCGTGGTGGAGAAAATACGCATAGTGGTGGGCGTAAATGGTGGCGGATTCGTAAGAAAAGCGGCCAAAGCCGTTCGGGAGCTTGTATCCCTTCCACATCCAGTGGTTTTCGGTCTTATCCACGAACGCTTCAAAGCGCATGTGTGCTGGCAATCTGTTTCCTGGCATTGGGCCTCCAGCCCATAGCATACAGTAAGTGTGAGTACACACCGTGCATGTAACGGAAAATGTATTGTTATAGAGGGCTTTTCCCGTGAGCCCAGGAGATTTCATGCCCGCAAGCGAAAAGTTATTGCTCAACTCAGACCAAGAGGCTTATCTTGAATGGTTGATTCTTCCCGAGTATGAACGCAACCCTAAAACAAAACGCGATTGGGCAGAGCAACACGGTTATCACTGGAACACGGTTTCGGCATGGGAAAAGAAAAAAGCATTTGTGGAAAGATGGAGACTGGGCGTTGAAGGTCTGGCTCAATCGCCAGAACGTACGCAACGACTTCTTGATGCTCTTTACTCCAAGGGATTGGATGGCGACACGAAGTCTGCTGAGTTGTATTTAAAAGCCACGGGAACTTTGAAAAATCAAACGCAAATTGACGTTCGTTCTACCACGAGCGTAAAAGATATTACCGATGATGAATTGGAAAAAATGATTTTAGAACTTGGACAAAAACAAAAATCAAATATTGTTCCGCTGAAAGATATTTCATAATGCGAGCGACTTGGAGTGCCCCGAACAACAACGCGTTGCAAGGTCGCAGCAACGTTGATTGGGTACGCATCAACAACACTTTGAAGCGTCAACTCAACGAGTTGCAATCGCAATTGTTGATGGACCACCAACAAGAAGACGTGGTGAGTGGCGGTCGCGCTGATTCAATTCAGTTCCACTATTTGCTTCGCGCAGATACGACCGCGATGACTGCTTCTACTTCTGTACCAACTGCCGCGACGTTTGATGCAAATCAAGGTGCAACTGGTTCAAGCGAAGTAAACTTCGGTGCGTATGAAACTCGTCGCGATTTCCGTCAATCGGGTAGGGGTTTCTAAGTGGCAGTAATTGTCCAGGTACGCAGAGATACTGCGGCGAACTGGACTTCGGCTAACCCAATTCTTCTTGCTGGTGAAATTGGTTTTGAATACGACACTGGTAAAGCAAAAATTGGTGACGGCACAACAAACTGGACTGGTCTTCCATATCTAACTCAAGCAACAGGACCAACGGGATACACGGGTCCGACTGGACCTACCGGACCAACGGGTCCTGCAGGTTCTGCAACAAACACTGGCGCAACCGGACCGACTGGATTTACAGGTCCTACTGGACCAACTGGCTACACGGGACCAACTGGTTTTACTGGACCAACTGGTGCTGCTGGTGCTGCGAGCAACACCGGCGCAACTGGTCCCACAGGTGCCACAGGCGCTACAGGTAGTACGGGTGCAACAGGTAGTACGGGTGCTACCGGAGCAACTGGCGCCACCGGTGCAGCATCAACTGTCACCGGACCTACGGGCGCAACAGGTGCGGCTGGCGCAACAGGACCTACTGGTTCAACTGGAGCAACTGGTTACACGGGATATACGGGTCCCACTGGTTACACGGGCGCAACAGGTGCAACTGGAGTTACAGGACCAACTGGAGCAACTGGAGCAGCCTCAACCGTAACTGGTCCAACAGGACCCACAGGTGCCACTGGTATTGCGGGTGCAACTGGACCCACTGGTGCAACTGGTTACACGGGATACACAGGTCCTACAGGCGCAACAGGCGTAACTGGTGCCACGGGTGATACAGGTGCAACGGGACCGACTGGTGCTCAAGGTGTTGCTGGAGCAACGGGACCAACAGGGTATACGGGCATTACGGGCGCAACCGGACCAACTGGTTATACGGGACCAACAGGTTTCACTGGACCTACTGGCTTTACTGGCCCGACTGGGTTTACGGGACCGACTGGTGCAACAGGAGCAGCAAGTACCGTTACGGGTCCTACAGGTCCGACAGGAGCAACCGGCGCTACAGGGCCAACTGGACCGACTGGTGCAACTGGCCCGAACTACATGTCGCTTGGTTACACGTTCTCCACGACGACAAATCCAACCGGAATAGCAAACGGCCAGATTCGCTATAACAACGCAACTCAATCTTCAGCGACAGAAATTTATATCAGCACGAAAGATAAGTTTGGTAACGACCTAGAACCGTTCTACATCATTACTGACCTTCGTGAAATTTTGATACAGAACGCTGCTGGTAGCAGCAACTATCAAGCGTGGTCATTGACGAACGGTATTGTCTTTACTGGAAACAATTACATACAGTTTGACGTTGCCGATTTTGCTTCATCAGGTGCGGCGTTTACTAACGGTTTGGCAGTTCAAGTTTCTTACGAACTCAAAGGAGAAACAGGACCGACGGGACCAACTGGTGCGCAAGGCGCAACGGGAGCAACTGGACCTACTGGTTTCACTGGACCTACAGGATTTACTGGACCGACCGGTGCGGCATCAACGGTTACTGGTCCAACTGGACCAACTGGTTTTACCGGACCAACAGGTGCAACTGGAGCTACAGGTGCAACTGGTGCTCAAGGCGTAACCGGAGCAACAGGACAAACGGGCGCAACGGGCGCTACCGGTGATACGGGCCCGCAAGGAATCCAAGGAGCAACAGGAGCAACGGGTGCGACAGGCGCTACTGGTAACACTGGCGCTACGGGCCCAACCGGATACACGGGGCCAACAGGGTATACGGGTCCAACTGGATACACAGGAGACACTGGCCCCACCGGCGCAACTGGATTTACTGGATATACAGGACCGACTGGTTATACCGGTTACACGGGACCAACGGGTGATACTGGGCCCACTGGATACACAGGACCAACTGGCTATACGGGACCCACAGGTTCTACGGGCGCAACTGGTGCCACAGGTGCTGCATCTACCGTAACTGGACCTACAGGTCCGACTGGTGCTCCTGGTCAGTCTTCGTCGTTCTACGACTACAAAGCAAACACGACCGCAACGAGCGGTGACCCTGGAAACACGTTTTTGTTATGGAACAACGCGACGCAAATTAATGCGACGCAACTCAACATTGACGACATTGACAAAGATGGTTATGACGTTCATATCTTCTTGCTGCAAATTAAAGCAGGGGATGAGTTGTACATCCAAGACGCTAGTGACTCGCTTAACTATCAGAAGTGGTCAGTAACGGCAGACGCCGTTGACCAAACAACACATGTTGAGGTAGCCGTTTCGTATGTTACCTCTGGTGGTACTGGCACCACGAACTTTGCAAATAACCACAACGTGTTGCTCATCATTCGTGACATCGGTGCGACTGGTCCTACGGGGCCGCAAGGTGCCACTGGCGCTACTGGTCCAACAGGACCTACGGGTTACACGGGACCAACTGGATACACCGGCTACACCGGACCTACGGGAGACACTGGACCAACTGGATACACCGGACCTACGGGTTACACAGGACCGACAGGATATACAGGCGATACAGGCGCGACGGGTCCGACAGGTCCGCAAGGCGTACAAGGCGTTACAGGTGCGACAGGTCCTACAGGGTATACGGGGCCAACAGGGTACACAGGTTACACAGGCCCGACTGGATACACGGGTGATACAGGTCCGACCGGTTACACCGGACCGACTGGCTATACAGGACCACAAGGCGTAACAGGCCCAACAGGTTCAACTGGATACACGGGCTACACAGGGCCAACTGGTTACACCGGCGATACTGGTCCAACTGGTTACACAGGTCCTACCGGTTACACGGGAGACACTGGACCGCAAGGCATTCAAGGTGTAACAGGACCAACTGGTTACACAGGTCCAACCGGTTATACGGGATACACAGGTCCAACTGGGCCAACTGGTCCAACGGGATTTGATGGAGCAACTGGTGCTACGGGCGACACTGGTCCTACTGGTGCAGCCAGCACGGTAACTGGTCCTACGGGTCCAACAGGAGCAACTGGTGCGACTGGAGCAGCAGGAGCAGCGAGCACAGTAACTGGACCAACTGGCGCAACTGGTCCAACTGGTCCTCGTGGCGGCGTTGTTTATAAATTTTCAACAACAACGACTGCTGCAGACCCTGGTGCTGGATTCTTTAGATTTAACAGTGCGACTCTTGGCAGTATCACTGATTTGTATATAGACGATGTTGATATTTTTAGCACT
>JAAOEI010000554.1_pt1 | contig 14309 bp, 17 predicted proteins | sample 7059261 | NCBI WGS metagenome assembly JAAOEI01 (sample SAMN14008812, study PRJNA610033) | viral metagenome | isolation source: viral particles filtered from seawater | place: China: Hangzhou Bay, Yangshan Deep Water Harbour | collected 2017-10-31
TTTAAATCATTAAATACACCGCTAATTTCATCTGCTGACTTCCCAGCAGCTTTCATTGCTTTAGTTGCAATACCTTTAACCCCTGGAACATTCGTTATAGCTTTAAGCATCCCACCAGTTAGAAGATCACCGATAGCAACTGCACCTGATTTAAGAGCGGTTACAACCGCCTGCCCACCAATATCTTCTGGTAAAGCATCCTGTGTTGCGGCAACCCCTGCTGCTCCGATATCCCCTAAAGCTGTACCTAATGCTGAACCTGCTGCACCACCAGCTATCGGCTTACCCTTTGTCGCACCTGCAACAGTTCCTGCAATGCTACCACCAAGAACAGCAGCCCCTCTAGCTAAAGCAGGATAAAGTTCAACAATCTCTGCTAAGAAGTCTGGGTTTTGAACAAAAGCATCTTTTAAAGCTCCTAAAGTGCCTTCAACCATTCCTTCACGACCTTCAATTGGAGGCTTAGGGTCAATAGCAAAAAACTCACCTCGCCCCTCTGGTCTAGCATATAAAGCACCATCTCTTTCTATGACATTTTCTGCAACAAATTTGTTTTCAAGATATTTTTGTTGCGCACCTTTAATTGGTTTAACAGAAGATAAAGCAAACCTTGCCCCTGCTTCATCTAAAGGGTTATCAAAGGGAGATTTTTCAGTAACCAAAAATTCTAACCTGTATGAGTCCAAAAGCTTTTGCTGCGCTGGGCTTAACTTCCCACCTGCTTGCCTTTTTTCTTCTAATAAAGCCATTAATTCAGCATCAATTGCATCAACCATTAAAACCCTCTTTGTCTCTCCGCTCTAAGTTCTTCAAGCACTTGCATACGTAAATCTTGAACTTGACCAGAGTTATTAAATCTTTGCGCCCCGATACCTTGTGGGTTTTGGAATGAATATGGACGTTTAGTTAATTCTTCAACCATAGGGCCTACTTTTGTAACGACATCTGGTCTATCAATAATTAGAGCTTCGTCTAGTAATTTACCACCAAGATCAGCCATTATGTCCTGCGTTGCAAAATCAAAGCTCTCTTTACTCATAAACATACTTGGTAAAGTTTGGTCTATCTTTTCAGCATCATAATCAGTTGGTCTTGAACCTTGAATCTCTGTGGTTAATTGCAATCCTACAATACCCCTTAGCTCTTTTTCAATCTGCCTCATCTTTGCAGCCACTGGGTCATTTGATGTTAATAGGATATTAGGGTCTGTAGCCATTTTGTTCATAAAAGTTTGCCCGACATTTGTACCTATCAACGCTCGCCCTTCAGCAAGTAATCCTGCCAGTTTCTGAACTCTTGGTAGTTTAGCATTGAAATTTGTTAATTGTTCTGCTGATTTTTGTTTACTTAAAGCTCTCAACTCCCCAAATTGCTGCCTTGCTAAATTCAAGTCTGTAGAATTTGGTAAAGCTCTTCCCTTAATCTTAAAAGGTTGCTTGGTTCGCAAACTTGTTGCATATTCGCTATTTTCAAGTGCGCCATAGTCAGGGAATAAGTCTTTATCCCTATCTCGCTTACGTTTCTCCATTTCTAACCCAACTCTTGAACGGTCAGTATCAACATAAGTTTTATTTTCTCTAGCCCTGTTTAAAGATTCACTTGATAGATTCCTGCTAATCTGTGCTTGCTGCCTTGCCATTCCTAAAGGTAAATCCATACCATAACTTGGAGATACACTTGCAGTTTGCTGTTGTGCACCTAACTGAAAAGCACCACTTGGAGATTGAGCAAATTCTTGCCCTTGTGGGACACCAGTAATTCCACCTTGACCACCAAAGGTTTGAACAGCATCATCACCCACTTGATCTACAACAGGACTACCTTCTAAAGGTAAAGTTTGATTTTGTCCCTGTGTTCCTGGTATATCACCTAAAATACGATTTACGCGGTCTCTAATAGCACCTGCTTGATCTGGACTAGCTGCACCAGTTGCAAGTCTGTTTACAGCTAATGCTAATTGTGCAGGGCTTTTAAGTTGAGCCTCTGTCATAGCAAGGTTACCTTCATTTCTTAAACCTTGAACACCCATATCAACTGCGCCACCAAGTAAAGCTTGGAGAAGTTTATTCCTTCTATCTCGCCCACCCTCTCTTGCACTAATCATGGCTGATATACCTGTATTAACCATGTTCGCTGCTGGGGTTAAACCCATATTCTGTAATTGTGGAATGTTCGTTGGTTGTAAACTCATCCTAATAAGCCTCCAATACCCCCTGATTGTCCAATCATTGGTTGTTGAACTGTTGGTATCGTTGATTGTGGTACTTGACTTCCAAGAAGTCTTGCAATTAAGTCTTGCTCATCTTGCTCTTCTTGATTTCGTCCTGCAATCATTTGACCGCCTATGTTACCTAACGCTCCAATTCCTGCCGCTAATACTTGTGGTGGTATTGTCATTATCCGAATAATCCTCCTATCCCTGCTCCGATTGCTCCGCCTGCTAAAGTCCCAACGCCAGGTACAACAGAACCAATCGCTGCACCAGTCATTGCACCACTGCCCATTCCGCCAAGACTAAAGCCGCCTCCATTTGCTGCTTGATTACGTAACTCTTCTAAATAAGCCATGTTTTTTCTTACCATTCCTCGGTTTAAGTCTGCATTACGTATAGACTCTAAATTACCTAAACCTGTCTGCTGACCAAGTAATCTTTGACCAAGTTCTGCTAACTGTAACTGTGCTAACTGATTAACATTACTAATACCTAAAGCACCTGCACCTAACTGTAATTGACCTGCATCACCTAATAACCCTGCTCCAAGACCAGCTAAGTTAGTTCCAACTCCTTGCTGACCAAGCCCAAGATTACCAAGGTTAGAACCTGCTGTCCCTTGAGTTCTTAGTACATCCCCTGCAATTCCCCCTTGTTGTGCTGCTTGTAAACTTTGATTTTGACCAAATGCTTGAGCTACATCTCCAACTCTTTGCCTTTCACCAAGCAACTCTTGTCTTGAAGTTTCATTTGCTTGAGACAATAGCTGATTTAGGGCTAACCCTAACTGTGCATCTCTAGCTGACATTGTATTCTCTGCTGTTGTAGAATCCAAAACCCCTCTAGCCGCTAAGTTAGCAACATCTGCCCCTCTATTCCTTGCAAAAGCATCCATTAAGTTACTTTCTAAAGCCTGCGCTTCATTAATCCTTGCTTGTCTATTTGCATCAAACATTGGATTATTGATTGTTGGGTCTAAAGCTGTATTCTGTAGCTGCCCCATCTGCCTTAATGCTTCTTGTTGGTTCATTAAAGCAAGTCCACCTTGTGCGCCACCTGCCCCTAAAACTCCTTGTAGAGCGTTTGCACCTTGTTGTGCAATTTGACCACCAGTGCTAATCTGTTGTCCACCACCACCTAAAAGGTTTTGTGCTGTTTGCCCGATTTGTCCAGCAGTACCCATTGCAGCCTCTTGCGCCTCACCTGCACCACTTGAAGGAACATCAAATTCAAAATCTCTAGCTTCATCAACTGCATCACCAGACGCTCTTTGTTGTCTTAACCATTGCTTAGCACTAATTCTTTGCCCTTTGCCAAATGCCTCACCCGTGCTAGGGTCTACGGCAAGTTTATTACCACCTTTACCAAGAAAAGGTTTAAGCTGCCCCTTGGTTGTTTTCATTGGATCTGTTACTAAATTTAAGTTTCCAGACTCTACTTTGTTCTGTATGTTTTGAACTTTTTTAGGGGCATTTTTATTACCACCACCAGCTTGATTAAATCTATAATTCATACTTTTTTTAACTACCACCATTAGTAATAACCTCCAAGACCAAGACCAAGATAATCATTATTTGTTGAATTTAAAGTATGATTTCCTGACTGTGAAGCGTTAATCTCAAATAAAGACTTTGTACGGTTTGTTGCCGACTGATTGCGTCCTAAATAACCTTTAATTTCATTCATTTTCTGATCGAATTTAGAAGCAAATAAACGAGCTTTCTCAATATCACTATATCTAACGTGAAATTCAGCCTCAACCCCTAACTTGATTAAAGGCTCATAGTATTCAGGCATTATACTTGGGTTTCTTGAATACTGTAAATAATCTATCGTAATCGTTCCTGTTGAACCAAAGTTAAGTAAATTAACTTCCCAATTTGGATAATTTTCAACTACTAAAGCTGTTGGAAGTAAACTATTCCCTTGCTCTCTTTGTCTATATAAAGAGTTATCAGCAACTTCATAAGTTGTCCCATCTGTGTTATAAATACGGAGGATGGTGTGAACATTACCTGGCAGGGTCGCCACACCATTCGTAACCGTAATTGTATCTGTATTGTATACAGAGCCTTGTCTAAAGAGTAAAGTCAAATCATTAATAACATCACCAAGCATGTCTTTGATATCTTCAATCCGTTTTTCAGATGAATCACCAACTTTTCTTGCTATCTTTTTAGATAATGTATCAATGGTTAAGACCATTAGGCTTTAACTTCCTCTTTTTTTTCTACCTTCTTACTTGCTACTTTTGGAGCAGGTTTTTCTTCAACCACTGCTTGTCTTTGCATTTGTTGGAAAGCACTTAACTTATTAAGGTCAGTGTCAGGGTCAATAACGCCTGCCATTTTAAGTTGGGCAAGAGATGCTTCAATTGCTCTATCCTGCATTGACTTACCATCTTCTGGAATGGGTAATTTATGTTTTACAAACAAATCATGTATCTGTGGATGATAATCAATAAAATATTGTGAACCATAATCTTTCTTTAAAGTTCTTCCTGCTTTTCCACCATAAACCCAACGATCACCATTTTGCTTTAATAGTTCATCTGTAATTTGAACAGCGGTTAATGGATTTCCAGTAGAATCAAAAGCATCTCCATCTTGAATGTCAATGGAAGCTCTACCCTGTGGGATTGTAAAATTTAGTTGTTGTGGACTCCAATCTTCACGGAACAACCCTAAAGTGTGTTCTGTTGTCTTGAATCTTGTACCTTTAAAAAGTTTGATTTTCTGCATTTAGTTTATACCTCTCTCTACCTATAAATTACCAAAACAACGAAAAAAGCCCCGAAGGGCTTTAATCGTGTGAAGGTTAGTTATTACTATTAACCAGCAATTGTATGAGATAGACCAGTAACTAATCTTGCTGAATCAGCCATAAATCTATACTCAAGACCGTATGCACCGTAGATTGCATCTTGAATTGCCATTTTATCGTTAGCAACAAGATTACCAGATGGGATTCCTTTCTTCTCAGAAACTTTACCCATTTGACCATTCTTGAGGTGGCATAACTCTAAGTGCTGTGCATCAAAGAATAATGCTTCATCTGTTTTACCACTTTGATCGTAAATTTCATGTCTTACAAAGTCAATCGGTAAGAAGTTGTTTTCGTAAGTTGTAGCTTTAAGACCAAATGTCTCATCACCAACAACCACGTTAGTTTCAACTAAATCCTTCATAACTTCTTGGATTTTACGAATGAATACAGAACCACATAGGCAAGTGATACGTCCACCCATGTTTGCATCTTGGATTAAAGAAGCGATTTCATCAAGTTTTGCTCTTGTGATATCATTTCCACCACCAACTAAAGCACTTGCTGCTACTGATGTTACAGTACCTTCAATACCTTGAGTTGAGTAAATAATGTTACCACTTGCATCTGCTTGCTTGTTGATAGCACCTTCAACTAACGCTCTTTCAAGCTTAACTAAAAGGTTACCTTTTGCTCTTTCTTCTTTATCTTCAAACGCCATACGACCATTACGCTTAGTTTGCTCTTCTTCCCAAGTTAAACCGTAATCCTCTCTGAAGATTTCGATATAGTTTACAGAAGCAGTTGGTCTGCTATCTATAATTGACCCAGAAGTTGAACCAGTGCTTGCTGCTGTTGCAACTATTCTGATAACATCTCCATTTGTTTTAGTTTGTGGAGTTGCGTTAGATAAGCTCCAAGGGAACGCAGTTAAACCAGTAAATCCAGTTTGTTGGAACGCTGGGTAAACTGTGATCTCATCTGGAGTTGCACCTATGTTTGTAGCAGTAACATAAAGATACTCATTAGTTGTCATGTTTTTAACAATATCGCCTGCTCTAAGAATAGAAGCGTCTGCAACTGTTAAAGTGTTAGTCGAACCATAAGTACCAGTAGTTAATGTACCTGTAACTAAAGTAGTCTCAAGAGTTAAACGTGGATCATGAGTAAGAATCTCAAATTCCATTTGCTCAACTTCTTTTGACTCTAAACTAATTCTTGCTTTTCTTTGGTCATTTGTTTCCTTTGCTCCTGGAACATCACCAAAGCCACCTACCATTAAAAGGGCTGTTTTTGTTGGTTTATAATATTTATCTTTCGATAACTCAAATTCAACCCTTTTGTACTCTTCTGTACCTGGTGCAAAAGGTGTACCTAATCCTGTAATTGTAGCCATTGTATTTTACTCCTTGTTTATCTTCTGACTGATGTTACTGAGAAACCAGAGTCGCCACTACCTGAATTGTAAGTTCCTGCGCCATTTGTACCATTTTGACCAAATCCACTAGCGTTACCATAATTACGCTCTTTCTTTTGCTTCATTTCATAATATTGTTGCCCTAAAGCATCCATATTATTTAAAACAAAATCTGCAAGCTTAATCTTTTGTAGGTTCTGAATACCACCAACTTGTTGGATTGCTTGAATTTCAAGTTGATTTAACTCTCCTTGAATTTGTGCTTTTTGCTCTCCTGTAAGCATTGGATTATTTAAAACTTGTCTCATTTCACCAATTTTAGGGTTAATTGCAGCCGCAACATCATTTACGTTAGACATTTCATTTGCAAACTCTTCCCCATATTGATCCTTGAGATTGTTTAAGTATTCCTGCTTAGCAACTTGTTGGTTTGCCGCAAACTTTTCCAACTCAACATATTGCTGTTGTTGTTGAAATGGAGTTAAGGCTTCCTGTACTCTTTGATCTACTAAAGATTGAATGTAATTAGGATCACTTGCTAATTGATCAAATACATCTGGCTGCGACTCTTGACCTGCTAAACCTAAGCCTTGTGTTAAAGCATTTTTTAACTGATCTACAGTCTGAACTTGCCCCTCTAAAGCTTGAAGCTTTCTTTGATACTCAGATAATTGCGATTGTGATTGATGAAACGCTCTCTGTGTATCTTGGAATCTTTTCTCTAAAGTGCTGTAGTCGCCACCTGTACTATTACCTTGTTCACCGAGTCCACTACTTGTACTGTTAGCAGGGGTGCTTGATTGTGCGAGTCCTTCACTTCCAGAAGAAGATGATGGGGCACTTGCTCCGACTCCGCTATCATTAGTGGGGGTTGATTGATTTTCTAAATTCATATATATAATACCTCTCTCGCCCGATATTATATACAAACACTTAATAAACTAATTTGTTAAGCAATTCCTCTGGGTTCTCAGATAGCTCAAAAGCCTTCTTTCTAAGGGTATTTACTTGCTTCTCCAAAACCTCTGGATTTAATTGACCGATAAGCTCTTTAATCGCTGATAATTGCGCTCTAACAATCTTCATTCTTTGTAAATCGTCTTTACTATACTCATAATGATCGTTAATACTTAATTCTTTTAAAGCAAGGTTATTTAAGGCAACTTGTTTAACTTGTAACCATTTCCCAATTCGATCAATAATTTTCTGTCCTTCCATTGACTTAATTGCAAAAGAAACTTGCTCTAACTCTGTTGCCTGCGCAAAAAGTTTGTTAATCTCTTCATTTACTTTTTTATTATCCTGGGTTTCCTGCATTTATGTTACCTGCTGCTATTTGATCTGGGTTTGGTGCTGGTGGTGGTTCTGCTCCCCCTGCTAACCCTGGCTCTTGCGCTACGTTCCCTGCTTGAGCCTCTGCTACCCCTGCTGCTTGTTGTTCAATCTGGAAACCAACATTTGCACGGGCAAGTTGAGTATATTCATCAAAGCTAAGTGGGAAATATTTATCAACATTCTCAAATTCACCTTGAGTTTTAAACCAGTCTTTAATCATCTCTTGAGTAGTGATACCTGGGTTTGTTTGCGCTAAATTAATAGCCTGCATTAACTGTTGAAGCTTTCTATCTTTCTGTGCATCTAAATCTGCACTTAATCTAACTGCAATATTCGCCATTGGTGGAATATCATCTCTCTCTAAATAGATAATTTCTGCTCCAGATGGTCCAGTAACTGGGAATATTTGGTCAAGGTCTAAATAGTCATAATTAAGTAATAACCACTTTTCACCAACTTCTTTAAGCCCTTCAGATATGGTTCTAACCCCTCTTGAAAGTAATTTAGAACCAAACTGTGCTAACTGTGCAAACTGTCCCTGTGATCTAACATTTGATCCTGGGGTTTCCCCTCTTAAAATCTCATCTAAACCCATTGCTCTACCAGTATCATTGATAAGCTCTTGTTTTTGATTAGATACCTGTGGACTAAATAAATCAGGTCTAGTATGATCTACTCCCCCTAAGTTATTCATTGTTATAACTGCACCTGGGAATAGATTTTCCATATCTTCTTGAACACCAGGTCCAGCATCTCTTGCAACCTTAGTATATCCTCTAAAGTGCATTAACATATTATCTGCTTCTAATGATTGATACTGATTAATAAGTCTCCAATGAGCAACAATAACCTCATAATCTGATTTACCATTAAATCTCTTGAAAGAATCATAGTTTTTAATGTGTGTAATCGGGTCAGTAAGGTTTCTATATCTTTGTCTTCTACCTAAATAAACTGCTCTATTCGCTATGCTCTCCCATTCCCCTGTATTTGGGTTAATAAGGTGCATAACTTCAACCATTGGGGATTCTTCATCAATTGGAGATGATTTACTGTACTTATCTGAGTGAGTTTCAACAAAAATGTTACGCCTATTATCATCATAGAAGTAACTAGCCATTTTAGGCATTGTAGTGCCTTTAATCATGTCTACATTTTCATATAAATTGTATTTCTCTTGATCTTCTTTAAGCTTATCAAAGGTTAATTCTTGTCTATATATGTAAAGTCTTTGTTCACTCCAAGAACAAGCTTTCGGGTCAGTCATAACCGCATTTGGGTCTAAAGTTCTTATATTTGGTTGATTTTTCTTAACAAATTCTTGCTCCATTCCAGGAACTTCACGAATAACAGGTCTTTTAATCTCTCCATCAAAACCGATCTGGAAATTATCAGGCTGTTTAATGATTTTAGTTTGTCTATCCCAATAGGTTTCTAGTAACCAATCACCATACATACTCTTAGATTTACCACCTAAGTAAAGCTCTCTATGGATATTACTATTATTCTCTTGATATTGGAAAACTTTAGTTAATTGCTCTGCTGAATCTACTGAAAATTCAGACCAAGGATGGATTTTCCATAACCCTTGACCACCAGAACCTAAAACCCCCTCTTCATAAAAAGAAGTTTTCATTTCAGTTACTAAAAATGGTAAATAATGGGTATATTTAACTTGCCAAGGCTTTTTATTCCTTAACAACTCATCATACGAATTATACATATTAGTATGAAACTGTCTATGTTGCCACTTGTGTTGCTCATGGCTGATATAGTGATTGATAATATCAACTGCTCTTGCTAAAAGCTTTTTTTGGTCGTCATTTGCTGCCATACTCTCTACCTTTAATATACCAATCCTTGGAAATGACGGTTTACTTTGCGCCTTTCTGCGATCTGTTCACTTGTTTGAAAATTCTCATAAGTGATGTTTGCACCATAAAACATTCTTAAACAAGCATCAACATCTGCGTGATCTTTTTTACTTCCAGTAGTTACCTGATCCGCTGACCCTTCCCTATATTCAAGCTTTAATAACTCCTGCTGACACTGATAAGTATAGTTATTAAAGACATTAAACTTTAACTTCCCATCTACTAAATCTCTTCTAACTTTATCTCTCTTCGTTTCAGGGTCTCGCTTATCCATTTCTTCAGTACGGAAATTGTAATAAGACATATAGTCCATATATGAGTCTTTAATTGACTGAATATGTGGTTTTTGTTTATCTTCAATTCTTCCCTTGTCATTTATTTGATTATCCGCAACAATCATTTCAGGGATAACATTCCAGTTTTGGAACATTTCCTGCATTAAGCGAGCTTGCTCTTCAGTATTTGTGTATTTCTTATAAACTTCTTGTAAAACATATTTCGTATCGTATTTATCTATCGCAATGAGGAGACAAACGAAAGGATCCGAGTAACCATAATCAAGAACAGCAAAGAATTTAAGTTCAGAAAATTTAGAAAGAAAGACTCCATCATGTGAATTAAAAGTATTAAAAGGTTCTTTATTCCCATCTTCGTCAATAATCTCTTGTTTAAACTCATAAACTTTCCCTCTATTTGATACGAATAACCCTAAAATCCTTACTTGATACTCTGGGCTCATGTAAGCGATACCATTTACATGATCTGCAAAAGTATCAGGTACTTCTACATAATCTGCATCATTCTTTATTTGATCGTATTTTAAAGTACGTAACTGAATATCGTTTTTTTCTAAATATTTCTTTAATTGATGTCCCTTTAAATACTTTTGGTTTTCTCTTTTTTTTGCAAACTTTGTTGGAAATCGAACCCACTCTAAACCCTGTGAAATCTTAAAGTTTGGGGCATTATCAAAGGTTGTTGCTTGGATAAGTTTAATCTGATTAGTCTCAAATAACACTGAATGATCTGGATCATTCCCTTGATGCCAGTCGTAAGACCAAGTGATACCATGGTCAGGGGTCATTGTCATTAGAATAATCCCTGATGTAAAAGATATCTTTGTTTTTGCTGCAGAAAAAATTTCTCTTGGAGGTTCTTCATCCATTACAACAATATTTACGTTACCTGACTCCCAAGTACCAACACCACCTGTTTGAACTTTATATGGTTTAAATATAACCTCTGAGGTATATTTATCTGAAAAGTCTCCGTCTTTACAGGTTATGAACATCTTTTGGATTTGATGTCCGATTGACTCTGTTCGATAATCAATTTTGTCCCCTTTAAGGAATCGTTTAAGAGATTTTAAGGGTTCATCTCCTAGAATGTTTCTATCACGCCCACCATACCAAATAGTTAAAGGGGGTTTAAAGGGAAAGTTAATCCCATGCTTTTTCCCTAAACCTTTACAAGCGGCAACAACAATTTTCGCCATGATATGTGTTTTCCCAATCTTATTCCCCCCAATAATTTGCACATATCTGTACTTTCCAATAGCGTTAGTAACTTCTACTTGCGCTAAGTTTTGTCCATAGTTATCTTTAAGTAAAGGGTCTTCTTGTTCTAAAGCTTCTTGATCTTGCAACCCTGCTGCAAGCATTACAAGCTCTTCTTCGGTTAGATCATCTATTAATTCATCATAGGAAAACTCACTCATTTTTCAAGTCTCGCCTTTTTTGCATTAATGTTTTAACTAAATCTGGATTATTTATCAGTCCTTGTTTAACTGCATCTTTAAGCTCTGTTTTATCTGCAATCTGTAAATTAAGTCTATCCTGATGATGTCTCTGCTCCATTTCTTGCTTTTGAGCAGCTAAGATTAAATCTTCAGCTTTCGCGGCATTTGATGATAAAACTCCATGTGCTTTAGTTATTGCGTTCATTACATTCGCATCAAACTTCTTCCCTAAATGATCCCCGTCTTTTGAGTAAATATCACTATAAAGGTTTTTGCTCGCCTCAACCACTAAGTGATTAATTTGAGCTTGAACCATTGAAGAAACTTCCCCAAAGCTTGGATAAAGGATATTTTCAACTACACCATAGATTTGAGCGGCTCTTGTTGCAGATACCCCTGCTTCTTCCATAAAACGAATACAAACTGCTTGCTTTCTATCCTTCTTAGAAGCAAAAGGATTTTCTTCGTTATATTCCTTGAAGATATCTGACATGACTTGCACATGCTCAGGATCACCATAAGAAGCAATCTTTTTAAGTTGATACTTGCTTATATTCTGTATAGAGTCGCCCATTAGTCAATATCATCCACTAGCTCTCTAACTTCTTCATCTAACTCAACATCAATACCATAGATTTGCTCTGCTTTTTTAAAAGCCCATGCAAGTTCTAACAGATCAAAAGGGTGTGCTTTTCCAATTGGATGAAAATACTTTTTAATTTCTCCTTCTGGATTGATAAAATGGATTTGGATTTCAGTAACAAAATTCCCATTAAATCTTGGGAGTTCTCTTCTTTCCTTTGCCATTTTGCGAACCCATGCGTTTTTCCCCATGAATCCTTGCTTAAAATCGTCAGGCATTAGTTACCCCCTTTAAAAGCATATTCAATTCTATCTGGTTGGATTGCCCAAATAGAGTGGATATCATCCCCTTCCTTCCATTCAATACATGGATTATTCCCTTGAATGTGAACTAATAAAGCCATATTAACTTTAACTTTATCCCCAACTTCTAAAGCTTTCCATTGTTCTTGACTTTTAACATAGTCTGAAATAGCAACAATTTCATGGCAAGACTCTTGATACTTTGTTGCGGATTCTTTAGAACCAGTCCAAAGTTGTTTCCCATTAATTGTTTTTGTTTTTAAAGTAACTTTAATTAAAATTTTATTACCAACTGGGAGTATATTTTCTAATTCCCCTTTAATTTCATTGTAATTGGCTAAATTTTCAGAAGAAACCCCTTTAACTAGGTTTTCTTGATCTTTTGATATCGTTGTTTTTTTGATATCGTCTACTGTCATACCTGTAACTATTCTATCCATAATATAAATACCTCTCTCGACCTATATTATATAGAATATTGGAATAATGCCTTTAAAGACATTACTCACACCCTAAAATCCAGTTTCCAGTCCAATCTTCTTCCACTTCGTATTTGAAAATTTCTTTGTCTAACGGCTTTAATCTTCCGTTTTTTTCTCGCTTAGCTTCAAACCTATGTTTTTGCCTTGTCAAATAAGCCGTCCAACGAGGGTTTGTTATTGGATTTAATATCTTTTGAATTTCCTTGTCTTGTTTAGCTTTTTCAACTAAATTTTTATCACAACCCTTTTTGCTGACAAATAAGTTATTACCTGGATCTTCATACCCAACCCTCCGATTAATTGCAATTCCCCAGAAGCGAGGAAAATATACAGAAAATGAATTAAGATGGGGGATACTTGAAGAAGGACTTGGAATTGGCTTTTCTTCAAAAGGAATAGTATTCATCATGATGTCTTGCATCAACTGCTTTGTATACCAATCCTTAATTTTATCCATTACCCCTTTCTTCCTTTAAATCTAAAATTTCTTTTAATAAAGCTTCTGCTTTCCTATGTAAATCTACATCATATCCATACATGCAAGCGTTTGCTAAAGCTGCAAGATTATCAAGTTCCCAATCTTTCATTAATTTAAGTGTGTTTGGATGTAACATTTATTTACCTTCTTTAAAATCAATGGGGCGGATAGGGAATGGTTTAAGTAAATTTAACAAAGCGGATTTTTGGCTTGCTTTATCCATGGGAATTTCCACTTTTCCTTGTTTTATTTTTTCTTTTGACTCTTCAGGTTTAACCTCCTTTATAATTTCATCATCTACATAATAAGCATGGACTCTTTTAGGAGAGCCTTCACGAACCACACTAGTCTTTTTAAGAAACCCAACTTGCTTTAAAGTTTTTAAATGCCTTCTAGCAGCCTCATAACTCAAGTCAAATTGACATGAAATCTCATAAATCGTTAAAGCATTTTCTAAATTTCTCGCTGAAAATTTCAATAAATCCACTAATAACCTTCTTTGTGATCGGCTTAATTTCGTCATTGCTCGTAAAAAATCAATACCTACAAGTTCCAATTTCATTTCTTTATTTTCCATTATTTACCTTCCTTCTTTTTAATCATCTCCAATACAGGTTTAACCTTTGTATTAAACCACCATTCCGCTTTTCCAACATCTTGCTTCATATACTTACGCATTGCATAAACAAGAGGAACAATATCGCCAACTGAAGCTTTTGAATTGTGTTTTGCAATTGTTTCATTAATTGAAATTTTTTTGGGAATATATGTTTCATGATTTACACCACTTTGAGAACCTGTAATCATACTCTCTGAACCAGATTTTGCAAGTCTACGATTTATTTTTGCATTTTTATAAATACTCATTACCGAATTTTCCTTCTACTACTTTTCCCACTGTTTGCATAAGAACTTGGCTTATCTACAGCCCAATTACCTTGATTTAACTTAAACTCTTGTATCTCTGCCTTTTCTTTTTCATGCTTAACCTTATCGACAAAAGCAGTTTCACCAGGCTCCTTGATCAATTTCATAACCCCAGCAGTAACAGAATAAGCAAGCACTGGTTTATTCTTTTCATTAGGGATAGTAAACTCTTCTAATATCCCACCTAACAATAAAACC
>JAAOEI010000555.1_pt1 | contig 14294 bp, 21 predicted proteins | sample 7059261 | NCBI WGS metagenome assembly JAAOEI01 (sample SAMN14008812, study PRJNA610033) | viral metagenome | isolation source: viral particles filtered from seawater | place: China: Hangzhou Bay, Yangshan Deep Water Harbour | collected 2017-10-31
TATTGAAATTCGTTACATGCCTTCAGGTTCAGCCGTGGCAAACTTTTCCATTGCGGTGTCAGATGACTACACCAAAGACGGCAACAAAGTTGAGCAGACCGAATGGATTAGAATTGTCGCCTTCAACAAGCTGGCAGAAATCTGCGAAAAGTACCTGAAAAAAGGCTCGAAAGTGTTTGTGTCTGGCCGGTTTAAAACTCGCATGTATGAGCAAGACAACGTCAAAAAGTACACAACGGAGATAGTGTGCAACGAAATGCAAATGCTCGACTCCAAGAATTCCGCAGACCAGAACTCAACTGGTTCTCCACCCGGCGCTGCTCCGGTTGCGGGTAAGCAGCACAAATCACCAATGGATGCGGATTTTGATGACTCGATCCCGTTTTAGATGATTTGCATGAAGATGAAATAGATGATATTGTAAAGTCTGTTTGAAATATGGGTATATAAACATGGCTATTCAGATATCAGATCAAGCGTGCATTGGCGCGTACAGAAAGCATCAGCAATTATTCGCGGCGGCTGAAGAGATTGGGATGAAATGGCAGACGCTCTACTCAAGATTAAAGAAATTGGGGGAGCCTGTGTGCGGGAACAAGTCTCGGTGGGGGTCTTCAAAAGACAGATTCGCCGCCAAAGGGGAAGAAGTTTTTCGCCATCTTGTCCCGTTTGCCGAGGACAAGAATTTAGAAGAACACCAGCCAAAAGTTGATTTCATAGTCAATGGGGTTTTGGTAGATGTAAAAAGCGCCAAGCTCATCAAGTCGCATGGCAGATACAAGTCAAAACGGTGGGCTTTCTATTTAAAAAAACAGTTAGAGCTGGCGGATTTCTACGTGTGTTTGTGCTTTTGTGAAAGCGGAGAGACATTAAGAAAGTTGTATTTAGTCCCCAGAGATATGATTACTGGAATCACCACGTTAAGCATTCCAGAAAGCGGGACATCTAAATGGAATTGTTTCTCAGTAGAAAAAGAAGACCTTCCTGAGTTTTTCATAGGGCTTTGATTCTGATGTGCGACCTCGGGCGGTTCGCCGCCCTTTTTTACGGAGAGTGAAGAATGAAAATCACCAAGCACGGCACAAGGTATCCTTTCTGGAAAGGCGTTTATGAAGGCTGTTATGGTCGCGCTGTGTTTTTCAGCCCAGACGGTGAAAAGGCATTGAGATTGAAAGCCGATGAATGGCTCTTGAAGAATGATTCGGTAGGAAAGGCGCGGCCCGTGCTGCGAATAGTTAACAACAAACAAACTGGAGAATAAATATGATTAACGGAGATAAACCAGCTTTCCCAATACCAGAAAGCGAAGGCCACTATTTTCCGCATGGGTTAACCAAACTGGAGTATTTTTCAGGAATGGCAATGCAGGCGGTAATCGGCACGATGATCGGCCCTGTATCGCACGATGAGGGAGGCTGTACATTTAGTAGAATTGCCGAAGTATCAGTTGGCCTATCAAAAGCGCTACTCAAAGAATTGGAGAAACAATAATGGCCTATTTTGAAGCGATGGAAGAAGCTGTAAGGCTTGACATGGTAGAGGGTCATAAGTCTGTGCCGAGTCTCATACAATCGATCTTGGGTGACGTGTCACCTAAAGTGGCTCAGGCAATAGCAGACTGCGCAGAGATTGCGAACACCACAGATAATAGCAAGATTGAATACGCCGCAATGGAAGCAGGCAAGCTAGTCATCGGCGCGATATACCAATACCTCGCAGACAATCACCCGAATGCATGGGGCGATGAAGGCGACCTTGGCGAGTACGAAGAAAAGCTCAGGCTTGACCGCAAGGAAAGGACGCGGGATTTACAGATTGAGTCGAACATTTACGCAATCGGGAGAAAGAGCAATGAGCTATGAACTGCCGACAGACCGAGAGCTTGTTGCGAAATTCATGGCAGACCACGGCTTTTTAACCGGAACAGCAGAGAGCATTCCTGATCTATTGGGAGAGTTGAGCAAGCAGATATTCGAGCTTAGGCAGGGGGCAAAATGATCGCAAGATACGATGTTAGATTCAATATTGAAGGCGATGATGAAGGCGAGTATGTGCTGTACAGCGACCATTGCGTTTTGATTGACGATTTAGAACAGCAAATTATAGAGCTTGAAGAATTAGTTATTGAGCTAGAGGCTAGACTGGAGGGGAAATGACAGACACCAGAATCAATTATTGGTATATGAAGGCGATGAAATACAAGCTAGGGAGGAGTGCGCTTGCAACCATCTTGCTCGTGTCGCTTGTTGTGAACGTGTGGCTGGTTCTGGAGTTATTCGCGCAATGATCGACCCTAACTTCATCCGGTTCGCGATTGCCGAAAAGACTGCGCAGCTTGCTCTCGCTGATCTCGAAGCAAGGAAGCGGCTCCACATGGAAATCAAAGGACTGGTAAAGGTGCTTGAAAATGAGGTTTAGAAAAGTAAACGGCACATTGATTCCGGCAGATGAATCCACTAATCGACAAGTATTAGAGTTGGGCGAATTTATTGAATTGGATTTACCGCCAAAAAAGAAAATGACGGATACACAAAGAGGCTCTTTGCACCTGTGGCTTGAGCAGGTTGCCGTCATGCTTAACGATGCCGGGTATGACTTGCCGCTATTTTTATCTGAAATTGGAGCGCAAGACGTGCGAATACCTTGCACCAAAGAGAACTTGAAAGAACGATTCTACAAGCCAATTCTGAAAGCACTGACCGACAAGCAATCTACCGAAGAACAAACAACGGTAGAACCAAACGAAGTCTATTTAACAGCGAGTAAAATCCTGTCAGAGAAGTTTGGAATTGTTCCACCAGTATGGCCTAACAGGTTTTGGGAATGAGCAATGCGTAAGTGCTACGTGTGCGGAGTTGAAATTCCAAGCTACGCGAAGTCTGAAAACACGTACCAGAAAAACAGGCTATGCTCGCTGGATTGCGCGGTGCTTGCAGGGCTTAATAAGATTGAGAAGGCGGCAGAAGATCGTAAAAAGAAAGAAAGAAAAGAATATCGCAAAGCCAAATTGGATATGAATAAAAATGATTATTCCAAACAGTTCAGAATCACAAAAGGAAAGGCTCAAAAACTCGCTAATCTGCTTGATGCTGGGCGAAATTGCATCTGTTGCAGTGAGCCGAGGGGGCGCGCTCAATTCTGTGGAGGTCATTACAAAACAGCCAAAGCTCACCCAGAACTTGCACTCGACTTGCTCAATATCCACGGACAAAAAAACAAGAATTGCAATCAAGGCAAATCCGGGAATATATCGGGAGACAAGCACTCACATGGATATACCGAGGGCTTAATAAGACGATACGGGCAATGGATTGTTGATTATCTAACCAGTTACCACCCGCCGAAAGACTACACTGTAGAAGATTTGAGGCGAATTGGAAAAGAGTACAATGCCGAAATCAGGCACATCAGGGACAACGGCAAACCATCACGAGACTGGAGAGCTATTCCGCCGCAATTTTCTGAGCAGCAATAAAGAGCGCGTCAACCTGTGCCGACGTGATCAGACCGGAATTAATCGCTGTGATCAGCATTGCAGACCGACGTTTTAAAATCGGGTCTTTTTCCCATTTAATCTGCGCCTTCTTTTTTGCCTTGCCGGACAAGCTGGCAAAATAGGTAGCTGGTAAAGTGTCAAGATCATTGTCGATCAGAGCTATTTCAGCAGCCCATTTTGGCACAGAGATGTTTTCGTCAATCGGCGCCTGAGGCGTGACTGTATCCCCGTCCCAATTGTCGCCGACCTTGCCTTGATTCGCTTCGGCATCGATCAACTCGACTCCCGGCAGCTTGTCCAGAGCGTCAATCCATATGGTATTTGTTATTTTGCCGTCTTTGATAATGTGCGCTCTCATTATGCAACTCCCCAGATTACTAATCGACCATTCCCGCCCGCGCCAGAAGTGCCTGAAGCCGTACCGCCGCCACCACCACCTGGTTGAGTGCCCGCTGTAGCCGTTCCAGCGGCGCTACCAGCACCGCCCGCGCCACCGAATAGGGAAGTACCGCCAGAGCCAGCATTGCCGCCGCCACCGCCTCCGCCACCGTACAGTGATGCTCCGCCTGTGCCATTGGTTCCAGAACCGCCAGCGCCGCCGTAAACGCTTCGGGTGCCTTCGTGCGTTGCGGTATTGCCACTGCCGCCGCCGAATCCAACATTAGCCGCTCCAGTTGTCGGAACCGGGGCCCCGCCTGTGCCGTTTGAAACTCCACCAGTTCCCCCTGCGCTGAAACAGCCACCGCCACCGCCGCCTGCATAATTGATATCCGTTCCGCACCCAGCGCCACCACCGTAAGCGGTCACTGTGTCAAAAGTGCTTGACCCTCCCGCGTTGCCGTTTGTGGTTGCGGCAGAAATTGCCGCACCCCCAGCGCCGATTGTCACTGTCTCTGTTGCAGATAATGCTGAGGCGAGAATGTTAAAAGGCACACACGCGCCGCCGCCACCGCCTGCGCCGTAAGCATTGATTTTCCCGCCACTGCCGCCGCCTCCCCACAAGAAACCGGCAAATCGGGTATAACCCGGCGGTTTAGTCCACGTGTCCGAACTGTTGTAGGTTTTAGAAAAGGGCGACATCACAACAGAATTAAATCCGGTACCGTCACATTGAATCAATCGACACTCGCCGGGATACAGAATATAGCTGGTCAATCCGTCGATTGTTTCAGAACTGTTCGGGTCAAGAGTAATATCACCGGTTCCCGAATTGCGCAAAAAGACATACCAGCCCGTCACGCTCGCTGCAATGGTCGCCGCAGCCGTGAATGTCTGGGTAAAAGTGCCTGAGGTAATGTCAATTAATTTTGTAGAGTCAGCAGCGACCAAAATGGTGTTTGAAGTCCGCGCTTCTCTGACCACACCCCCTGAAGTCCCTATCTCGCCCTTGTCACCGTTTCGAGTAAATTTGAGTACCAGAGTATCATTGTTCGCAAACGGGCTTGCCTCACTCGCTGAAACGACCGCAACAGTGATATTTTTATATCCCGATGGAGATGCCAGAGAGGTCACTGTGAACAAAATCCACTTTGTCCCGTCGCCAGTTTTCTGAAGCAGAATATGGCCCTTGATCGCGCTCGATGAATCGTCAAACGTGTCTATAACACTGCTCCACGTGGAACCATCCCCGCCAACAAGATCAGCTCGAATCACTGTAGAGATATTCTGTGTCGCGTTATCCAGCCGAAGAATACCGGCACCTGGATCGCTGTCAGTGGTCGTGGTGGAAAACGTGTAGGGGATTGAAACAGCAGTTCCCGCAGCGAGTGCGTTCATTGCTGCCGCTGTGGAGTTCGCTTGCGTCTGCCATGTCGTTAATTCACTGACATTCGTTGCTTGCCATGCAAGAAAATTATCGACATTCGTATTAAATGTATCCTTGTCCTGAGTCCTTGCTGGCGCAGTTGTCGGAGTCGTAAGCGATTGAGTAATAGTCATGTGAGGCTCTCAACCTGAATAGAGATCAGGGATGTAGTAGGGTAGCGAATTTCGTTATTAAAGTCGGTAAACCAGCCGTAGACAATGGAGGATGTATAACTGTCAGTACCAGCATAAACAATTGCAGAGGATCGGTAGTTAGTCAGCAGGTCAATAACAGCATCAACATCCTCGTTTTCGACTTCCAACACAGCGGAAACAGTCCTTGCATAGGATCGCTCGACCAAGCTGGAATTGCCGAATGAATCAATACTTTTGATACTGTAATCGGTAATTCCTGATCTCAATCCGTACTGACTGGCCCCGATTGATCTTGTTAGGCACGGAACACAAACTCCGCACTGAACAGTTTTTCCCGTGTCGGTAATCACAATCGTTATTCGAGGGTCTAGGATATTGGGTAAGTCGGTAATAAAAATAGCGGAAAGCCTTTCGATAGGATCGAACCACCATCCGTAATGCGAAAGCTCCCATGAATTTGAAACTCCTGAAAAGCTCTCATCATAAACCAACGTCGCAGCAGAATCTCGAATTTCAATATCAATTGTCGCCGCGCTGATATTCCCGAAATAAAGCCCATTGAATCGACCTTTCGGGCGTAGCTCAACGGTGATAGTGTCTTTTTTTGAAGACTGCGAAGAAGTCGAAGCGTCGAACATTCTCCACTTGTTTGTCGAAGTGACCCGCTGCCAATAGGCTTCATTATTTGCCAGTCCATTGCCGCTGATGGTGGTACTCGAAACAGTTTGCGACGCGCTCACCGTGTAGGTACCAGTGCTTCCAGCCGTTCCAGTCAGTTGATTGACGATGTAGGTTCCCGCCGTCACGCCTGAGCCTGAAATTACCTGACCTATTCCAATCGTCCCAGTTGTCAATACTGTGACTGTTAGCACAGTAGTCGCTATGGAAGCCGTGGTAACCGTGGTCGGCAAGATTGCTTGCAGTATGTCGTGCCTTGTCGCAGTGGCTGTATGAGTCCCTGAACCAGCGCTCGAAGTCGATAATGCGGGCCCTGAAGGATATTCCGAAAGATTGAACGAGCCTTGTAAAGGGTCTTTCACGAAATACACACTTCCCGCAGTCAATCCGCTGGGAAGTGCGCCGCTGGTCGAAATTGTAATCGGGGTATTTTTTGGTAAACCGTGATTCGCCCACGTCACCGCACACGGAGTGCCGTTGCTGATACTCACTGTAGTTGATGGCGAAACGACTTGAACCCTGTCGCCAATGGAATAACTCCCCGTTGTGCTGATCGCTGTATATTCCGACTCTGAAACATCAGAAGAATACAACCACGAATCCGGCATGATGTACGGCTTGGGGATAATCGGCGGTCTGCCTATTTTCATGCGACCACCACCGACAAGGAGCCTTCACCCTGTTTCACGGCTTCAGTAATCGCCCTTGCTGTCATGTTGCTACTCACCACAATGGATTGGAGAGAGATTACCATATTTTGCATCTCTTCCTTCATCGTCTGAATTTCTCCAGATGGTGCGGCTTGTGAAACTGAGCCAGCCGAAGAACTGGAAAGGATGTTGACAATATCCTGAGCAGAGGTAGCACCGGACAATCTGGAAGCAACATCTGGAGATAGTCCGCCCGCGTGTCTGGCTAATTGTACTGCGTAATAATCTGCTTGCTCTTGTATTGAAGATGCCCTACCAGTCGTGCCCAAGAAAGTTCCGCTCGTGCCCATCTGTGCGTCTGTACCGAGTCCGCCAAGCGTCGCGCGTGATAAATCAATACTACCACCGGCCCCGCGTACAGCGTCTGTTATAGTCTGGTCGATAAACCGGAATTGTGAAATTACACTTTCTGCCGTTCCACGGTCTGAACCGTGTGCAATTCCAGTCGGTCGGAAACCAGAGGCGAAAGGGTCAACTGCAAAGGTGTCTTCAGCGCCCGGTGTCGGGCCTACCAACATACCAGCCATTTTGCGCGTGTATCCGTCCGGGTCTTTGGTCTTTTCGTGAATCAATGCGCCAGCCGCAAGAACAGCGAGCGCAATGCCTGCTGGGGATGTCATAAATGCACCAGCACCAGCAAGCAATTCACCGCCCGCCGCAGCACCACCGCCAGCAGTTGCCAGTGTCGCAGCATTAGCCATAGATGGCGCTACCCATCCGCCAGTCGTCGCTAGTGTGCCAATCCCAGCCATGCCTGCAACTGAGGATACCGCCGTGCTAACGCCACCGCCAGTTATGGCAGATTTCCCAATCTCTGAAAAAATACCGCTTGTTATGCTCGACCCTACCCCAGAAGCTCCAGAAGGCGATTTAATCCCAACAAACTCCAAAGCCTTCACCGCTGCCCATTCTGCAATAATTCGCTTGACCATCAAGGCGAAAGCATCCCCGATATTCTTAAATGCCGATTCCCCGTTGTTCATGATGTCAACAAAAGAATCTGCAAGGAAATCGCGGGTAGTCTCCCACTGCCTTTGTGCTGATTCTGCTACAAGCCGTTCATCTAAAATTCTCTGAGTTGCTGTTTCATGTGAAACACTCGCCATTTCCCGAGAGGCATCGGTAACACCAATCATTCTAAACTTGCTTTGTTCTATACGGTCGTTCAAGTCTTGCATGGTTCGATCAAGTCCCGGAACGTGCCCAGTCCTGAGACTTTCCATCACAACACTCATATCAAGCAATGATTCAGTCGTGTAATCTATTTTCTTCGCGCCGATTCCAATCTCAGCACCTAATTTACCGACTTCAGTTTTCAGCTTTTCAGCTGTGACAGTCCCTTTATTTTCCGCGTTGGTTAACTCAGCTCTTTTCCTTGCATAAATCTCCATTTCTGAAGCAAGCCGCGCAATCTCTTCTTTCTGTTCCCTGATTCGCCGACTGCCTGAAGATGAATTCCGCTCCAGTGCTTCCAATTGTGTATTGGCGTTTTTAATCTGCGTCGCAAGTGCGTACATCTGCAAGTCAAGAGTCTGCGCATCCTGCTTTAATATCCAATCCTGTGCGCCCTTTGCAGCCCTGTCCTGTGCGTCACTCACTTGCATGTAAGCAAGTGCAAGGCCACCAAGAGCGAGCGTTACAACCCCGATAGGGCCACCAATCAAAGCATAGGCACCGCGCAATGCAGTAGTTGAGGCAGTCAATACACCAGTCGCCGTAGTCGTTGCAGCCATTGCAGCCGCTTGCGCTCCGAACGAAACAACCAACCGAGTCCCAACAATCCCAGAAAGCACAAGCGCCGCATCTGCCAACAAGTCCAGATTGTCAGTCAGTAAAACAACTCCGCGCCCAGCAGCACCAACCGCACTCTGTACTGAATTCGCGCCACCAACAAACTCAAGCATATTGTTTTTGGCAATCGTCATTGATTGACCGAATGTTTGCTGTGCTTTTGAGAAGTCGCCAGCGATTACGTCAGAGTAATCCTGTATCGCCTTGACCAAAACTTGAGAAGTAATTCCACCCTGAGCCGCAAATTCTCGAAGCTCACCGCGACCCATCTGCAAGGATGCCGCCACCGCGTCAAGAATTCCCGGCGCTTGCTCAGCAACGGAATTAAATTCATCCCCACGCAAGGCCCCCGATTGCAAGCCTTGCGACAATTGCCGAATTGCTCCATCCATCGCGCCAGCACTGGCACCGGATACTGCAAATGATTGATTGAGAGTTTTGGTCAGGCTGATAATTTCAGCTTGAGATAATCCGAGGTCTTTGGTTGATCTGGTTAAAACCGTGAAGAGTTCAGCAGTTCCAGAAAATGCCGCACGTGTTTCGTTAGCCGTGCCCATTAACGATTGTTGTACAGAAGCCAACTCACTTGCGCTATTGGTTACAAGTCTAAGTCTGTTAGAGGCGTTGTTCCATTCGTCCGCGAACTGAATAACTTCGCGAATGCTCAGAGACAGACCCAAAGCACTCAATGCAGTCGCCGCAGTCTTTGCCGCGCTCGTTAATCCAGCCGCAGCGGTAGTTGTCTTGTTGACGCCTTTTTCAGCGTTTTCGCCAGATTGCGCCAAACTATCAAGCGACTTTTTCCCCTTGTCTACTTCGCTGGAATCGACTTTTATATTGAGTGTGGCTTGTGTCATTTCTTAATCCGCGAAAAAAACAAGTTATCCATCATTCGCAGAGCCTTCTTTTCCCACGGCTCCAGCTTAACGCAATGATACCACTCTAACGCCTTCATGGATTCTGCCGTGATTCGTGTCGGCATCTGTCCAGGTCTCATTCTTTCAGCACTCAATTCACAGTACCATTCCCACAAGTAGGAAATTAATTCCGGTCGTTCTACTGCGTTTGCCAATTCTTCAGGCAATTCTTTCGAGTGCTTTGCAATGTTCTCTAAGTGAGCCCTGAGCGGTATGCCATCGGATTGCGGCTCGCTTAATGTAAATTCTGAATCCGCATAGGCAAGCAAGGAACCAATCAGGGCTTCATAAAAAGCGTGTCGTCGTGAACCGCTTTATCAATTTGATCATAGAGCCAAACCCACTTGCGAGACGATAATAGTTTTATAGTCGCATCCAAACTGTGCTTGTGTTCCTGACCTTCAAAATGCAACGTGTCCAGAATTTCTTCGCCGTCCATTCTGTACCAGCCAATCACACAACAAGCCAACAGTGATACACCTCTGCGTCTTGTATCTTCGCCGTCCAGAATCGCTGCAATTCGGTCGCGCTCTTTCAGATTCTTGGTAGCGGCAATTTGCTCTTGTTCGATCTTTCTGCGTTGCTTCGCATAAACTTCAGAATGCCGCCCAGTGATCTTGATAAATATACCCAATGGCTCTTGTGATATCGGGTGGAGCAATTCTATTTCTGTTCCACTGTCTGACGGTGTAGCAATGTCCAAACTGTCCAATGATTTATTCATACATCCTCGCGGGTTATGCCCTTGCCCCCTGATGCCTGCAACCCGCGAAGGAAGCAGAACAAAAGGGGGTAGGTACGGGTTAGCCTACATTAGGCAAAATTGCTATCCTGAATCTGAATGATTGATTCAGCCCATGCGGTACTTGCACCACCTGAGTGATTGATACGCGCAGTAAAAGGATACGTGCGCATGATTGAATCACCATCATCAGGAGTGTCTCCACCGATCTTGATCTTGCCCAGAGTGATTGACATAAACTCCGCTGTGTCGGTTTCGTCAGCAGCGATTGCAAGCACAAGCGATATTTCAGTCTCCGCATCATACAGTGCTGATATGGTCTGATCTCGCAAATACTGAGTGAATGATCCTGATACTGTAATCACGTTTCGATTAACATCTGCCGGAGTATTCGAGCCAATCTCAGCGCCAGCCGTTGCAGCAGAATTTGCAATACTTAACTGGAAATTGGATACCGGTGTCAATGTCCCATTGGTATACAGGAAACCGTTAATGCTCGACATAATGCTGGTTTCACTTTCAGCCGTCGCAGATGACATCACCTGAGAACCTGACAAGGTTCGAGACAAACCAATATAATTAACCGTAATCGTCGCATTGCCAGTAGCAGGCGCCTGAATATCCACACCTGAAACTATGCAATCACTGAATAAATCCGAATCAGTCAAATCGGAGTACCATTCTTCGACTTGAAGATAATTCTTTGTATGTGAAGTCATCGGCGCAGTGCAGACTTTTCCAACCAGCGTAAAAGTCACGTTGTCGCCTGACGTGTCGGTTACAACAGGATCACCATTCAGGAACACGCCAGTCATCACACTGGTTGTTAGGCCAGTGATTAGAAAATTCTTCGCATTGTTTCCATCACTCGGAGATTGCCAGCCAGTCCAGCGGCCTACATGCCCAACCTTCAGCCCGGCGCTCAAATATCCCGCAGAGGCATCTGTAAACGTCCCAGCAGAGTTTGGAGTCACGTCAGTTCCAGCAGCATAGGCACTCACCGCCGCGACATCAGCCTCCAGAATTGATTCAATCTCAAGCTGATAAGTTCCCGCCGAATACTCACCGGACAATTGGCCCTGTGTTTTCTTCAAGCCGTAACTTGAGCCAGTCGATTGATGATGTGAAACGATTTCCGCTGATCCGTACATATCACGGGTCGCAGAAAATACCGAACTGGTTCTACGTCGAATCTGCCCATTCGCAGAGCCAACTACGCCCAAGCTGGTCTGTTTTCTGATGGTAGTTTTTTTACTGATCTTGCCTGCAATAGCCATTGTTTATATCCTCACGTGATAAATGATTTAAACCGGATTTTAACTGTTAGGACATACCGGCCCTGCTCGGCTTCGCCCCTGGTGACTTCGGGTGAATCTGTAATGATGACGTTTGTTCCCCCGCTGGAGAAAGTCGCGCCTCTATAAAATGTTGTCCTTAATAATTCCGCTCTTGTCTCAGCCGTTGACGGGCCAATCTGTACCGGATACATCAGATTGATAAAGACTATTCCCAATTCAATATGGTTTCGCCCTGCTTCGCCGTGATCTGGTTGCGCGAATAATATATTTACTCTTTGATAGGCCGTTGTCGCTACCGGTGGAGTGAATGCAACATTCTCCCATGCCGTAGACAGCGACGGACTCATGCCGTTTATTGCAGTCTCTAATGCAGCACGGATATTGCCGACACTCATTGCTTGGCAATCCTAACAATCTGCGCAAACTCAAGCTCAACCAATGACACCATGCCGAATGGCGCTTGATCGCTCCAGCCTTCATTCTCCAACCTCTCGGCATAGGGTAGAGTGTTATAAATAAAATGCACTCCAACCGCTTTCGTTGATAATGCCGAATTCGTCAATTTTGCAATGGTCGCTGAACCTGACGCATCAATCACGTCCAATTGTTCATCGGTCATCACACTAAATCCATATTGCCAATTTCCACGGAAACGCCCACCGACATAGCCTTTAGGTGCCGGACTTTCCCAGTATCTCGGTTGACCAACTGGCGACCGTTGCACAATTCTTTCGCCAGTCTCAATCAATACTTTCCTAATCACACCATCCAGATAATCCGGCGCTTCGTTCTTGCAAAACTTTGTCATGTCAGCAGTGAAACTCATGCAAGCCTCAAGTGCAATTCGTACAGTACAGGAGTCCCGGCGGGATTCGTTTCTGCAATCGACATCACTGTATATTCAATGCCGCCGATAATGTAATGGTCTTTGATATCTGCCGCGCCTTCAGCGTCTAAGAGCAATTTCTTGTCACCCTTTGCAATCAATTCGCCGCGAAGATGTTCGGCAGTATTCGATAATTCCAATAACGCACCAATCCGCGTTGTGTCAGCCGTTGCAGGTGTCGCTGAACCGGTAGCAGGGTTATAGGTTCCTGTCGTGTAAGTCCTCCGAGTAACAGTCCTGCCGAACTTCGTCAACAGCTTTAAACTGGTGTCCGCTGTTTTGGCATAGTTGAAACTCATTGCCGAATAGCCGTATTACAAGCATTTCCCATCAAGTACGGCTCTAACATCGCATCAATGGATTTATATCTCACTGATTGAACGCTGAAACCGTCGTAGACCACTTTAATATCGCCGACCTGCTCCTCAAGCACTGCCTGAGTCTGATCATCGTACAGAGTCGCAGCGGAAGCCTTTAAAGCAAGCTCCGCGCAAGCGTTCTTGATTTCTACAGGGATTGTCGTAATGAGAATATCGAAGCCGTCCACTTCAACGGATTCACGGGGCCAGTCTAACACTTGATCTTCGTCTACCCGATCGCCTATCCAGCGAGCACGATAAACCTGCATCATGTAATCAGTTGACTTTCTGAGGCATTGCTCTCGAACAGTATCCGAAGCAAGCGCAGCCCACGCGGTATTGCCTCGATTACTGTGATACGTCGTAGCGTAGGCGACTGTGCAATAGCTTTCAGCACCTGCTACGATAGTCCCGTCCTCTACAATTAAAGTCACGCATCACCCCTTTCGCTTTTTGATAGGCTTTTCTTCTGGGGGTTGTGCTACTGAAATTTCGCCAGCTACATAAAGCTGCATTGTCAAAGGATTGAAATCTTCTTCATTGATTTCAACAAATTCGCCCTGACTTGCCTTGTGTGTGGATTTAATCCTGATCGTTTTCATCGGTATCACCTCAAAATGCAGAGCCGGAATTACCCGGCCCTGCTCGATCATGATTAGCCCAACAGAATCGCGGTATGTGCAGGCTTAATCACCTTCACGCCCCATGCCAGCGCAAGCTCGTATCGAACTTTGCGATAGCCGGGATACACTGCGACCTCGAAAGACAGACCAGAGCGCGGATCAGTGATAACCTCAACGTCAATCGCCATGTCACCAGCAGCAGGACGTTCTGGCATACGGGTAGCAAGCACGATTGCAGAGCGATTGAACGCCATGTTACGCGCAGCAGCTGCAACTACAGTGATTGCTTTGGTTGCAGCGGACATTGCCACACGCAGACCTGGTGCAGCGATTACGATAGTGCCACCGTTTGACACGTCAGCATCGCCGGTTGTCACTACGTACTTGTTGGTGTCACCTGCAAAGGTAACAACGTCACCAGCAACGATTGTACCTGTACCGGCGGATGCCAGAGTCAGAGTAGTAGCGCCGATGGCATAACCGGCGTTGTCGGTAGTTGCAGAGGAAGCAGTTCCAGCCGTGCTGGTCAGTATCTGTGCGGATTCACGCAGATTCAAACCAGTGATTGAACCAAGAACCCCGCTGGTCATGATGTCGTCGGTGAATCGAACAGAGGAATTGCCTTGCTTGCCAAGAAATTTCGCAGCAGCGGCAGAATTCATCACAAGCTGGTTGTCACTCAGTGGAGCGCCGTTTTCTTTCAGGATGCGCAAAGATTCAGAGGCATCGGTAAAGTCGCCAGCAGTCGCAAACGGAGTAGTGCCAGCAGTACCATAGGCACGACTGAATACCGTGTGCAATTCTGCGAGGTCGGTTTCCACCTCGTTCACCGCAG
>JAAOEI010000556.1_pt1 | contig 14279 bp, 15 predicted proteins | sample 7059261 | NCBI WGS metagenome assembly JAAOEI01 (sample SAMN14008812, study PRJNA610033) | viral metagenome | isolation source: viral particles filtered from seawater | place: China: Hangzhou Bay, Yangshan Deep Water Harbour | collected 2017-10-31
TGTGATACTATAGAGACAGAATGGTGATGACCCCTAGAGAAGAGGTTTCTGAATGATGTGACGATAATGTAAATCCCGTAAACGCCGCGAGTAGGTTCTCTCCAACGAATTGAAAGCTATGTGGGATCGGAGAGTGGTTTGGAGTGGGGCCAGGCAACTGGCCCTAAGAGATAACTCAGAGAGTGTCCCGTGTGGTCTTTCGTAAATGCCTGAAGTGGCTGGTGGACTGACGCTCTCTCTTTTATGGAAGGTCTGGTTGAGCGAATGTTGTAACCTGACATAATGCAACAACGATAATGTCAGTATCGTAGCGAGGGGTTCAATTCCCCTCTCTTCCTGTATCTGACTTATACCCCCCCTAAAACTGACAAGGTGTTTCTAATCTATAAATGCAATAAGGTGTCTTCATGATATTTCCCAGAAATGTAACTAAATGGCTACTCCGTGCATATATCGTATGGAGTATCTGTGCAGACATTATTGTTCTCAGTGGTATTGTGTATCTGTTATTCCGATGAAAGAATTTGATTACTCCCTAGACTATAAGAACACTCTGTTCAAACCCAATGATCCACGATATCGTATCGGGAGAGGAGAACAGGGTGTACTACTGATTCGTCCCTATACTGATGATATCTGTCAATACTGGAGGTTCAAGACTATACCAGAAGCTCGTGTGTCCTCTCAACGTATCTATGACCTATACACAGAGTATCGTTCAGAGGGAGACTTCGTGGGTATGGATATGTGTCGCAAGTTTCTTGAGATGGGTTTTACAAGAGCTCGTAGGTATGCAAACCACGCGAATGGTAGAAAGTATGATGCAGAAGGAAACGTGAAACCACAGGAGAAGGATTGGGAGACAAGTGAGAAGGCAATCTCTGCCCGTATCTTTAAACAAATGCGAGATGAAGTTGCGTATGATCCTGTATACAAGTCTATGCGAGAAGAGTGGAGAGCTCAGGAATAAATAGTGTTATGATTACTCTTACAGAATCCGCAAAGCAATATCTCAGTTCAGTTGCACCCCCCTCTGATTATGTCTCGTTAGGCGTAAAGGGTGGTGGTTGTTCTGGTATGCAGTATGTGTGGGACTTTGCAAGTAATCATCCCAGTGTTACTTGGAGTGATCCTATTGACAATGTTCTGGTGATAGACCCGATGGCAGAGATGTTCCTGATTGGTTCTGAGATTGATTATGTCACAGAGTTGGGAGGTAGTTTTCTGAAAGTGGTCAATCCTGTTGCAACATCTTCCTGTGGGTGTGGTGAGTCTTTCTCAGCATAACACCCCCCCCCCGAAACTGAGCGCATTTTATTTGAACTTCCCTGCATTTTTCTATTGACATATGTTTTTTAGTGTGGTAGGATACAATTATGGAATTGAAAGAACACGAACATCCATCTAAGACCCTTACACCGAAGAAGGAACATCATCCATTCTCTTGGTGGTTGAAGTGGGCATCCTCGCTTATTCTTATTGTTGCGATGATTGTCACAACAAACAACCTGTATCCTTGGAATATGTTTCTTCAGCTTCTGGGAGTAAGTGGATGGTTATGGGTGAGTATCATCTGGAATGATCGATCCCTGATTGTTGTTAACGCAGTGGCAGTGGCTATCTTTATGAACGGAATTGTTGTGTGGATGTTGAAATGATGATTGGATTACTGATACTGTTAGTCACAGGGTTTCTTATGTACTACCTCATAAGGCATCCTGTTCGTAGTTTCAAGGCAATCTTTGCGGTCTTGGGACTGTTGTTGTTAGGTAGTGCGGTCTGGTTTGGACTGTTTGCATGGCTGATGAATTCATAGGAGAGAAAAATGAATATCGGTGATTTGGTGAAGTATGAAGGTGAGTACGGCGAGTCGAAAATCGCGAAAATCTGCGCGATTGGATCGGATAAGGACTCGTATGACGATGTGACTCTGAAGGATGGGGTGTTTCTTACCTATTCGAAGAAGTTGAAGAAGTATGTACCGATTAAGGGTAAGTCTCTTGACTCGGTGTATATCGAAGTTGAGGGATCACGCGGTTCTTTTGACTATATCGTGCCTTCTGAGATTCTTGAATACTAAATAACCTACCATGAAAGAATTTGATCCCTTTGTAGTGCCAACGGTCCACAAGTATAATGTGGATCGTGTGTTGCTGGAATGGGAAAGAATTGAAAGTGATATTGTGTGGCATACCTCTGAGGACGGAAGTTCGCAGAGTTGCCTGCAATATGATCCGAAGGCAACCGAGGATATGTGGACAGGTGGCTGTGGGTCTTTTAGAAACACTAGTAAGGAAGAGTCAAACTATGATACTATAGTGCCTTTGTACAGGGGGACTATCTTCGAAAAGATCATAAGTGATTTGAACGGTGTGCGGACTCGTGTCATGAGAAAACGAAAGCATACCACTTACTCTGTTCATAAAGATAGAACAAATCGTTACCATATGGCTCTGATTACGAATCCACATGCGTATGTGTTCTTTCCAAATGCACCAAACGGTGGACTGAGAGACAGTAAAACGTTTTCAATTCCGGCGGATGGTGTGGTGTATGAGGTGAAAACCACATCTCTGCACACAGTTTTTAACTGTGGAGAGGACAGGACGCATCTGGTTATAGGGAGTAAATAGTTGGAAAAGTATAAGATTGTTTCTACCATGATAGAACATCTGGATAAAGAAGAAGCAGCATCTGTTCTTCTACAATTACAGACGGAAAATCCAGGCAAGAAACTTGAAGTACAAAAGTACAACTGGAGTCCAGAAGAGAAACGTTACGGACGCGATCCAGACTTACATTAACCTTTATAAATAGTCCCATGCAAGATTCATATTTCATGGGACGCGACGGATTTAACTGGTTTGTCGGCGTTGTCGAAGACCGAAACGATCCAGAACAAGTTGGCCGTGTGAGGGTGCGATGCCTTGGTTATCATACTGAGGATGTTATTGCACTCCCCACGGCCGATTTGCCTTGGGCGCATGTTATGCACCCTGTTACAGACCCATCGATGCAAGGAATAGGTACTACACCTTCTTGGTTGACACCTGGCTCTTGGGTTATAGGGTTCTGGCGTGATGCAGAGTTTCAACAACCATTGATTATGGGTTCTCTTCCGGGCGTACCACAAGAGGAAGCAAATCCTGTTGAGGGTTTCAACGATCCTCGTGGTGATGGGTCTATACAACAGGCATATTTGATGAATCCTGTGTACGGTCCATATCCAGGCGAGAGGGATAGTAATCATGATGTCGGTGAACCAGATACGAGTCGCCTTGGAAGAGGCGAGGCATCTGAGGGTCATCAGTCACTTATAGACAGACGCGCACGAAGACTGCGTGGTGACCCTGCTCCTGCAACGGAACCCACAGACCCTAATGACAAAACAGGTATTCCCACTGCAACAAAACCTAATCTTGCAAGTGTATCAGATGCTGCAGCTGCTGAGACGAGAGGGTTCTGGGAAGAACCACATCCAAAGGGAGTCGCATCAGACATTGACCCTTATATCTCTGGTGTGTATCCATACAACCATGTTGTAGAGACTGAATCTGGACACATCATGGAGATTGATGACAGTCCCGGCGCAGAAAGACTGTATCGCCAACACCGCACAGGAACATTTGAAGAAATACATGCAAACGGTGATCGGGCTATCAAAGTTATTGGTGATAACTACGAGATTGTAATCGGTAATGGGAACTGTGTGATCAAAGGTTCGCAGAATATCACCGTAGAGGGTTCTGTTCGTCATCTTATCAAAGGTGATTATATAATGGAAGTCGAAGGTGACTTCTTTCGAAAGATACACGGCAATGAACGAATTAAGGTTGGTGCGAAGTCTGACCCAACAACTGGTGAACCTATCGGTGGTAATCGTGAGGAAGAGATTGTGGGAAATCATGCATACAACATCAAGGACGATGTAAAGGGACGTATCGGTGGTGACACGATCATTTCTAAAGAGAAGTCCAGTGTTGAGATCGTTGGTGGTCAATACAAACTGTCTGTTGACGGTAAGAAGATGGCGTCCAACGAGAATGAACGCGGTATTCATATCAAAACATCGAAAGACTATCTGCTCGATGTGAGTGGTAACCTTTCACAGTCAACTATCTCTGGCATTGTTTCAATCAAGTCAGGTTCCACACTAAACATGAAATCAGCATCTGCAATGACAATAAATTCTGAAAGCACACTAAGTGAGATTGTTTCATCGAATGTCACAAGAACAACTGGTGGAACTCATACACACAGTATCCAAGGTGAACACACAATTGATTACAATGGTGATGCACATATTCGTTACGATGCTGACTACTATAGACACATTGGTAAAGATACATTCTTCTATAACGCAGCTGGTGTCAATCATACTCAAGTTGATTCACCCACTAGAACGAGTGTAGTCGATGTTACTTCAACGACTGTAAACAATTTGTAGGAGATTACGGTGGTAGATTTTACAAATTCAAATCTGTGTGGTGCTAGTAAAGAGATGAACGATGTGTTCAAGAAGTTGGATGAAGCCGCATCAGAAATTGAATCCAAAATAGACTCTTTAGCATCAGAAGCAAAAGCGGCATTTGAAGAAGCACAGAATGAACTTAATTCTTTGACTGCACAATTGCAGTCTATTGAGATTCCAGAACTACCAAAACTAAATCTACAGGCAGAGATCAAAGGACTGTCTGAATTGATACCTGGCACGCCAGCATACATATCAAATCTTGCAAACATTACAAAAGAATTTGGAGCAGACTTGGCAGCTTCAGGAAAAGATTTAGACTCATTAATTAATACGGGGTTATCTGCAATTACCTCTGGTGGTAATATCTGTGAAGCCATTCCTAACATAGAGAAGGAAGCCGGGAGTACAAATCCCGCAACAGAGAAAGCAGCAGAAGTTTTACAGGCAGCAGTTGCACCATTAACTGAAGATGTATCTACCGTGACACAAAATGCATCAGTAACAGAACAAACAGAAGAAATTGAAGTTGATGTTACTGCGGCACAAACTCCACTTAAAACTGGTGGACAGGAATTGTCAGAGGATGCGGGTGCATATTCTGTGGTGCCTGAAAAACAAATTAAAACGATAAACACAGGTGCTGGTGAAACAAAAGTGGTGACTAAAAAGGTGGAGAAGGTAGAAGAAAGAAAGAATGTTGCACCAAAGTCAAAAGCAGCTGGGTTTACTCACAGGACATCTGTCACCGGCGAAAATTTCTCAAACAATGATATTGATATAGCGTTTGGCCCAAATGGGACAACAGAAGTTGAGATGAAACTTAAACATGTGCCTGTTGATGGAACCATAAAAGTAACACAATATAATTTATTTGAAAGTGAGGTCACCACATTTGAAACAAAATACATTGGTGATGATGGTAAACCGTTACTTGGGTATAAAGAGAAGTATGGCATTCACGGTGAAGTAATATTTGATCGAGCTAGCGGTCGGACCGCGGCAAGTGTTTTTACGAGCGGTAATGAAATTAGAATCCACACGCCATATTCAATAGAGGATGACCATCCCGGCGATTTAGAGTCAATTACATTTAAGCCAAAGAGTAGATTCCGCCTAATTAAAGGTAATATGAATGGACCAAAAGCAGGAGGTAGTAATTTCACAGATAAAGTATATAACCGAAAATTTAAGGGGCGGCAGTTTCGCATAACGTACAGTTATAGAGAGAATTACGATCCAGAGCCATCAACATGATACCAATTATAAAAAGAAAGTCTATAGTTACCCTAAATATACTTTATTGGATGCCTGATTATCATAACGTTCTGCAAGAGTTCATATGGCAGACACCTGACATCAAACCAGAGTATCCAAGAATACATAAGTTTTTAAATTTTTGGCATGACAACATTGATGCAGTTATATCAGAGGTTCGTTTATGCGATGAGTATGATACATCATACAGGCCAGTGAAGGAGATTTATAATGGCTAAGAGAAAGAAACAACGTGCCCAACAAATTTCAAAAGGTATTGGTACAAACGTGGATAAAAAAATTCGTAATGCAATGCGTGGTGATACCTCTCTACTACAGAGGATGATGAACAAGAGACATGCGTATCTAAAGGGTAAGAATGTCATGTTGACTGTTCCTAATCCCAACGATCAGGAAACAAACAAAAGATTCATTCGGGTGAATGCAAAAGAAGTATGGGGTTCACCTAAGAAGTACATTATGAAACAAACTGCGAGTGAATGAGTATAAATAATATAAAAAGGATTACTCATGGCGTATGGCGACAATGCATCACTAAATACTAGCTTTTCTGACGCACAGTCAAAAAACGTTAACACTGATAGAGATTCACAAGTCTTTAGAGATTTAGATTTGTTCTTTGGTAAGAAGAGTACATCGAAAGATATCTCAAAGGTTAGTGGTGTTCAGTCAGTCAAACGGTCAGTGAGAAACCTTATCCTCACAAACATCTATGAGAAACCTTTTCATCCAGAGATAGGTTCTGGTATTCGTGGACTTCTATTCGAACCATTGAGTCCTATCACTGCATTTGTATTATCACAGAAGGTTGAAGATGTAATTGAGAACTTTGAACCAAGAGCAAGATTAGTGGGTGTTAGGGCCAACCCTGACTTGGACCGCAATGCATATGAAATCAGTGTTGAATTCTATGTGCAGAATGCTCCTACAGAATTAGTTGATACCACAGTTCTACTAGAGAGATTACGATAATGGCGGCAAATCCAAGAAGACTTAATGTAACAGAGTTAGACTTTGATGATATCAAAGACAATCTAAAAGTATTCCTTAAAGCACAAACAGAATTTACTGATTATGACTTTGAGGGTTCGGGTATGAATATTCTCCTCGACACTCTTGCATACAATACTCACTATCTTGCGTTCAATGCGAACATGCTTGCAAATGAAATGTTCCTTGACAGTTCTTCTCTACGTTCATCTGTTGTATCACATGCAAAGACACTTGGATATGTTCCACAGTCTGCAAGAGCAGCAACTGCAACTGTCGAGGTATCATTAAACACAACAAACGCAACTGCAACGATGGATGCAGGGACAGTATTTAACACAACTATTGACGGAACTGCGTTTACCTTTATCAACCCAACTGCTGTAACTAAAGCTAACATCGGCAATAGTATAGTATTTTCTGATCTTGTTCTTTACGAAGGAACTTTTGTTACCAGTAGATTTACTGTTAACACTCAAGATGTCGAACAGAGATTTCTCATCAATGATAATAGAGCAGACACTCGCACACTTACAGTTAAAGTTCAGAACTCTGCTTCTGATTCTACCACAACAACTTATACTGTGGCCACGGACATTGCTTCTATTAATGGAACCAGCACGGTATACTTTTTGCAAGAGGTTGAGGTTGGAAAGTTTGAAGTATACTTTGGTGATGGAGTTATTGGTAAAGCACTGAGTGATGATAATATTGTAATTCTTCAATATGTCGTATCTAATAAAGAAGATGGTAATGGTGCCTCGATCTTCACATCTGCTGGTTCTATAGACGGTGTTACAAATGTTGGAGTAACAACCATTCAAAACTCTATTGGTGGTTCTGAACCAGAGACAATTGAATCTATTAAACTTAATGCACCATTGGATTATGCTTCACAGAATCGAGCGGTTACCACTGAAGATTATAAAACACTTGTAAGACAACTCTTTGCAAATACACAAGCTGTTGCGGTATTTGGTGGAGAGTCTGGTTCTTTTGATACTAGTGTTGGTGTAACATCCACACCAGAATTTGGTAAAGTGTTTATTAGTATAAAATCAACCACAGGTCAAACCCTAACGGAGACACAAAAAGAACAACTTAAAACTGATTTGCAAGAATACACAGTGGCTTCAATCACTCCTGTGATTGTTGATCCAGAAACTTTATTTCTCATATTGACTTCTAATGTCAAGTACAATCCAACGGCCACAACAAAAGGTCAAGCAACTATTGAGTCAAATGTTCGTACCACGATTACGAATTATAATACAGACAAATTAAATACGTTTAACGGATTGTTTCGACACTCTGAGCTATTAGGATTAATTGATGATACAGATACTTCGATAACCAGTAACTCAATAAATGTCAGTCTCTCAAAACTTTTTACTCCCACTTTAGGAGATTCTAAGAGTTATAAAATTTATTATAATAATGCTCTTTCTAATCCACACTCTGGTCATAATGCTTCTTCTGGTGGTATTACTGCATCAACTGGTTTTGGTATAACAGGTCAGACAGGACTAGAGTTCTTCTTTGATGATGATGGCGCAGGAAACTTGAGAATTTACAGATTGGTTAGTGGAGTTAGAACTTATTATGACAGTACTGCTGGAACAGTCGATTATTCTGCTGGTATCATCTCTATAAATCCATTATCCATCAGCAGTGTCTCAAATGTTGACGGTTCAGTATCCACACAAATTCGTATTACTGCTACACCAGACTCATTTGATGTTATTCCAAAAAGAAATCAGCTATTGGAAATAGATTTGGTTAATACCTCAATAACGGCATCCAGTGATACGGTTGCTCAAGGTAATGACTCTGGTAATGCTTCATTTACAACAACGTCTAGTTATACAACACCATCGAGTTATTAAAAATGGCACCTTTTGACGGTAGATATTCACCAGACCTAATCAACAAGGTCAGTACACAAATAGATGGTCAACTCCCCGACTTTGTGGCAGATGACCATCCTGTGTTCTCATCCTTTCTTCAGAGTTACTACAAGTATCTGGAGTCTGGTGAACTTGTCGTCTCTGCAACAATCGATAATCTACTTCTTGAGGTGGAGACAACCACTCGACTTCTTGACGAAGAAGACAATAGGATTGTTCTTGAAAAGGGAACAGGAACAACTGGTAAATTTGAAGTAGGTGAAACAATCACTGGGTCTACTTCTAAAGCCACTGCCGAAGTTCTTGTTGACGACTTGGGTAATACTGAAAAACCAAGATTATTCATTACGTCTCAACAACAGTTCGTAACTGGTGAGACAATCACGGGTGGGACATCTGGTGCTACTGGTACAGTAACAAGTTATCGTGCAAGTCCTGTACAGAATATTCAACAACTTCTTGCATACGCAGATGTTGATAATACTATCTACGACTTCCTTGAAGAGTTTCGTAAATCATTCATGAATGCAATTCCAAGCAGTCTTGCTACTGGATTGGACAAAAGAAATCTTACAAAGAATATTCGTGAACTCTATCGTAGAAAGGGAACGCAAGAAGGTATTAAACTTTTCATTCGCATTCTTCTAGATGAAACTGCAACAGTTTTTTATCCAAACACAAGAATGCTTCGTGTATCTGATGGAGATTGGGATAAACCAACTATTATTCGTGCAAGTCCAATTGGTAATCCTGTTCACGGAGAATTATCAGGACAAACAATTACTGGACAAACCTCTGGAGCCACTGCAAGAGTTCAATCTTGTGTAACATTTGTTGATCCATCAGATCAAAGTACAATTGTTGAAATTTCCGTAGGGGACATTTCTGGGACATTTACAAAGGATGAAGAGATACAAGGTGTCTCTAGTGTAATTGATGTTGTTTACAAATATAATATCAGACAAATTGTAACATCCGAAACAGTTACCAATGATGGTATTTTATATTCTGTCAATGATGAGATTGATGTTGAGACATCAACAGCAATCGGCAGTGGTGATGTTGATGCTGTTGTTGGCACTGTTTCTACTGGTTCTGTTAGTGGTGTGCAAATAGACGATGGCGGAACTAATTATGAAATTGGCGATGTTCTAACATTTACAGACAACACAAATCAATCTGGACTCACTCAATCTGCATCTGGTCAAGTCGCAGTTGTTCACGGTTCTATTATTTTAGAAGACTCATTGGATAATGATACTTTACTTCAAGAGGGTGCAACTAATAGAGGGGTTGAATTTTTCAACATTGTTCAAGAAGATGGTGGAGAACTGTTTTTCGAATCAGGTAATGCGGCAACCTATGTAGATGGTTTAAATACCGAGTCAGTTCTTGGAAATAGAATTCAAGCAGAAGCTTCTCTTTTCATAAACCAAATTGATACAAACAAGAGAGATGATGACTCATTTATTTTAGAGTCTGGCTCTGGTGATATCACAAAGGTATTTCTACAGGATGGTGGATTTGGATACTCCAAACTACCAACTGTAACAGTAACATCGAAGTTTGGTGCGAGTACAAAACTTCTTGCAACTACAAATGATATTGGTAGAGTTGATGATGTAAATATAAGGACCAGTGGTTTCGATTATCAAGTTGCCCCTGCAGCTGAGTTTCGTGCAAACTTTGTTGTTAAAGACATAACTGGAACTTTTACTGTTGGTGACACACTAACAAGTCATGTAGGGACAGTTCGGGCATTTGAAAGTGGCACACAAGTGCTCACTGTTTCATTCTCTGATATCGAAAGAATTGTCATAGAAGATGGTGGTACAGATGGTAGTGGGACAAATGCTGGTGACAATATTGTTCTTGATGGGACAGACCCAACAGGTGCATTTGATGACGGTGATTTCTTAATACTTGAGGATGAAATTGATTTTTCTGGTAATGATGTTTCCATCACAACTGCATCTGCTAGTGCAACGATTGTAAATGCAGACATTGCAAAAGGTACATTTAATGTTGGTATGACTGCCGATAAATTTGGTAGGTATTCCGGCATTGAAAGTCTTATTGGTGAAGACCTTATTCGTATTCAAGACTCATTGTATTACCAACAATTCTCATATGAGGTTCAAGCAAATTCCAGTGCAGACCTTTATATAGAACCTCTTAAGAAGGCCGTCCATCCATCTGGTTTTAATGTGTTCACTAAGGTTAATAGTGTGACATCTGTTTACGCTGGTATCTCAACACCAACAGGTGCAACACTTGGTGATGAGTATGTTGCAGATACTAATACCTTTAGTCCAATACTCGCATCCACGTTCGAGACACTATTTGATGAAACTAAACAAAGAAGACACAAGGCATTTGATGGTTTAGCAGACCATATTGAATTGGAAGATGATACGCCCGGGTTCCCTGGCTCTATTCGAGCAGAAGGTGCAACTTCAAGTGAAAGTGGTGAAAAGATTGTATTAGAAGACGGTAGTACGGACAACGAATATGATCTCAGACTTATCAGAAAATTTGAGGTTCTGGTTGTCGCAAATCCAACTCGCACTAGTGATAATACAAACGGAATATCTTTTATCGGTAATGTGACTCAAGAGAGTATTCTTGGTGATACTCTTGCTATGGAACCTGAGCGTACTTTTGAAGTAGATGGTATGGTTGGTGACATACTCCTTAACAATACGGCAGATATTGGCCTTGCTGATGTTGGTGACAGAATACTTTTAGAGAGTGATCAAGATGTTAATATTGGCCAAGGTATTTCTGTTAATGATTATAGTCGAGTAACGGAAGGATTTAACTTAAGTGATATAACAGTCGAGGATAAGTTAAATATAACCGATGAGTTTAACACTGTTAATATTCTATTAGAAGATAGTTCTCCTGGCTCTATTATGCAAGAAGATGGCACAACGGTTTCGGGAACATATGGAGATGAAATACTCCTAGAAAAAGGGACAGGGTTAACAATTGGCGGGAAACTCTCTCTTGAGAGTCAAGTTATTGCACTTGAGGATGAGACTTCAGTTGGTCAAACACCACCAGATGTTTACTCTAGTCAATCAGCGGTTCCAAGATTTACCCGCTCTGCCGAGGTGTATGTTAGTGTAATCGGAAGACTGCGAGGTGAAGATGCATTAGATGGTGGAGATGTTCAAATACAACTTGAGACAAATACTACAGATTTGTCAGGGACAGTCATTGGTGAAAATAACATTCTTCTTGAATCTGGAACAGCAGCTGATTATCTTGAAAGGATATATGGAACAATACCAGTGGGAGTAACCTTTGATGATACAGCTTCAACCTTTGACTCTAGTGATAATAGATTTGATGCAGGGGTTCCTAGCTAGGAATAATATATAATCAGGTTGTTAATTTTTTTATAAATAATAATAGTAAAAAAGGAATGGCAAATGGCAAAACAATCAATTGGTTTAGGAACCACTGCTAATGACGGCACCGGCGATACAATTCGTGCGGGTGGTGATAAGGTCAATGACAACTTCGATGAGATTTATGCTCTTCTTGGTACTGGAACCGCATTAACCAGTGGTTTAAGTGCAACTAGTTCTGTTGTTACACTTGCTGGTCCTACTATTACTGGGGTTGCATCATTTGCTGCCGGTTCTGCCGGCGCACCATCAATTACAAAAACTGGTGATACCAATACAGGTGTCTTCTTTAGTGCAGCAGACGAGGTTGCAATTACCACGGGCGGAACACAAAGATTAAAAGTTACTAACAGTGGTCTTGAAATTGCAGATGGTGGTACAATTGGTTCTGCTTCTTCAACATCTGCAATGACAATTGCATCGACAGGTATTGTTACTTTTGTAGATGATATTGTTATTAAAGATGGGGGAACATTTGGTACTGCAACAACTCCCGCAGCAATGACAATCGCCGCAAATGGTAACGTTACATTTTCTGGAACAGTTGCTGCTGTAGGAACAGTGGACTTTGAAATTAAAAATTCATCAGGAACAACACTAAAAACCGTAAAGAGTTTCGCATAAATAACTGTAGGGTTAAAGGAATAACAAATGACCGCAATTATTACACAAAAATTCAGACAACATAACGCCGAACAGTTTTTTGAGTCATTCTCAGAGGCTGCGAAGTCAACATATTACATGTTGATTGGTAAGGCAACCCCATTTACTTCTGGAACAAGTGGTGGAACTGATAGTTTACCACCCACTCCAGTAGATGACGTTTCTAGTGAGTTCTACGTTTGGGATCAAACTATTGCTGGAAAAAACATTGCTTCAACTGACATCTCATATGTTCTTCCTCGTAGGGATTGGGCAAACTCAACAACATACGACATGTATGATGATACGATTAGTGCTTCCAACACTACAACCTCTGGAGCTACAAATCTTTATGACTCAACGTTTTACTTTAGAACGTCAGACAATCGTGTGTATCTAGTATTAGACAATAATGCCGGCACTGCATACTCTGGTTCAGAACCAACTTCTGAATCGAACACACCATTCGCTTCAGGTGGATATGTACTAAAATACATGTACACTATTAGTGCATCAGATCAGGTTAAATTCTTGACAACAGACTTTATGCCAGTTCGCACAGATACAACGGTGTCTGCTGCAGCAACAGATGGTAAGATTGAGTCACTTGTTGTAACTGGTGGCTCTGGTTATACTCAAGGAACTTATTTTGCTGCGGTATATGGAGATGGCGCAAACCAAGGAACTGCCTCTGGTGCAATCGTAAAGATTGTTGTAGACTCAGATGGTGTGCTTAATGCATTTGGATTAACTGATGGAACAGACACAACAATACAATCAGGTGGCTCTGGTTACACTTTCGGTCAGGTTAATCTTGGTGCTGGATTTACATTCTCCGATGCAGGGTTGACATCTACATCTAACATAGGTGGCTCTGGTGGTTCTATTCGTGTTGTAATTAGTCCAAAAGATGGGCACGGTGCAAATGCAGTTGATCAACTTGGTGGTCACTATGTTATGTTGAACACACTTTTTATTGGTGCAGAACGTGATGACCTTCTAACAGGTAATGATTTTAGAAATATTGCAATTGCAGTTGACCCAACTAATTACGGAACATCAACAGTTGCAACAGATGCAACCATTCGTCAAACCTATGCACTTAAACTTGCAAGCAGTGGCCTTAGTGGAACATTCACTGCCGATGAAAAGATTACGCAAGCCTCAACAGGAGCGGTTGGTAAAGTTGTTGAGTGGGATTCAAGTTTGAACATTCTTTATTATCAACAGGAACGTTATGCTGACTTCGGCACACCCTCAGCTAATGGTGGACTAATCGCGTTCTCAGGTGCAAATGCTGTCACTGGTGCAGACTCATCTGCGACAGGAACACCAGATGCTGACGCAGACAGTGCAGTGACACTCTCTGGCGGTAATACAATTACCTTCACAAACGGATATGCAAATCCAGAGCTACAACCCGATAGTGGAGACATCATATATAATGAGAACAGATCACCAATCAGTCGAGCAACTGACCAAACAGAAGACATCAAAATCATAGTGGAATTCTAATATGACACAAAAAACAAATCTTAATGCTGCACCTTATTACGACGACTTCAATAAGGACAA
>JAAOEI010000558.1_pt1 | contig 14245 bp, 17 predicted proteins | sample 7059261 | NCBI WGS metagenome assembly JAAOEI01 (sample SAMN14008812, study PRJNA610033) | viral metagenome | isolation source: viral particles filtered from seawater | place: China: Hangzhou Bay, Yangshan Deep Water Harbour | collected 2017-10-31
TGTCAGCATCGGTCAGCACATGTCAGCACCGGTCAGCCACGGTCAGCCCAAGCAGAAGCAGAAGCAGAAGGAGAAGCAGATAGAACCTGCAGGTTCTACTGACTTAGATAACCATGGGAGCCGGTTTGACAGTCGCGGGACTGTCAACCTCGACGCGCTCGTTGCCGTCTCGCCCGAACCCGGCACCGCTTCGCGCCTGGTGCGCTACCTCCGCGACTCCGGCACCTCTGACCCCGGCTCCATCGCCGCGGTCCTCGAGCACTGGCACGCCAACCGCGACAAGATCGCCAAGCCGCTCGCGTACTACGACCGCAACGGACCCGCACGCTCCGCGATCATCATGGCCCGCAACATGGCCATCGCCGAGGCTCGCCAGCGCGACCTCAAGCGGAGGGCCGTGTGAACGACACGCTGCGCATCGCACTCCTGCGCTCCGCGGTCCTCACCCTGTTGCCCGAGCACGTCCTCGCCGACGGACGCTGCGCGTGCGGTGTCAACTGCGCCCACCAGCAGGCGTTGTCAATCCTCGACCTCACGCGACCATTCGACGCCTACACCGTGCCCGCATTCACCGCATCGCTCAGGACGAGCGAGAACGGCCCGTACGGGCACGAACGCACCCTCGGCAGCACGGAGACCCCCGACGACGAAACGAACGCCCACACGGGCACGCTAGGCGCTTTGGAGGGATGAACGAGATGGACGCCAAGGAACGGCTCTGTCAATGGCCCGGATGCTGCGAACCCGTCGCACGAGGTGTCAAGCGCGACAAGGTGCACTGCGACTTCCACGCCTCGGAGAGGAAGCGGCTCATGGCGAAGCTGCGGCAGCGACTCAAGCGTGACAAGGACAGGAAGAAGGCCGACATAGATTTGCGGCGTCAACTCACCCGAGCCAACGCCGTGAAGATCCCGGAGGCGATTCGCATGGCGATTCGCCTGCTGCGAGGTGGACACATTGACTGAGCGTGGGGAAAGGGGCCGTCGTTCGGCGGCGCCGCGTACGCGGATGCCGACCGGGGTGCGCAAGCAGGTGGCCGACGACGCGCTGGCGGCGTTCGCAGGCGAGCCGGTCGAGTACGTGCGCGACCGGTTCAAGCCGCACCTGGACACGTACATCGCGGCGATCGTCAACGGCGTGTCGGAGCGTGACCGCACGTGCCTGCACCTGTTCGCGAAGGCGATGAAGCTCGCCGGCGAGGAGACGAACGTGGCGGTCATGCTGCTCACCCGTCACGGGCTCGAGAGCGAGGGGCAGCTGGAGCGGATGCTGTCGCGCGCACGGGAGGCGGAGGGCGTGGACGAGGCGCAGCTCTGGAGGCTGGCCGAGGCGTTCGCGATGGACTACCGCAGGCGCAAGGGGCTGCCGCTGCTGATCGAGGGCAGGCCCGTGGAGGGACGGTCATGAGGCACGCGCGGATGGTCCTCGAGCTGGCGTGCATCGGGGGCCTGCTCATCGGCACGGTCATCGCCATGCCGTTCGTCATCGCCTACCTCGCCGTGGTCGGTGGGCGCAGCACCATGGAGAGCGCCCGCGCGACGCAGCGCAGGTGGCAGGAGTGGGAGAACACCCGCAACCGGAGGGAAGATGAAGCGTGACGATGCAGCGGTCAGACTGCGGTGCCCGGAATGCGACTACCCGCGGTCGGTCGAGGTGAAGGAGCTGTGGGAGTACACGACCGACGGACGCACGGTGACGCCGAGCGACACGCCGATCGGATACTGCGTGCTGTGCCCGCGGTGCGACTGCCGGTACGAGGTGACGCCCGAGGGGTCGAAGCGACTGCGCCAGGTGGAGAAGGCGCGCTCGCTGGGCACGCCTCTGCCGACGCGCAAGCCCGTTGACATGCTCGGCGACCTCGCCCAGCCGGTGGACGAGCCCTGAGCCTGACGGACGACCTCAGGTCGCTGGCCCTCGCACTGAGGGCCGCACAGGACGCCCGCCGAGCGGATCCGCTGGCTGGCTTCGGCTGGCCATCGGAGAAGCACAAGCGGGCGTTCGCCTACGTCGCGCAGGGGCTCGAGCTGCACCTGCGAGCCGCGAACTACGGTGCCAAGACGTTCTCAGGTGCCGCGTTCGCCGTGGCCTGCGCCCGAGGCACGCCCTCGCTCGACGGCATCACCGTGCCCGTCGCCAAGGTGCCCAACGTCGGAGCCGTCGTCGTGCGCGACTACGGGCAGCAGGTGGACAGCTCGCAGGCCGCCATCCTGCACTGGCTCGGCGACTACCCGCACGAGGTGAGCTGGATCAACAAGGGCCTCGGCTACGCCGGCACCATCCGCATAAAGCCCGACGGCTGGACCAACCCGGACCCGGAGTCGTGGTCGCGCATCGTGTTCGTCAGCCAGGAGAACGCGGACAAGGCCCTCGGCGCCCGATGGGACTGGGCGTGGGGCGACGAGCCGCCCATCGAGGGCATCTGGCGCGAGGTGCGCAAGAACTGCAAGCACCTGTGGATCACGGAGACGCCGCTCAAGCGCAGCGAGTGGGAGTGGCTGCAGGCCGACTTCGCGGGATGCCTGTGGACGCCGAAGGAGGGGCGCGTCGAGGCGACGGCCAGCCTGTACGACAACCGGTTCCTCACGAGCGAGGACGTGGCTCGGCTCGAGGCGCGCTACCGCGGCGACAAGCTCATCAAGGCGCGACTGTTCGGCGACTACGTGGACGCCGAGGGCGAGTGCCCGTTCGACTACGACTCGTTGCAGGCGATGAAGGCGCTGTGCAGTCCTGGCGAACCGTGGGAGGACGACCGCAGGGTGGAGGTGTGGAGGCCGCGCGAGTCGGGGAAGTCGTACCGCATCGCGATCGACCCGTCGTCAGGCATCGCGGGGCGCGACAAGGCGGGGCTGTGGGTGGTGTGCGTGGAGGACCGCGCAGGCGTGGCCCGGCTGTACGACCACGTGCCGGTCTCGAGCCTCGGGCGCATCGCGCTCAAGCTGGCCCGCGAGTACAACGACGCCGAGCTGGTGCCCGAGATGAACGGTGGGTGGGGCGAGGCGTTGCTGGCCGAGTGGGGCGACTACCGCAACGTGTGGCGCGAGAAGCCGTTGGACAACGTCACGCGCCGGACCTCGAACCGCGTCGGGTGGTGGACGGACGAGACGAGCCGAGGCGTCATCGTGTCCGCGCTGCAGCGGTGCATCCTCGACGACACGCTGTCCATCCCGAGCGTCGAGGCCGTGGACGCGCTCATGGCCATCCGCATCGGAGACCGCGACAAGCTCGTGCGAGCGGCCCACCAGAACTGGGAGGACATGATCACGCTCGGCATCCAGGCGCACCTGCTCAACACGGTGCGCAAGGCGCGCAGGCTCGAGGGCGCGGAGCTGGCGAGCGGACCCGCCCGGCTGTCGCCGGCGGCCATCGTGCCCCCGTGGCTGGACCGTGCACCGAAGCGCGGGCAGGACGCGGACTACGTGCCCTGAGCGTGACGCCGAATGCCCTTGACGCCGTGCTATGGGTTCGCGCGTCGGTGGCACGACACAATGGAGGCAATCTCATGAAGCGATTCATCTACGCCGTGCTGGCGATGGCTGCGCTCTGCGCGCTGCCCGCGACGGTTTCGGCGACGGCTGTGAAGCTCAAGTCGCGCGAGATCGGCTGGATGCGCAGCAGCACGAACGAGCAGGGCGTCCCGACCGTGTTCTACAAGAAGCGCACGGAGATCGATGCCAGCTCGACCCCGTTGGACACGACCGAGGCGTTCTCGCTCGAGGGCGTTTCGTGTCCTCCGACCGCGCTTCAGGTCACGTCGAACACCGACACCGTCACGGTGGCTTGGGTTCGTTTCTTCGTGGACACCACGGTCGCTGTCACGTCCGACCTGAGCGTCGTCGCGTACAAGACCGAAGTGTCGGGCGACGGCGTGAACTGGAAGGAGACGGCCAACGGGACCGTTTCTTACAACGGCATCGCGTCCGGTGACACGCACTTCTCGATCCCGCTGTGGTTCAACTCGGGCGAGGGCTACGGCGCTGCCGGCACCAAGACTTCGCCGTTGCTGACGGCCCCGTATATCCGAGTGCGTTTCATCTCGGCGACCGGGACCTTGAAGGCCGTTCGCTGCCAGCTCGTCTACTGGGAGTGACGCGATGAGTGACGCGCCGGGGGACGGGGCTGACCGTTCTTCGAGGGGCACGGAAGGAACCGGACCCCGGCGTGTGCTTTCAGAGTCGGACCCCGTGGTGTTCCTGCTGGACGTGACCATCATCGTGCTCATCGCCTCGATCATCCTCGGCATCTACCAAGGCTGCTCGCAGCCCCCTTCGTCGTGAGGTCGCGTGGCTGAGAACGACAACGCACTGGTCGAGCGGTGCAAGCGCCTGTGGGACTACGCGCAGAGCTACTACAAGCCGCGCAACGACCGCATCGAGCGCGAGCTTGCGTTCGCCCTGAAGCTGCGCCACTACGAGCTGGACACGGGTGAGACCCGTGACCACCGCCGGCTGCGCTTCCGCGGACGCGAGCTGTACTCCAAGCTGCGTCGCAAGACCGCCGACATCATCGGCGCTCCGCTGTACATCGAGACCATCCCGAACGGTGCCGAGCCCTTCAACGCGGAGCTGGCCGAGACGGCGAAGTACGCGCTCGAGCACGACATCCGCGACGAGGACAAGGGCTTCGAGGTGTACGCCGAGCGCATGGTCATGGGCGCGCTCGCCGCCCGCATCTGGTCCATGGCAGTGGACTACGACGCGGACTGCGGACCGTTCGGCGAGATCCTGTTCCGCAACGTGGACCCCACGCGCCTCTACAAGACGCCCGGGTACCAGGACATCTGGGACAAGCGCCTCCCGTGGGTCATCGAGGAGGACGACATCCGGCTCGAGGACTGTCTGGCGCAGCCGGGCTGGAAGAACACGGAGCTGCTGTACGCGGAGGACACGCAGCGCCGCCACTTCAACGGTGGCGAGGTGAACGGGACCGACGACACGGGCGCGGTCATCGTGAAGGACAGCGGGCAGGACGAGGGCACCGAGCGCAAGTCGGGCCGCGTCAAGGTCATCAAGTGCTGGTTCAAGTACGACGACTCGACGAAGAAGCAGCGCCGGGACTCGGACGCTCGCGAGCTGGAGCCCGACGAGTGGCACCTCGCGTGCGTGACGTGCGGGTACAAGACCGACGAGTCGGCCGAGACGCCCGAGATGGGGATGTGCCCCGAGTGCGGCGAGATGATGGAGCGCGCGGAGATGGCGGTGCCCGAGGACACGGTGCGCGCCTATCCGAACGGTCGCCTCGTCATCGTGGCGCCGAATCAGGGCGTGGTGCTCTACGACGGCACGTGGCCGTTCCGGATGCGCCACTACCCCTACTGCGAGTTCAAGTGCAACGAGCACCCGATCGACGACTGCGGCCTGTCGGACACGGCGCTCGACTGGTACCCGCAGGTGGCGTCGAACGCGGCGATGCGTCGCCTGTACGACCAGGTGATGAGCGCGCCGAACCTCATCATCGCTGGCGGGTCGGTCATGACGGATGCCTACGGGCGGCCGTTCGAGTTCACCGACGAGCCGTGGCAGGTGGCGTACTTCAACGACCCGGCCGAGGCCGGCGCGGTGCGTCAGTTCGCGGCGCAGCCCCTGTCGGGCGACATCGGCGGCCTGTACAACCTGCTGCAGTCGAACCTGCGCGCGGACATGGGCACGGCCGACCTCGGTGGCGCGATGGACGCGAACCGATCGAAGGACATCCCGGTGGGCACGGTCAACGCCATCGTGGAGAACCAGAACATCCCGACGAACCATCACATCCGGTCGTACCGCAGGGCGCTGGCGCCGTTCCTCGGCGTGGTGCACGACATCCAGCGCGAGACGTGGACGATGCCGCGATGGGTGGCGTTCAAGGGGCCCGAGGGCGTGCAGAGCGCGCAGATGATGCGCGGCTCGGCGATGCCGAACGTGAAGTTCCGCATCACGACCTCGCCGGAGTTCAAGGCGCGCACGAAGGAGGAGCTGTCCACGCTCATGTTCTGGATGCAGCAGGGCGCCGGCGAGGCGCTGGCGACCATGCTGGGCATCCCTCCGACGCAGGCGCGGCTGTTCAAGCAGGAGATGGAGAAGCAGAAGCAGGAGGCGATGCAGGCTCAGGCCGAGCAGGCGATGGCCGGGCCGGGTGGACCCGCGGGAGGCCCGATGCCGGGCCCCGAGGGCCCGCCGATGGGGGCGATGCCCCCCATGGACATGGGTGACGCCCCGGCCGGGCCCATGGATGGCGAGTTGGCCGGGTTGATGTAGGAGCTGACCAATGGCGGCAGACGACCAGACGACGGCCGGGACGCCTGAGCACGATCCGAATGTCGGCAACGCGGGTGACGCGACCGGGACGACGGACGGGTATCAGGACGGCGGGAACGCGGAAGGCGTGGAAGGTGCGGCATCGGCTGAGGAGCGGGCGGAGCTGGAGGCCCTCCGCAGGCAGAAGGGGCAGTGGCTCGCGGAGAAGTCCGGCTACGAGACCGCGAAGCAGGAGTTGGAGCGGCTGCGGGCGTCCTCACCGCCACCGATGGACGCGGCTGCGGCCCAGGCCAACACCCTGATGCAGCGGCTCGCGGCCAAGGAGCAGGAACTCCAGTACCGAGCGCAGGTCCTCAACGATGACGAGGCCCTGTTGCAGTTGGCCCTGCTCCACCAGGGCAGGCAGCAGCAGCAGGAACTCGCGTACCGCACGCAGATGCTGGAGGTCGAGAAGGAGGTCCGGGCGGATGTCGAGCGGATGATGCACGAGGCCCAGATGCGCGGGGAGTACATCTCGGCGCAGACGGCCAAGCGGCTGGTCCAGCTCGAGCGCCTCGCGGCCAAGTCCAGCGACCTCGAGAACAAGGAACGCGAACTCACGGCTGCGCAGGAGGCCCGTGCCCGTGGCGTCGTCGCCACGCGGACGGTCGGCGTCCCGCGCAGCGAACTCAACAAATCACAGATGACCAGCGAGGAGTTCGGACGGGAGTGGGACCGACTGGATGCGGATGGCCGCCGGAAGCTCAACGCGGCCCTCAACTCCGGTCGAGTGCGCATCTCGGGCTGACGCCCTCGCGGTAAGGAGATTCAGACATGCCGATCTCTGGTAGCGGTTATACCCCCGGCTCTGGCGGTACCGCCAACAAGTGGGTCGCCGAGGAGTGGGCCAAGCGTTTCGACGTGCAGGCGTACGAGAAGGCGGCCATCTGGTCGAAGATCGACGATGTCGGTCGCGTCGGCGCCACGCTCCACATCCCCAAGCACGACAACCTGACCGCCGCGACCGTCGGCGGCACCACGGAGATGTCGTCGTTCGGCCTCACGTTCTCGGCCAACACCGAGACGGACATCCAGTTCACCCCGAGCACGGTGAACGTGAACGTGTCGGTCAACGACAACACGCTCCAGCGGATGCAGTTCGACCCGATGGACGACCTCCGTGCTTCGATGGAGTCGGCCATCTCGCAGTTCATCGACCAGGACGTGGCGTCGCTGTTCACCAGCCTCAGCACGAACATCGTCGGTGACTACGCGACGGACATCGACCTCGCGAAGATCCTCGAGGCGCGTTCGCTCTGCAAGGCGGGTGCGAAGCAGTTCGCCGACCCCGGCAAGTACCTGTTCTTCTACCACCACCTGCAGGACGACAACGTCATGAGCATCGGCAACCTGACGCAGGCCTACGCTCGTGGCGACAGCCAGAACCCGCAGGTCTCGGGCGTGATCCAGGAGGCCTACGGCATCCAGTTCATCCCGACGGGCAACATCCGCAACTCGGGCGGTGGCTTCAACAACTGCCTGTGCGTGGGTCGCGCCTTCGGCATCGGCTTCAACCAGCGTCCGACCGTGAAGGCTCAGCCCAACGGTCTGGCGACGTTCCTGCTCGCGTACGCGGACTACGGCAAGCAGACGAAGCGCGACGCCTACGCCGTGCTCGTCAAGTCGAAGAACTCGTAAGCGGCACATCCTGAGGGCGGCGCGGGTCCGGGGATAGCCCCCGGCCCGCTCCGTCCCACACGGAGGTCACATGCTGGAGCACAAGATCCCGTCGGAACCGCATGGCACCCTCGACGAACTGAAGAAGTCCAACCTCGAACCCTCGCAGTACGGCTCATGCAGTCAGCGGACGCCCACCAACCTCGGCTGCCCACACTTCAAGGTCTGCCGCTTCCACAAGTGGAAGAACCAGGAGGACGGGCATCAGGGGCCGCTGAACGTGCTGGTGCAGATCAAGCTGCGCCAGCAGGAGGGCGGGTACGCGGACAACCGCGAGATGCCGTGCTTCCAGTACTACGACAGCGGGCTGTACACGCGGCAGCAGAATCAGGACCGCACGGGCGAGCACATCGCCGTCATCGGCGTCGAGGGTGACGGGACGAGGTTCAAGTACCGCGGTTCACGCAGCATCGGCAAGACGCGCGACGATGTGCGCGTGGAGTCGTTCGTCGCGGAGAAGGAGATCGACCGTTTCCAGCGTCTCGGCGACGAGTCGGAGCGCGAGTCGTTCAGCGCGGAGGTGGCGCGTCAGATCCTCGACGGCGTGCGCAACGCCCCGGTGATCGACAAGCCTGCGGACGCCACGAGCGTCAAGAGGGTGAAGAAGGATGGTTGACAAGCTCCACGAGCGCGTCGCGGGGCAGAAGAAGGTCCGCGACCTGACGCCGACCAAGAAGGACCTCGTGCAGACGTTCGGCGAGGAGAACCTGAAGGAAGGCAAGAAGGGCTGGCGGTACGACTTCAAGAAGCGCGACGGCTCGGTGGACATGAAGAAGCTGCGCGAGTTCAAGGAGATGATGCGTCCGGCGCAGCGCGCGGAAGCGAGCCTCTCGCTCTCGACGCAGAAGGCGGACGTGAAACCGGAGCGCAGGCGGGGGCCGTCGGTGATGGTCCCCGCCCTGCCGTGGCAGCGGGAGCGGTGGAACCTCGCGGAGGTGGACGACGATGAGTAGCACCGCTTCGGCTGCGCTGGCCAACGTCAGGGCCCTGCTCAACGAGCAGGTGGGCTCTCGGTTCACGCGCACCAACGAGCAGGTCCGCAAGATCATGAGCAACATGATGCAGCTCGTGGCGGCCGAGTCGTACGGTGGGCTGACCAAGCAGACGACCGCCTGCACGCTGGTGGCCGGCACGGACACCTACACGGTGGCGCCATCGGCCTCGAGCGTCATGGACTCGGTGGTCGCGCTGGTCCGCGTGTCGGACAGGATGCCCCTGCGCAAGGTGGCGTTCGACGACATGCTGGAGCTGAAGCGCGGCAACTCCGCGGCTCAGGGCAAGCCCGACCGCTACGCGCTCTACGAGGATGACTCTCAGGTGGTGAAGGTGGTCGTGCACCCCACGCCGGGCGAGGCCGACACGCTCGACGCCTGGTACACCGACCTGCCGACCGAGCTGACCGACGACTCGTCCACCATCCCGCTGGGTCCGTACGGCGTGAAGGCCCTCGAGCTGCTGACCGCGGCCGAGCTGGTCACGATGATGACCGACGAGGAGCTGGCGGCGAACCGGCTGCGGCCGGAGATCGCTGGCAAGTGGAACGAGACGGGACGCCGGATGCTGGACCTCGAGCGCAACCGCACGGCTCGCGTGGCGCAGGCCGGCGGCGTGCTGCGGCGGTACTACTGACATGGCGAGCCTGACGCAGACGACGGCGGTGGCCTTGGCGCGACTCATCGCGCAGGACACGCACGCCACGGACCCCGGCCTGTCCACGGCCAAGGTCGAGTCGCTGCTCGAGGAGGCCCGCCAGTGGTACGCCAGCACGTTCCAGGACGACACCTTCGCGCTCGCGTACACCGACTCCGAGACCGGCATCACCGGCTCGCTGACGCTCAACACGATGCGCGGTGGCGCCCCTGCTGAGTGCACCAAGGCCACGTATCGCTCGCTGGACACGCTCATGCTGGTCTCGGGCACGGGACTGACGAAGGCCTCCATCCTCGACCGTGTGGATTGGTCGTTGCTCACGCAGCGCATCCAGAAGGCCGGGGCTCCGTCGGGCACGTCGATCGCGACCTCGTGGGCCTGCCGGCGGCTGACCGACACGACGTGGAACGTCATCGTGTTCCCGACCAACGACACCGCGCGCAAGGTGCGCATCTACGGTCACTACGAGGTCCCGGCCATGGGCGCGGGGGCCGCGGTGCTGTTCGGCAACCACGGAAGCCGTGTCATCGCCCGTCTGGCGGCCATCGAGGTGGCGCGCCTGAACGGGCAGCCGGACGACTTCATCGCATCCATCGCATCGCAGCTCCCTGAGCGCGTGCTGACGCGGCGCAAGGACCTGCAGCGCCTGCTCGGCGTCCAGGCGTCGGGACAGTGAGGGCCCCATGGCGAGCCTGACCAGATCGGAAGCCCGCACGCTGGCGCGCGACATCGCGCAGGACGACGGGTCCAACACCGCCTGCACCGACCCACAGGTGGACTCGTACCTCGAGGAGGCCCGCCAGTGGTACGCGAGCATCTACCCCGAGGACGTGTATGCCAGAGCCGGTATCGTGACCGGCATCGTTGACGAGGACACGTTGACGACGACGGAGACGTTCCGCTCGCTCGATTTCGCGTTCGACTTCACGAGCGGCGACCCGATGGACAAGGGCGAGTTCGTGCAGCTCATCGCCAAGCAGAAGGACGATGCACTGAACTCCGTGCCTGTCGGCATCATGCGCACGTGGGCGTGCATCCGACTGACCGACACGACGTGGCGCATCGCCGTGTACCCAACACAAGCCCTCGGGAACACGCGGCAGCTCCACATCTACGGCCACTACGAGGTCGAGCCGCTGGCGAACGACAGCGACAACGTGCTGTTCGGCGAGCACGGCAGCCGCGTGATCGCGAGACTGGCCGCCCTCGAGTTGGCCCGAGCGGCTGGGCGTCCTGCGGAGTTCATCACGAACATCGCGTCGCAGCTTCCTGAGCGCATCCTGACCCGTCGCGCCGACCTCGCCCGCATGGTCGGCGTGCAGCCCGCGAGGACCTGATGGAACAGGTGACATTCGGACCGTTCTCGGGCTACACGTCGAGCGTCGAGCGGTTCAACGCCCCGCCGGACAAGCTGACGGCCGCCTCGTCGGACGTGCGCCGCGACCCGTTCACGGGTGGATGGCTGCGCCGGCTGGGCTCGAGCTACGTGCTCAGCTCGGACACGAGCGGGATGCTCGAGGGTGGAGCCAAGTGGAGCGCTGTGGCTCGGCAGGGGCTGGAGCTGGCCTCGCCGTCTCTGTCGGACGGCTACCCGACGGCCTCGGCGCTGTTCACCAAGGACTCCAACTCGGCGTCGTTCCCGACGGTGGACACGGGCTGGTTCGGCCAGCTCTCGGTGCACAACACGAACGGCAGCGACGAGTGGTACCCGCTGCTGTCCGACTTCTCGACGAGCAGCTACCCGACCTCGGGCTCGACGTTCAACTCGGTCCACCGCATGGTGGTTCCGCCGCTGTGGTACGAGAGCGGGGCAGGTGGGTACACGCGCGGAGCGTTCGCGTTCTCGCGGCGGTTCCTGCTGCCGGGCTCGCGCAGGATGATTGACTCGGGCAACTGGCGGTTCTTCCCCAACCTGCGGGGCACACCGCTGCGGTGGAACCGCGAGTTCAACAACGTCTCGGGCTCAGCGACGACGAACACGGTCCGGGTGATGCCGACCGGGCCCATCCCGCCGCTGTTCCCGCCGACCGTCACCGCTGGCACCATCGCCTCGGGAGTTGGCGTGGCCGACACCAACTGGGAGGCCGGGGACACGTTCTTCGTGTCCGTCGTGTACCGGTTCGAGGACGGCTCGTACTCGGCTCCGCTCATCCCGCGCCCGCGCAACGCAACGCTGGACTACGGCCTCGGGTACGTGACGATCGGCACCATCGCCAGCGGCGTGAAGTACCGCGACATCTCGTGGACGAACATCCCGCAGCCGCCCGCCGGCGTCACGGACATCATCCTGCTGCGGTCCGAGAAGCAGAAGCTGGCCGCGGCCACGGACACGCTGACGCTGGACATCGGCGCGCTGTACCCCATCGGCGTGGTGCGCCCGGGCCAGACCTCGTTCACGGACACGCTCGGCAACGACGCTGCGCTCGAGGCCGCACCCGACATCGTGCGGTTCGACCACGTGATGCCGCGGCGCGCACGCTACATCGGCACGGGAGACCAGCGCGTGCTGGTCGGCCACACGCTGCCGAGCCCGCACGCCATCGTCCTGGCGCCGACCGGTGGCACCGCGTCGCGCAACATCAACAACCTCGACGACAGCGCAACCATCTACGGCTCGACGCAGTACCTGTACCGCATCACCACCACGACGCTCGACCTAGCGTGGGCTACCGGCCCATCGGACGGCACGGCGCTCGTGTTCGGCTCCAGCTCCATCACGCTCTCGGGCAAGACGCTGCAGGAGGTGGTGGACCTCATCAACGACACCACGACGGCGTCGGCGTGCAAGGAGTGGTGCGCGCAGCTCGCGCCCGGCGTGGACGGTTCGCTGTCGGCGACCAACCTCGCGCCCTCGTCCTACACGATCAGCATCACCACGACCAGCTCGCAGAGCACCGTCTCGACCGCGGCGTCGTTCGCCGACGTTCCGCTCGGCTACAAGGTGGCGGGCTCGAACATCCCGGCCGGCACCTACGTGGCCACCAAGGAGAGCGCCACGTCGCTCACCCTCTCGGCCAACGCCACCGGAAGCCACACCGCGAGCTACGAGTTCTACGCGGACACGGGCGACGACACCATCCTCGACGCGACCGGACACGCTGCGCAGGGATGGGGGTGGATGCGAGCGTACGCGGCCAGCTACCCGGGGTTCGTGTACCTGAAACGGTCGGCGCTGCCCGGCTACGACAAGCCGGACCGCACGGGCGTGTACTTCACGACGGGCTCGCCGGGCGCGGCCAGCGTGGGCGTGTCGCTGGCCCCCAACTCGTGGGTCCGGTACAACCGCCGCACGCCTTCGTTCTCGTGCGGCAACCTGCTCGGCTTCGCGGACATCCAAGGCGCCTCGGTCGTCGCCTACTCCGGTGGCATCGCCATGTTCGCCAACGTCAAGGGCGTCAACTCCGGCGAGGACTTCGACTACAAGCTGTTCACCGTCAACCCCAACCGCGGGTGCGTCGGGTACGGCGCGCTCGCCGAGGGCAACGGCTGGGCCGCCTACGCCACGATGGACGGCATCATCGCGCTGGACAAGGGCCAGTCGGAGATCGTGCTGTCGAACGACATCCACAACCCGGCGACGGGGGCGGGCTCGCTGGCGTACGAACTCAAGACCTCGTCGGCGTCGGCCAGGTCGAGCGACCGCGACGCCGATGGCATGAGGATGCACCTCTCGGTGCTCGGCACGCAGCTCTCGGTTCAGTACCGGACCGACTCGGGCGTGACGGTCCCGAACCGCCGACTGGTCTATGACTTCAGCCCGGGCATCGAGGCCTCGGGGCTGCAGCAGCTCGTGGACTCCGAGGCCCGCAAGCCCTACGGGTGGTCGGCCCCCTACACGCAGACGCTCGGACCGTGCTTCACCGTCACCAAGTCCGACGATCGGCACGTGTGCGGGGTCAAGGAGGACTACGGTTCGGCCACCACGGACGGCGTGCTGGTGAGGATTGACAGCGGTGTGAATGACTTCGGGTCGGGTTTCGCAGGGACGGCCATCATGCCGACCGTTCTGGCGCCTTCGTTCACGCGGTTCAGCCCACAGAGATTGACGATCAAGCATTACGCGCCGAGCAGCGGTCCGACGATCTCGTTGGCGCGGAACATCGGTGGTACGGCGACCTCGTTCAACCTGACGAGCGGCGCCTCGGTGGTGAACAACGAGCTGGTGCCCCTCACGCAATCGGCCCGAACCGTGTGCAGCCTGATGGAGCTGACTTGGAACGCGAGCACGGTCGGGAGTCCTGAACTGTGGCAGGTGGCGGTCGAGTTCCGCCTCTGCCCGAAGTACTAGGGGGCGTCATGCCGAACAACGAGCCGAACATCGACGAGAGCGGAGAGCCCATCCGCCTGGGGCGCACCCCGGGAGGGTTCACGCAGGTGGGAGGCGGGTTCGGCGGTGGCGGCGGTGGTGTGGGCGGCGGCGGCGGAGGGTTCGGCGGGGGTGCCTTGGGGTTCGCCTTCGCACCGGGCGGCCTCGGTGGCTCCGGCATGGCGGGCCTTCGTGAGCGCCGGCGCAAGGGCTTCATCCCCGGAGTCACGCCCGGCGCGCCACAGCCGTCCGACACGGTCCCGGCGATGCTCACGCCCGGTGAGATCGTCATGAACAACGGGGTGACGAGCGACCCGCAACTGGCTCGAGCCCTCATGGC
>JAAOEI010000559.1_pt1 | contig 14239 bp, 32 predicted proteins | sample 7059261 | NCBI WGS metagenome assembly JAAOEI01 (sample SAMN14008812, study PRJNA610033) | viral metagenome | isolation source: viral particles filtered from seawater | place: China: Hangzhou Bay, Yangshan Deep Water Harbour | collected 2017-10-31
GTCGTTCTTTTCTACACACTTTTTACCAAGTGATAAACGTGGTTCTTTTATAGAACAAGCAGTTAATGATATTAAAACTAACATTGAGAATAATACTAACCAATTTTTCATTATATTTTTCTCCTACTATCTGCAAATACTTTTCCAATACTTGCCTTTTGAAATTGTGCTACTGGTAGATATATTGCGATAGCCATTTCTTGTACGTCAACTCTTAAAAAATTACTTCTACAATAACGCCAAAGGTATTTTTTAATTGCCGGTTTAATCAGACCAATATTTTTTACAGCATTGTATGTCACCTGAAGTCTTGTTGATTGGTCAAACTTCGTGTTTGTACTAAACTGCTGTAATTGGTCTAATAATTTATATCTTAAACCGTAGGGGAGATAGTGAAAGTTTAAACCTATAAAACCTCCTTTAAACGTGTCAATTGGCAACACTAGTGGAAACGTATCATAAAACGGTAGTTTTTGTTTTGTTTTAGGGTCATAGACAAACATAGACATTCTGCCTGCACTTGGTCTACCTAATAACTTACCGTCTCTCATTAACTTACCAGACGTAGCTCTGTCTGCAATTAATGAAGCTGCATTACGATACCAAGAGGCAGATTTTAACTGCTTATCTTGTAAATCAACTAGTGGATTAAATATATTTACCATACCACTATTTATAAGAAAACCCCTAGCGATTTCTCGCTAGAGGTTGTAGTTGTGATTTGAGAGAGAAAGATTAATCTTCGTCTGCTAATTTACTAAAGTATGACATTGTATCGTCATCATCACTAGCAGGACTAGATTGTACATCACTTCCACTAGGCACAGAGGTTGTGGTAGATTGTGGTGGGAGGTCTACATTCTCCACGGTCTCTGTGTTTCGTTGTCCCATAATTACCCTATTCAGTTTCTCTTTGAGTTCGTCATAGGTCTTAAAATTACTAGGGTCAACAAAAGGGTTTAAAGGATATTGTTTTGACCAAATATTTTTAATGTCATCATCTGACTCTTTTATTTGGCTAATACCCTCAAATTCAGACTTATCATAGTTCCAATAACCATCAACTTTTCTAATCTTCAATTTGAAGTTAGCACCTTTCCAAAAGTCAAATGGATTGATTGGTGTTTCATCATCAAACGCTGGCTGCATTGCTTCAGTAATCTTATCAAAAATCTTTTTACCAAATTTAAATAAGAAAACTTTACCTTCGTTTTCAGGATGTTTCGGGTCTGAAACTACATAGATGTTTGAGTAGTATGATAATTTTCTTTTTCTCTTACGAGCAATTTCTTTATCACTATCAACACCTGTATTCCAAAGTCTTGTATTTTCTTCACTAACAGGATCCTTTTGATTAAGAGTTGTTAATGAGTTTTCAATATACCAACCGCCTTTATCTTGGAAAGCGTGTGACCAAACTCTCTGCCAAGGCATTTCTTCACCTGAAGTTGCCGGCAAGAATCTGATTACTGCATAACCATTACCAGTTTTATCTAGTTCAGGTTTCCACAATCTGTCGTCTTGGTATTTGTTTTTAGAATTACCAGAGGTTTCTGGTTTATCTGTATTAGCTTCTAATGCCTTTGTGATTTTATCAAAGTTAGAAGCACTTGATTTTAAACTTTCAAAGTCCATATTATATCTCCTTTACGTATTTAAATATGTTCGTTGTATTTGTGTAGGCTATATTATCGCCTTCATTATTATTTATAATAGTTTTACTTAGCATTTCGTAAATAATCTATCATATTTTTCGGTGTTGTTTCAAAATATGGGTCATCATCAATGCCTTCATTATTGATACCTGGTTCTTGCCACCATCTTTCAATAACATTATCATTAATAACAGCCATATATCGCCAACTTCTATTACCAAAACCTAAATGATTTTTACCTACTAACATACCCATAAATCTAGTAAAGTTACCAGAACCATCAGGTATCATCTTAACGTTTTCTACGTTCATATGAGTTGCCCAAGCATTCATAACAAAACTATCATTTACTGATACACAATAAACTTCATCTATGCCTAATAATTTAATTTGGCCATATTCTTTTTCAAAACCTGGTAACTGCTGTGATGAACAAGTTGGTGTAAATGCACCAGGCAAACTGAATAATACTACTCTCTTGCCTGAAAAATAGTCATCTGTTGTTTTATTCAACCATTGACCACCGATAGCACAACCACCATCTGTTTCTACTTCATCACCAACTCTAACTCTAAATGTTACCTTTGGTATTTTTAAATCTCTTTTCATACTTTCCTTTATCATTTTGCCATTTCTTAAAACCAGCCGCCCATTGTTGTGGTGTTTGTGATTTAGGTATTGACCTCTCTATAAGGTAATTTCTAAATTCTGTTAATCTGTTTATAAGATATGTAATTAATCTAATCATTCTATACAATATATCAAATTTGCTCAAGATTGTCAATGCTGGAATAATCAACATAAAACAAATTCTGTTGGCCTTCCCATTCAGCCACAAAATTATTCACATTATCTTTTAGTCGTAAATCTCTATTTACCTTGTAAAAAGTGGTCTCTGGAAACCTATCAAATAGTGATTTCCATTGAGTCACCCAATTTACGTGTGGTGTAGGACCATTCTCTTTAGCAACATAATGTTTTGTGCCTTTGTAAATATTGTTGACGGTACTTGTAGTTGATTGTAAATCGTGGCCTATCATAAAGACCTCTTTTGCACCTAAATGACAAGCAACATAACCACTAGACGGACCAGTTGCCCAACCTAGGTCTGTACCCATTATATCTTTTAAACTATGTGATTTATCTTTTGGTTGTATCCAAGAAACCATAACTTGACCCACACTTATATTCTTGACATATGTTTGTATATCGCCAATGCCTAGTTCTTTTTTCTTTTCTAAATTTTCTTTATTCTTTTTGACAATATGTACTGCACCCTCTAATCTTGAGCCGTGAAATACAAACTCTTTTGACTCACCTCTATTATTTTCTCTTAATATACCTTCTCGTCTTAATTCTTCTACATCACCTTTAGATACATTACCCTCAACAATCATTCTATACATATGAGCAGGCACTTTAGTCCAATCTCTAAAATAACCTGGTATCTTATTACAAATACCTGTGTGGTATATTTCGTGCATTACACCGTGGTCAACGGCACAAATAACATCTGGTGTAAAATCTCTATGAAGAGCATTACAGCCTACAATTGTACCTAATGGTCTCAATCTTTCTAAATCAAAACCAACTCTTGATTCACCATTACCAATTAAAAATGCTCTATGCATATGAGGTTGCCACCATCTTAATTAAAAAACACATTATTAATAATACTGGAAAAGTCATCTTTGTTCTTGTTGCCAGAAAGGCACCAATTTTAAAACCTATGAATATGCTTAAATATAATAATACTAATAATTGTGATGTCATTGTACAAAATAATTTAACACACCTAACAAATAGATTGCAAAAGATATTGAGTTCAATACAATCAATGCTCTATCGTGCCATAGAACACCAACAATACCCCAACCTAAAACACCTACAGCTGCAACTGCCAAGTTCCAAGGATATAAATTAGCTGAAGCCAGTATCATACCAATAATCAATACAATACTTGAAGCCCATTTGATATACCAAGATAGGTCACCTTTTGGTGTTACCTTTTTAAATACTCTACTTGAATTTAGTTTTTTGATTTTATCATCTAGTTTTTCTTTAATCGGTGTTATATTATCCTCCATTAACAAATACCTCTTTCATTATCATTTTCGCCTCTGTCATATTAAAGTTCAGAAACGGCGTTAGTCTGGCAATCGTATGTGAGATTTTAGGCCAGACAACTTTCTCACTAATATTTTTATCCCAATCTTTGATAAACGCAATATGTTTATCCAAATAGATGGCGGTTTGGTAGTTAATTTTCCTTTGAATAAGTAATCGTAAGACTCTAGGGTGTTGTCCACTATGTACGCCGAAACCATCATCAAAGCGAATATTACGAGAGCTAAAATCATCCATAATCCGTACACAATCGTCCCTAAAATGGTATTTAAAAGACTCATTATACTTTCGGTATCTGGTATAATTCTCAATACTTTCATTCGTTATAAGGTCACCAACCCACTTGTCCCCAGCAATAATAAAATTACTAACAAAAAAATCCAATACGTCTCGTTCATTAAATCTTTTAGATAGCTTATGAAAAAAATATCTATCTTTTCTTTTAGTGAACGTATCCAATTTCGCATTTGTTTTGCCTCCGTATTTTATATAATCGTATGTGTCGGTGGTAAAATGTAATTTAACACCAAGATATGTTTTATAGACATCAAATCCACCATACATTATTGTTTATCTCTATTTTCAAAATAACCCCAATCACTAACTATACTTATAACAGCAAATATGACACCAAGTGTAATAATACCCCAAAGACCTTTGTCCCATTCAACAAATAATACGTGATATAAAAACTCTAGGCCGTTCATACAGGTAATGTACCACCTTTCTTAATCTTTAACATATTGGCGTTAAGGGCTTCTGCTTTGATTTTTTCTTTTAGTGATTTAGATATTAGTCTAGTTGTGGTTTCTATTTCAATATTGTTTGATTCGCAATAATGCACTACCGCTTCCATATATGAAATAGGTTTTTTCTCTTTGACTATGTTATTAATTATATTTGTAAATTCTTTACTATTCATAGGTTCATTTATATCATATTATATTTAAAATGTAAAGCGTGGTGTTTCTGTTGCCAAGTACACCACAAACTCCGTTACCTAATACTAGGCAGCAAGGGCAAAGTTTGAATTGCCATTTAAAAATGCGTTTAAGTACGCCTACTATTACTCTCTTATAAGTCTTTCAACATCTGTCGAATCCTACCACACCCCCCATAAGCACACTAAAATTTCAATGTGTTTATGGTGGAGGTGGAGGGAGTTGCACCCTCGTCCAGTCTGCTTATTGCACTTATCGTCAACAAGTAATTCTATAAAGCCTGTTTCTTCAATGTTAAGTCAAAACTATGAGACACTATACAACTTTCATCACCATTTGGACTTGTAACCACTATAAGTTGTTCAGTAAATGATTCATTATAAAATACGGTAACAAAGTAGGCAGGCTCACCTTCTGGTCTAGCACCAGTTCTACCTGCTGAAAATGTTTGTGGTTGAAAACCCTTTGCCTGTATATAGATGTTAACATCTGTTGTTAGGCCACATTGAACAGGTATATATTGTCCACTTAATCCGTATTGCATTGGTGGATATTCTCTATCGTCAAACTCTTCAGCTGACGCCATAGAAAAGAACACACCTATGCTGAATAATAAAGTTAGTATTAGTTTTTGCATTATGCCTCCGTGAGACTATATTAAAACGGGGCTGTTATTTGTCTAGCTTTGTTTTATTAAGGTCTTCATAATATTTATAAAAGTCCTTAATAGCTTTCTCTAGGTCTGCCATATATGTCGCTTTATTTTTAATAAAAGCATTGCAAGAACCATCTTCTCCTGATTGTAAAATAACAACTTGTTCTATGGGAGTTCCGAATAGCTCTTCATACATAATTGCATAAGCCGTACATTGAAGATAGTAGTTATGATTCCAAGTATCAATACGTTCTTTGTTTGCTGTTTTGAAATCAATAACAGATAATTTACCGTTGTACTCAGCAATACAATCAACTTGACCAGCAAGGGTCAGTTTATGTGAGTACATAATTTTTTCTAAACAATGAATATTGTTAATTTGGTCAAGATATGGTTTCATCAACTTAAACATACCAAGAGGCAATACATCACGAATAGCTGGCGTTTCACCTTTTAGATATTGTTCAATAAGAGTATGAACAGCTTTACCTCTACGTGCCGCTCTGGCCATTTCCCATTTAGCAGCCGCCTCACCAACATTCTTACGCCATTGTTCTAAGCCTTCTTTTTTCTGAATACTTAAAATGGTTGTGATTGATGGATAGTTTTTACCATCAACTTGGTAAAATCTAAAACCATCTTGATTCATTCCCTTTGTTTGTGGGAATTTACTCTCATCTAATTGTACAAAATTCTTCATTATATTGTTCCTTGCATATAGTTTAACACACCAGCTAGTATAACAAATAATAGACCTATTGCTAATAGACCACGTACTGCGTTTTTAAATACTACCAGTTTCTTTAATATATTCTTTTTATTCATATAGTCATTGTATAGTACATTATCAAGATTGGCAAGCCTAATTTGACCTGTAATCAAGATAATGATTTCTTATCTTTTCGGGACTTTTTCTTAACTCGTCCCTATCTTCTTTTCAGTTAGGCGAATAAGACTCATAACAAGTCTTGTTGTTCTCATTCTTATATGCACGTAATATTTGTTTACGGTTTTCACCATCAGCACGATAAGAACAATGTACCCACCCCGAATTAGGTTCATCTAAATTGTGGAATTCCAATATCATCTGGTCAAACTCACAATTTTCCGAAATCCACTTTACTAACTCAGCGTTGCTCAATCCAAACACCTCAAAATCGGCCGCCTGGCCTTTGGCGTGCTGTGAATTTTTGCTTGAGCCTATGGCTTCGCATAGGTCAGGACTACGATACCCGCTAGATATGGTAACTACTTTACCATAATGGTCTCTGACTTTTTGTAAAACGTTTTCACATAATGCTTTTAAGGCATTCATATGGTCTTCACTAGGGTTATTATTAATACCCTTACGAATAGCCGTTTGTGAAGCGGTCATTTCTTTTAGACTAAAATTAGGACTTAATTTCATTTAGTTTTTCCTTTGCTTTTAATTTAAGCTTCTTTGCTTCTTTTAAGAGTTGCCAAGATACACTTGACCTATCTAATCTACGTTTCTGTTCTAAAATTTCAACTTCTTTTTTCATTTCTTTGTGTTGTTCTTTTAGATTCATATATTATCCTCTTGTTAGTTTTAATAACTTTTCTATTTGTGCCTTAATAATTGGCGCTCTGTTTGGCCAATGTATGTAAGGTTCATCACTCTTCATCAAGTTATATAAAAATGGTAATATCAGTTTTTCAATATCTTTGAATTTAGTTTTTACTTCTTCATCTGATATTTCTTTATTAATTGTATCTTTCTCTGCCACAATTTGCATAATTTCATTCATCATAGACTTGATAGATGATACATCTGATTTTACTTTAGATAATTCTACATTCTGATTGTCAATCGCTTGAGGGTCAATAGCAGGCTGTGAAGATGGTGCCTGTGATACTGGTGTCATTCCCCAATCATCATCTAGGTCAAAACCTCTCATATAATCTGGTAAATCTTTTGCCATTATTTTTTCCTCGCTTGACGTTTACGGTGTTTATCAACCACCTGTTTTGTTTTTATATCTTTGATAGACTTCTTACCATATCTATCTGCAAATGGACTGGTCGGGTGTGCTTCTGCAATTCTGGATAAGTTTTCTTTCCAGCCAGAGTCATTTTTCATACCACCAGTACCACTAACAATATTTATTGAAGTGATAAGCTGTTTTATGTGTTTGTTTTTCTTTAAATATGCCTCTTTATCTGCAATAGACATATAATCATCAAACACTTTACCAGTTTTAGTGTCTTCAAAGGTGTAAGTTGGCATTAATTACTCTTTAATGGGTCTTTAAATGTAAAATACTTATTAAGCATTTCTAATTGGTCATCATACTCAGCAATTACTTTTAACTCTTTTTCAATTTCAGTTAAAACATCGCCGTGTTCACCAATACCTACTGCTTTCTGCAACAAGACCTCAACATTCATTTTATGCTTGTCAATATGACCTTGAGCGTGTGCTTTTAGGGCTTCAATGATTTCATTTCGCATTTGTTTTTTTCTCCTTCAATATTCTACCATAGTTTGGCCACCCAAACTTGTCTGGTGATTCATCTACATAACGCCAACGTATCACGCCGGTGTTAGGATTTCTTTCATAAATTTTAGGCCTAGATGTATTGTTCTTCTTCGTTGCCATAAATTTTACCTTCTTTGTACCATTCTGGTACTTTTGCTGGACTTTTCCAAGTCGCAAATCTTTTCTTCTCTAGTATATAGTAGTTTCTATAACTAGCTACTGCGTCACCATCAACCTTACAATGTTCAGGCATTGCTGGTGTAGGTTCAGTTGCAATTTTATTTATTTTTGCATTTTTAGGTGGGTGTGCTAATACTTGACCTAACTTTTGAATTGCTAAATGGTCTTCGGTATGATTATATCTTTTCTTATATTCTTCATTCAAAGCCATCATATGTTTGTATAACCACATATAGTTATAAGCAGATTCAAATAACCATATTGTACTAGTGTGTTTTATCCAACCTGCTTTGTATAATAGTGGTTCTAAATTAGAATTGGGGTGTTTCCACCTTTTTATCTTTCTACCATTTTTAGTTTTGTCATAGTATTCTGTACCGTCTAATACACGGTGAGCAGTTGACAATAGTTGTGCTGATTCTAATATCATCTTAACAACGTGTTTATCACACGACATTTCAGCAGCCACTTTAGGGTCTTTATGCAAATAAAATACGTTCATAATTATTCCTAGTGTAAATGTTTATTATATAAGTCCGTTCTACCAAACTTTTTACATAGTTTAGAAAATACACTAAACCAGAAGTTCTTAGCCCAATCTGATTGAGCATTACTACAAGCCTTAGCAGCGCTGTTAATCAAACGCTCCTGAGTCTCTTTACCACCATATAGACGGTTTATATCATCAATTGTAATCATACTCTCATAATACCACATAATAGTTGCCTTGTCAAGCCTTATTTACCTATACTTGTACCATTTGTTATAATAGACCTCATAATACTCGCACCAGGACTATTCCAGTCTATGACTTTCTTACAGCCGGTGTCGGAAACACACTTATATTTGGTACAACTGGTCAAAATAGATACCAGAAAAATCATCAATAGAAATCTATTCATTTTTTAGGCCTGATTCGATATACCTTGACGGTTTCTTTTCCGTGTCAGTAGGCAAATCATTCCACTCCATAATTTGGTCTAGTTTAATTCTGATTGCGTCAGGATCCATACCTAGGTCTTGAAGTTCTTTAGTACCCATTTGTCTAAAAAATTCTTCATAGTCCCTATTCTTTAGGTCTCTTTTACCTAGTTTGTTAAAAAAGTCTTTATAAACTTTTTGCTTATCTCGGAGGTCTTTCGCTCTAGCTTTTGCGTTAGCAGCCTCTTTTTGCCAATCTTTGTTCCTTTTTGCACTCGCCTTTTCTTCGTCTTTAATCTTTTGTTTTTCTGCTCTGGCATTCTTCCAAGTCCTCAATGATATGTTAGCCGCTATCAATAATAATACAGCCAATGGGTCAAATACAAATATTAAAACCATAATGGCATATCTTACTGCCTCATCAAAATGGTCTTTTGCATTATCACCATATATTAATTCTGCAATATACTTTAACGGACCAACCTCTGCCTCTATCTTTTGTTGGTCTAATTCTATTGTAGATTTTTCTTTATATAATTCTGCAATCTTATTTGTGCTTGCCTTAATCTCTTCTTTAAGTAAATTTCTTTCTTCTTCTTGTTTACGTCTCTCTTTTAAACCTCTTGTAGCATAATCATTCTTTAGATATACTTCAATTGACTTGTCTAATTGTAATAGAGTATCTTCAGCACGTTTTATATTACGTTCTTCTTGTTGTATCTGTTTATCAATTAAACTGGTTTGTATTGTAAAGTTAGCCTGTGGTTGTACACTATCTAGGTGTGCCTTTGATAAGAAACCAAAGATACCCATAGACGTTATAAAAATTAAAACTATAACAGCAGTTGTTAAATATGCTTTTATAGTTTTAGGTACAAGACTATTACGCCAATTGTTATACAACCAACTGGCTGCTACAAGTTTACCGACTTCTAGTGCTGAACCCATTGCAATAATAGGCACATATGCACCGGCGAATATAGTAGCAAGACCTATAATAGAATAGCCAGCGGCTATAATAGATATAGAAATTGCACTAATAAAAGTTAATAGTATTCCGAACATAGTAGTATTTATTTCTTTTCTGGAGTGTCTAATTGCTCAACTTGATTCATCATATTAATAACTCTATCTGCATAATCAATTGTTGTTGAAAATGCTTTTAATGTTTTGATAAGTTTAGTAGAGTCTAACTTTTGATTTTTTGCCCACATTTTAGCTCTCATTATTCTAAAGTCTTCGTATGCTGGGTGTTCATTCAAAAGTCTAATATATTCTTTTACTGAATCACATTTAGTTTCAAACTTTCTAACACCCCAACCAGGCCATTTTTTCATACCCTCTGGTAATAAATGTGGTGCTGTTGATTTAAATACTCTGATACCAAATAGATTGTTTGCCTCTTTAGCAAATCTAGATTCACCCCAACCAGACTCTAATACAGCCTGACCGACTAACATTTCTATTGGTACTCTTTTGTCAACTGGTGTTGTAAAGTTTAAATAATCAACACAATAACCAAGTTCTTTTACAAACTCTTTTCTATTCTTGTATTTCATTTCTTTTGATACAAGACCAAGGTTTTGTGCCCAAGCAGTATGCTCTGCTCTTAATTCTTCATTTGCCCATTTCTTAGCAAGTGGATTAGGATAAAAAGTACCTGCACCATAAACTATTGCTAATACAAGTATAGACCAAAATACTCTTTTGGTCCATATCCAATATACATTTTCAGGTTTTATAGCAGTAGCCTTTTCAATATCTTTCATTACTTTTTTTCTTTTTATCATATTACCTCTTCATTGCTATGTACTCAAAACCTGTAATATCATATGGTTCTTGTTCGCCATATTCTGACCAACTACCAACTGAAATAGGTTTCATACGTTTTTGAGTGAATACGATATTAGGATTATTTTCCATAATCTTATTCATTTTTTTAAATATTTTTTCTGATTGTTTTTCTGTAAAGTTAGCGGCTACATCTGTTGCCCAATTACCAGTATAGTAGGTAATTTTCTTTTCTTTACTTGTCTCAAACTTTTCTAGGTTGATTGGCACATTATTGATAATATGCTTTAGATGGTGGTCTAGTTCTTTCGTCTTTCTCATTATATAGTCCTCTCACGTTGATTATTACAAGCCAAGACCAAGGGTCTTCGCTTTCTTTTCAAAAGACCAGAATAAAGCATTATGATTTCCTGTGTCTCCCAAATTTTGCATTTGATATAGGTGTACCATTTCGTGGCACAACGTATCAAGAAAGTATTGAAAGCTTGGATACTTTGGTAACATTTCAAGTTTATATTGTCTTGTACCTTTTCTCTTCCACTCCAATATGTTAACTTGCCCAACACATTTTTGTCTAGCAAGTTCTTTGATTTCAACATCATTGAACGGTGATAATTTACCACCAAACATTCCCTCATTGATGTATCTGAAATATTGTTTAATTGATTTATAGGTAGTTTTATATTGTCTCTCGCCAGAGGCATTTACACCTCTTTTGATAAGTTTTTTGACTTTGAGTTTTTTACTTGTAAGTTTTGGCATTTGTTATTTACATTCATAGGAGCCACCTTCAAGTAATTTACACTTATATACTTTGTCTGCGTTTTGTCTCATTTCAGAGGCAATACCTTCAAGTATATTTGGTAAATGTTTTTGTACAACAAAAGACATTTCTGTTGCAAACTGATATACCAATTTTTGCATTTCAGCTTCAAGAACGGAAGTGTCAACATTATTACCTTGTACTTTTTGAGTAATAATATGACCAATAACAGCCGTGTTGTACTCATTCGCTTGTACAGATTTTGCAAAGGCATTTAAACCTAACCACAAAATCACTAAAGCAAATATCAATTTTTTCATAATGTAATCTCCTATATTATATTTATAGGTATAGTATATCAAATCCACGACTAAAGTCAAGCACTTTTTTATTAAAAAAAGCAGTAAAAATCAACGTTTTTTGTGAATTTTGTTCTATTTTTGTTCTGGTTTATAGAATTCATCATTCCAACCAAACGCTTCCTTAACAACTGATTCACTTAAGCCTTTATAAACCTTGTTCAGTTTCTTATCTTTCATATTCAATAAGACCTCTGCTTCTGATTTATGAAGACCCTCTAATATCTGAATAAACATTGTCTCTTTTTGTGTTTTTGTGGTTTCCGGGTCTGCACCCTCAACAAAATGCCACAATCTTTTAGACTCTTGTCTCAACATTGTATGCTCAGTACCAAGAGGTGCTTCGTTAGCAATGTAAGGTGGTGTACCTGATGGTAATGACCACTTGATATTAGGGTCAAAAGAACCTTTTAGAATCATTCTTAAAGCTTCAGAATTGTTTTCCTGTAATACTTTAATCTTCTTTGGTTTATCTTTTGCGTTATTAACTTTAGTTAGAATTTCAGCAATCGTTGGTTCTGCTGAGCTGACTATACCTTGACCAGCGTCCATAGATTGTTTAGGCATAATACCTAATCTTGATTGATGTTCCATAATTTGTTTATCGTTTTCTGCCATAATTTTCTCCAATTCGTATTCCTATTTATACTTCTTTAAATACTTCTTTTTGTACCACTTATAAAATGTCTTGTCTGTAAATATCTCTGCAACCTCACTTGCTGGTACTTGGTCACTTCTTATACAATCAGCTAGAGATTGATACTCATATGTATCCACTTTTCTGGTCATTTTTTTACCTTTACTTGCCTCTGCTAATGTCATTACAAACCTATTATTCTTTTCTTTAATATTTTCTGACAATGTGTTTTCTCAACGCTCTAGTCAATTCTTCTATCTTATCTATAATTGAAATCAAGCTAGGGTCTGTAATATATTTACCTGCCTCTTTAGCTTGGTCTCTTAATGCGTCATATTCTTTAATTGATATTCTCACCATTGGTGTAGTATCTCTTGTCGATTCGTTCTCAAACGTCTTATCTACTGAATTGTCATCTGTCATAAAAACCTTTTTGTTACCAAAAATAGAGGAGGGCGGCATAAGCCGCCCTTCCCTTTGTCGTTTAATTATGCTGAGTAAGCAGTTTGCTTACCGAACACAGCGTTGATACCAGCAGCGATAATCGCTTTTGATGGTGTACCAACTCTGTAAGAAACACCTTTTGATGTTCTATTTTCATAAATCATCAATCCTTCGTTTCTTAATTTCATCACCATTGAAGCTGGTGATTGTAGGTCAAATTTGTTTCTCAAAGTTTTCCAAGAAACTTCTCCGCCTTTTGTGAAAAGGTTTCTTACCTTTTCTGTTTTTGATAGCTTAGTTCTAGCCATTGTTGTATCTCCTTCTTTAAAGATATTATTTAAAAAGTTAAACATTATTGTTTACCTTACCTTTCTCTAGTGTTAACGTCACCACACGATTCAGAGTACATAGCGAACATTTGTTGTATGCCCTCCAGAATTCTTTAGTCAAGGTCAAAATCGGGGTCAAACATATCACCACCGTCCCTTAAATAGTCTAATTCTTTTTTTAAGTCTTTAGATAACGGATTTGTTGCCGGTTTTGGTTTTTCTAAAAACATATCGTAAGTTATCTTGGCAGTTCTAAAGTTACCATCTTTGTTAACTTTTAAGTTTACCATCTTCTCACTTAACAATTGAGCTGGGTGTGCCATATCAAAATCTCTATATGCAAGACCTCTAATAGTATCAATTACAATTGCAAGGTCTTTTGTAAAGTTGTGATTTTGTGTTCTCATACCAGCGTCAACAAATTTCTTTAATAATTCAAATCCTATTTCATCTACCAAAGTCTCAACAAAGTCTTTGGTTTGTTTCTTTTTTAATTCCTCAGCAAATTTCGTATCTTGTTGTTGTTTAACTTCTCTTTTACGTTTATGCTCTGGAAAGAATATGATGTTATCATTCGGCAATTATTTCTCCTTTGAAATTAACTTTTTTTTGTTTTTCAAAATGTTCTACTAACTGATTATAACCACCAATTAATTCACCATCAATTTTAATTTGAGGCATTGCTCTAACATTCTTACCAATATCCTCAATTAGTTTACTAGGGTCACCACCAAAGTCTTTCTCTAGTGATTTCTCTTCGTATTCCAAACCAAGGCCTTTTAACAAGGCCTTAGCCTTTGTGCAATAAACACAATTAGTTTTGCTGTATACCGTTATTGTCATTTTTATTACCAATTTTATCCCACGCTAATTTAGCCTGCGACTTTATATTGTGAGCGTCAACAGCTTGTTCAATAGTGTAGTTATACATCTTATT
>JAAOEI010000560.1_pt1 | contig 14237 bp, 20 predicted proteins | sample 7059261 | NCBI WGS metagenome assembly JAAOEI01 (sample SAMN14008812, study PRJNA610033) | viral metagenome | isolation source: viral particles filtered from seawater | place: China: Hangzhou Bay, Yangshan Deep Water Harbour | collected 2017-10-31
GACCAAGATATCCAACAACTTCGTTCACAGTTGAACTCAGTCAAGGTGGATGGTGCATTGTTGAACAGTGCTTCCAAACACAAGGCGATAAATCCTGATCAGGTCGTGAGACTTGTCAAGGACAAAGTCAGATTGAACGATGCTGGTGACGTAGAGGTCATTGGTGACAATGGCACACCTAGATACACTGATTCTGGAGAATTAATGGGCGTTGATCAATACGTCAATGAGTTCTTGTCACAGAACACACATTTCGTCCAAGCAGGACCAAGTGGATCAGGAGCAACATCAAACACCAACGCGAAGTCAGTGCAGGAAGTGGACCCCTCAAAACTGGATCTAAATGATCCACAACAGAGAAGGATCTACAAGGAAATGAAACAAAAAGGTGTTTCAAATCCCAAGTTCTTCTAAATTAACAAATAAAGGAGAATAGCAATGGCTATTAATACTACTAGTACACATGGTGCTCTTTTAACAAACATCTTACAAGAAGCAGTATTCACTGCATCAGAAAGATCTATCGCTGGTAATCTTGTAAAAGTGTTTGACATGACAGGAACACCAGGTTTAACAAGTCAGGTTCCAGTATACCCAGAAGTTTCTGCTTCAGGTTTAACTGAAGGAACTGACATCACAGCACAGACAAGTGTTAACCCAACTTCAGTAACAATCACTGCATCAGAAATTGGTGTTAGAGCTGACTTAACTGACTTATTAAGAGAAAGTTCAGGCAGAGACGTTGCGGCTGACGTAGGTAGAATACTTGGTAACGCAATCGGTGAAAAAGTTGACGCTGACGTTTTCGATCAGTTCGATTCATTCACTACAAACAGATTGGGAACAGGTGGAACAGACCTTACTCCAGATTTAATCTTACAAGCAGTATACAAGTTAAGAGCTCAAAACGCTCCAACTGATGCTGACGGTGATTACTTTGGTGTGTTTGCTCCAGCGGCGATCCACAATGTTGCTAAAACATTAACGAACGCAGGTTTCTCAACTTCAAGCAACGCAATGAGTGACTTAGGTAACAACATCTTAAGTTCTTCTGCTTACTTGGGTAGAATCTACAATGTTAAATTGTTCATGACAACTGCGGTTGACGTTGACAGTGCTAATGATTCAATCGGTGGTGTATTCTCACCAGAAGCATTAGGTCACGTGATCAAGAGACCAATCGTTGTTAAAGAGCAATATGATGCATCATTAAGATCTACAGAATATGTTGCCACTACTGCTAGAGGTAACGCTGTTCTTAAAGAGCAATATGGTTGCAGAATCAAATCTGAAAGTTTAGTAGACTAATTTTAGGAGACTAGACCTCGGTTTATAGGAAAGGGCCTCCGGGCCCTTTTCTTTTTAAATGTGTCGCCAGTTTTTTCTTGTTTTGATTAATGAAATGTTTGCTTGTGAAACATTATATTTTCTTGCTAAAAATAAAGTTGATTGACAACTTTTTCTAATATCTAAAACATCTTGTTTTGAAAGTTTTTGATGTCCTTGTCTAGATTTCAAGACACTGTCAATTTGATTAATTGATCTATCGCCTAGCCAAAGATGTGTGGGATTGACACAACTAGGGTTATCACAGGTATGGCATACTTCAGTTTTTGGATATTGTAGGATTTTGCCATTCATATATTCATAAATCCATCGATGGGCATATATCAACTTTGCGTTGACTGAAAATTGTCCATAGCCATTTTTAACTTTATAACCAATCCATTCCCAACAACCTGTGGTGTTATTGATCTTGACTTTGTCAATGAAACGTTGTAAAACAGTGTTCATATTACGAGTGTACGATATCTTATAAATATTGTCAAGTTAAGAAGGACTTAACACAACCATATAAGGAGGGACCTACAATGGCCAACATGTCACAAGACAGTGACTTACTTGAATACGAACCGGACATCCAAAATTTCGGCATACAATCATTTTCAGACCTACACGTAAAATCAACAAACGACATACTTCGTAAGTTGCGAATAGAGTGGTGGCCTCGTGCTACATACGGAAGATACGACATCACCACAGGCACTTACACAGAGATGGACAACAACCTGTTGACATACAGCCAATTCACCAAAGCGGCAGTATACCACGTGTTGAGTGAATATATTTTTCCGCGTCTTTCAACATTCTCTCCAGATGGAGATGTGTTCAGGGAGAAGATGGTGCACTACAAAGAAAAGTTTGCACTAGAGTTTGCAGAAATATTAAAAGATGGAGTTGAATACGATTACGATTCAAGTGGTACAATAGAAAATTCAGAGAAACAGGCTACACACTTCAATCGTCTCGTTAGATAGAGATGAGTGCAAGAGAATTAATAGCGGAAGACATCAAGGAACAACTGATCAACATGTCAGACCCAGCGCCTGGCAATGTCACACGGGAGTTCTTTGAATTTGAGAAACTGGCTATAACACAATATCCAGCGATCCTTATAGTAACGGGCAATGAAGAACGCACAGACGTGTCAATGTCAGAAAGACAGGGCATCCTACAGATAGAACTGAGATGCTTCGTGCGTGGCAATGAACTTGACACCAAAAGGAATCAATTGGTTGAAGTCATAGAACAGACATTGGAAGGATCAAGGGGTAGGAACTTAACAAAAGACAAGGACGCAACACACTATGTGGAGACACGTGTGACAAATGTTGAAGTCATAGAACGTAATCCACCGATCGGACAGGTAATCGTCACGGTTGAAGTGGAATACATGTACAAGAGAGGTAATCCATAATGCTTAGAGAGATGTACGACAAAAATGGGAATTCTCATCTAGTCCCGAGCGAACAGGTTCAGGACAAGTTGAAATCAGGTTGGGTGTTTTTTCAAAAACCTGTCTCACCACCAGTATTGGAAGAGAAGAAAAGCACCACAAAAACTAAATCTAAAACCAAACGACCGAGAGCCACGATGCGCATAACCAAGGCAGAGGCGGAGGTCATAAAACCAAATGAGGAGAACAACTAATGGCAAATAATACAACTGCATATGCAGGTACTTCAGGTGTGGCCAAGTTCGATGTTGGTGGCTCCGCTACTACTATCGCATCGGTTATATCATTCACATTAACAAACACAGGTGACGTAATTGAAACTTCAGCAATGGGTTCGACTGCTAGGACATATGTTCCAGGTCTTACAAATGCAACTGCTTCAATGAGTCTATACTTTGTTGATGGTGATTCAGCACAAGCGGCTTTACAGTCGGCACCAGGCGCGGCGGCGGCAACAGTAGAACTTTACCCATCAGGTGAGACTACAGGTCAAAAATTAAGTGGCGAAATGATCGTTACTTCATTCGAGATATCAGCGGCCAATGATGGTGCTGTGACGGCAGAAGTGTCAGGACAAATTACAGGAGCGTTGACAGTAACGAACCTATAATGTTAAACTTTGTCTTTAATTCAGGTAGATTTCAGAAAAACGTCAAGAGGGCGGTTGAAAACACCACCAAGGATGTTTCTGAAGCACTGTTTAAAGATATTGTCCGTAGGTCGCCTGTTAGATCAGGTCAATTCAAGAGAAGTTGGAGTAAGTCAGGGACGGGCACAAGATACAAGATATCTAATCCACAGACTTACGGCGGCGCACTTGAACGTGGCAGGAGCAGACAGGCACCTAGGGGCGTGGTCAAACCAGCGATCAAAAACTTAAAAACAATAATATAATCAGGAGATAAGACATGAACATAACGGACAAGATAGCAAAACACTACCAAGCATCAATTGGTGGAGAATTGCAAAAATACGAGTGCAAGGAATGGGACTGTGACATATATTTCAGGACCACCTATCCACTCAAAGACGAGAGCAAGATATTGGAGTTGCAATCACAAGGCAAAACAGTGGAAGCACTCGTAGAAAGTATCGTGACAAAAGCCAGAGACAAAGATGGCAAGAGAATGTTCCACGATGCTGATAGAATAAAATTGATGAATGAGGCTGACCCACAAACGGTTATCAAGGTGGCCACTGCAATCAATAATGCGAAAGTGACCGCTACACAGGAATCTATCTCAAAGGAATAGGTTCCAGTGTTGAGTTGCGATTTGTAATGATACTGGCAGATCGATTGAAGAAATCAGTCGAGGAAATCTTACAAATGACAACACTGGAGATTGATCTCTGGGCCGGTTATCTTTTGTATGAAGACAGGGAGAGTAAAAAGACTATGAACAGACAAAAGACCGCACCACAACCTAGGAGGCGTAGATAATGGCCACGACCACTGAAAAATTATTACTGGACATACAGGTCAAGAACACCCAGGCATTGGGTAGATTAAATGGACAGTTAGCAAATTTAAATTCAAGTGGTTTAAAACTTGGTACGGTATTAAAAGGTGCCGCGGCAGGTTTGGCGGCATTTGGAGCAGTCAAGGTTGGCCAATTCATAATCAACACTACCCAAGAATTTGAAAACCTTAATACAACACTAGCATCGGTCACAGGATCAACAGAAAAAGGTGCTGAAGCATTTGGATTCATAAGTGAGTTCGCTACCAAAACACAATTTGGCGTTGACGACTTAACCAAAACTTTCATTAAATTGAAAGCGGCTGGTATCGAGCCAACAGAGGAACTATTAACAACTTTCACTGACACTGCCGCGGTAACAAATGATCAGATTGGATCTTTGGAAGCGGTAACAGATCTTTTTGCCAGATCTGTGTCAGGTGGTTTGGGTCTTGAAGACCTTAACAGGCTTGCTGACAGAGGTGTCCCGGTTTTTGCTATCCTAGAAGAACAACTTGGCCTTACTAGATTACAAATAAGTGAATTTGGTAAGACAGCAGAGGGAGCCAATAAAATCACGGCGGCCTTCCAAAAAGGTATCCAAGAAAGATTTGGTGGTGCAACAGAAAATGTCATCAATAACCTATCAACTTCGTTTTCCAACGCCAAGATCGCACTACAAGGTGTTGCATTTGAATTTGGACAAGGGCTATCACCCACATTAAAAGAAGCCGTAAATGGATTTACAGACCTCGTCAATAATAACAAGGAAACAATTGGTGCCTTGGGACAATTAGCGGGCACAACATTAAAATTACTGGTAGATGCATTGAACCTTGTGTTGAAAGCGATAGGTAAAGTTATCGATTTCTTCAAAGAATTCACTAGAGTTGTCACAGACACGGTCAAGTCAGTCACAGATTTCAAGAACAAAGTCGTCAATCAATTTGACAGCATGAAGAAGGGCATAGGCAACAAGATGAAAGGTGTCAAGGACACCATAGTTGGTTTCTTCAAGGACACCAGTGACGAAGTGGTTGGCAATTCGATCGTGCCTGACATGGTTGATGATGTCATCGCCGAATTTGTCAGGATGTCAAGGGAGGTCGAGAAACAGACGGTGCCAAGAAAATTCATAGAAGGTTTCGTCACAGCAGGTGGAGTGTTTGATGTATTGGAAGAGACAAGAAGGGCAGGTGAAAGGGCGTTTGGTGGTCTCGCAGATGCCATAACAGACTTCGTGATGACGGGTAAATTCAATTTCAAAGACTTCGCAAACTCTGTAATAAGAGATCTTGTGAGGATAGCGGCACAGGCCGCGATCACATTCGCTATCAAGAAAGCATTACAGGCATTTGGAGGTCCAGCGGGTGGCTTCCTTGCTGGTTTCTTGGCAGAAGGTGGAACTGCACAGGCAGGTAAGGCCTACGTGGTTGGAGAACGGGGACCTGAATTGTTCGTGCCTAGATCAACAGGCACCGTGGTACCAAATGATGCAATGGCAAACACAGTTGGTGGTGAGGTCAATGTAAACTTCAACATCAATGCAGTGGACGCCGCGAGCTTTGACGAATTACTACTATCAAGGAAGAATCTAATTGTTGGAACAATCCAACAGGCATTTAGACAGCAGGGTAGGAGACTAGCCTAATGGCATTGGAAGATAGGATCCAGACGTTGAACTGGAAGAGCAATTTTGAGACCATTCAAAACACCAGTCTAAATGGCAAAAATTATATCACGGATTATGGACACCAGTTCTGGAGTTTTACGATCCAAACTGTGCCACTCACAAGAGAACAATTCCAAAGTGAATTTGCGATCCTATTCAATGACATAGATGGAGGTGCAAAGATAAACGTCAAACCACCTATTTTAAATGATGCCGAGGGACGTGTTGGATTTACAGACCCTTCGTCATTAGGAGCACTGACGGCATCATCGGCGAAATCACCATTGACAAGTACAATAGGTGTTGATTTAGTTACTAGTGCAACCGCAGGAATGCAATTGACATTTGGAGACTTTGTTCAATTCTCAACACACAACAAAATTTACATGATTAACGGAAATCACAGCCTAGACCCAGATGATTATGGTGGTGCACCCACTGAAGGATCTTTTAGTATAACTCCACCATTAATTTCATCGATATCCAGTGGTACAAACATCAATTTTAACAACCTAGCAGTAACAGTGATAGGTGTAGGAGAAACTTCAGAATATTCAACTGACCAAGATGGATATTTTGTTTTTGAAAAAGAAGTAAGGGAGGTTGTTTAATGTCAATTTCGGCAGGCCAAACATTTACAGGTACAGGCACCACTGTGACTTATAAAGATTTAGCAGTCACTAGTAGGAATTTTAGATTAAGCAACATAGACAGTTCACAAACTTTCAAACAAAAATATCTTTCACAGAGATGGCAATTTGAATTATCAAGTCCGCCAGTGCTTAGGTCCGAGGCGTTTGAAATAATGAGTGCTTTGCGTAATAATAGGACAAATAGTTTTATTTTACCCACTATCAGTAACACAAGTGGCACAGCAAGTGGCACCATCACTGCACAATTGATATCAAGTGTAACGCCAGATTACAATTATACCAAAGGTAGCACAACTGTTCCTGTGGCGGGTGGCACGGGCACTATAAAAAAAGGCGATTTCATTAAATTTAGTGATCACGCCAAGGTGTATCAGGTTACAGGTGATGTAAACCTAGATGGTAGCACCATAGACAGCATTGGTATCTTTCCAGGATTATTTCAAGATTTAACATCTGGTGCAACTGTTGCCTACAACAATGTAAGTTTCACAGTTAGCCATGTAGGACAAGAACTTGAGATAGATACTGACGAGAATGGATATTACGAATATACATTAAACTTACAGGAGGATGTTTAGTGCCTAGGACTGATCTTACAAAAACACAATTAGCCAATCTAGATGATAGAACATTGAGATTGATAGATCTGATTAGATTGGAACTACCAGATGGCAGTATAAAACGTTTCACAAATGCCGAAGCGGATGTTACCAGTAAGGTGGTCGATGGTTCTACATCTGAAGTTTATCTGACAGGACAAGGATATCTAAATCATGGCCCGGTGCCATTGACTTCGCAGATCAATGCAAATAGGATAGAAATAACTTTTGATTCTACAGTAACTGATAGTAGTGCGACACAACCTATTTCACGTATTCTGTTAAACAACACAATCAGTGGTGGTAGCGTGATAATATCAAAACGACTTGTTCAATCAACAGAAACCAATTTTAATGCCAATCCCAGCCATGGAGTTGAGTTTATTGTTTTCAAAGGGTTAATGGACAATGTTTCATACAAAGTAACGAACACAGAAAGCACTGTAACATTGTTCTGTGGTGGTCCATTTGCAAACTTTGATAGGACTTCGGTATATGGGTTCACAAACACTGCATCACAACAGAAGAAATATCCAAATGATACAGGTTTTGATTTCAGTGCAAATAATTTCCAAAACATAAGGTGGGAGGAATAATGGGTATTTTCAAAAAAATATTTAGGGCAGTAACCAAACCAATCAAGGCCATCGTTGATCCGGTTATAGACCTAGGTACCAGTGTTGTAAAGGCTGTAATATCACCTTTCACTGGTGCATTTGATTTGCCTGACACAAGCATCAACACAGAGGTTACCAGTGCGGCCATAAAAGCGGCCACAACTGTAAATTTCAATGCGGCCAATAGGCCAATGCCAATACTATACGGAAACAGATTAGAAACTGCGACTATTCCGGTGTTCATAGGCACACATGGAGACAACAGTGCAGATACCTCACCACAATATCTTTACATGGCGGCTGTGATATCACAAGGCTTTCATGGTGCTTGTACAGATATCGGTGTGAATGGTGCGATGGGCAGTTTGATTTCAAGGATATTGATAGACGGCAAACCAGTTCACCTAGGTGGCCTTTCAAACACTGCCAATCCAAATTATTCGCAAGGATATGATGGTTCCACTGCACTGAACTTGACCGATTCGGATGGTGGTATATTTGCCAGTGGAAAAGGTGGAGTCCAACCTGCACAACACACAATCACCAAAGGCACTTTTGGCAACAGATTAAAAATACAATACTTCGATGGCAGTAGTGATCAACCGGTGTCAAGTTTATTGCGTGAACACCCTGACTGGGATGATGACCAAAATACCTTGAGCGGCGTGCATTACATTGCACTTAGATTCCTATTACAATCCGCTGATGAAGTAATAGGGGGTGGTGATGGTAATGGAACTTTTGGAAATCCATATGGTTCAGCGCCTTCCGTTGTTGTAACTACCAGTGGTCGTAGTATTCCAAACATCATATCAACAAAAGCAAATGATCCAGGTTATGAAGAAAGATTTGACACAGCCTATGCTGACAAGGGCATAACAAGGTATATCACATATCACAAACCAATCAATTTTCCCAATGCAAATGGAGAGATAGGTGGTGGTGGTTTCTCAACAGTCGAAAAGGATGCCAAACATGTTGAAACAGTTGGCACTACTGACAAAATACAGTTCACAAGATTCAATAGTTTCCAAGCCAAAAAATTCACTGATGGGTCAACACAACCACACAACATACACGATATATTGAACAGACTGGGTTGGACCTATGATTACGTGTTCTTTTATCCGGGAACAATAACTTTTGGCGCCTCGAGTGCAAGTACAACTTTTGGTGCTATTTCCACAACCGCTGGAAGTGGTGATGCCAATTACGCAAAGATATGGTTAAAGAATGTTGGTGGTAGTCATTATCAATTGGTGAGCAAGATACCTGGCGATTCAACTATTACTGCCTCAAGTGGTGCTTTCACTTTCTTTGGTTACACAGATGATGGCAACATGGAAGCACGTATCAATGGAGCATATCCTGGTGAGAATTTGGGCACAGATACCGCAGAATACAGATGGCATGGACCAGAATATTTGACACAACAGATCGAGAACGCACACTTGGATGGTGATGCAATGCAACTGCGTGTGAGGAAACGTGATACCGATCAAAATGATGTCTATGACATAACCAGTGTTGACTTGAACAGCGCCTCCAACTTCATAACATTGGGCATAACCAATGAGGACAGTTCAAAACCAGCGGACAATTTCTACACCACAGTGCCATTGGATGCTGAGGTAATTGTAGAGATAAAGAATGGCAGTACCAACACAGACAAATTTCCTACCAGTTGGAACGTAAGTTTCAGCACCGGTGCTTATTTGCCGGAAGGGTTGGGATATCAAGGATATAGACCTGATTTGAACGTTGTTGAATACATTGTGGATTACCTGTTGAATCCAGACTACGGGTTTGGTCTCACAATAGATCAATTGGATCGTTACAGTTTCCAACAGGCGGCGATAGCATGTGATAGGATACCAGAATTCTTTGATTTCGATAACACGATACACTATTATGGTGGTGGACAATTAGATGTATTCGATAGACACAAATACATGTATGGTGAGAACGCAACCACAGGTGCCAGCGCCAATGGTTCAAGTTTCAGGACCAACAACAATGGCCTTGACAGGCAGTTTATCATAGACACCGGCAAAACTTTTATCAATAATTTAAATCTAATGTTGGCCAGCATAGGTGCCAGTATGTTCTATTCAGATGGCCGGTTCCATATCAAAATCGAGAATGCTGGTGACCCAGAGGACAGTGAGAGGATACCACCTATCACTGCAATACCTCTCACCATGGTGGTGACAGATGACAACATCATAGAAGCGGCCAGTATTTCTACCAGTGCTTTGAATGATAGATTCAATCAGATCAAGGTTGATTTCACTGACGCCATCAACAATTCACAACCCAACAGCGTGTTGAGTCCTGATCCCGTGGAGGACAGCACCGACATAAGACAGAATTATTTGAACGAGGACAACGGCAAGATCCTTGAAGGCAGTTTCAGTTTTCCAGGTATCTTTGATAGACCAACCGCACAGAAACACGCCACATTGCTGTTGAAGAAGTCACGTGGACAACCACAGATATCAATGCAGTTGAATGCGGAAGCAATCAACCTAGCACCAGGTGACTTCATAAGATTGAACAGTGTGGCCTTAGGTGTCAACGATGTGTACAGGATAACTGACACCAGCATGAATCCGGACCATACGGTAAACATCAATGCATTCAAACACGTGCCTGACTTCTACGATGTCACTGAGACCGGACAGATATTTGAGGCACAACGAGACATCCTAAACGGTTAGTTGTAGGAATCTTTCCGGGGTCATCCAAGCCACGTCGTTACCAAAATAACCTTTGCTCCTCTCATGCACAAATATCAGTTGCACTCGGCGATTGATTTGTTCTATCAATTTCATTTTGGCATTGGTCTGTTTGCCCGGTTGGTGATCCCGCCACGTGTATTGTTCGTCGTATATGGAGCCATTGCTCTCTCCCCAATCACATCCTAGAACATAAACAGGTGTGCGTATCAAGTTCATGGCCACGTTCAATGCCAGGGTGCCGGAGTCGTAATAGTTGATGTCTGAACGATGGTATCGGAAGTGGTCCCGTTCACAGGCCCGGCGTGTCCAATATTGCACTCCCTCCTGTGGTTCGATCAATGCCACGCACTGCCGATCATATGCACACACATGGTCCACTGATCTATGTTGTTCTATGAAATTGCAACCTATCTCCAAGGGTTGTCGCGGTATGTCAAGGAACTGCCTCACACTGGGACCATTGAACCATACCACCGCTTCTTTACCACCCATCATCGTGAATATTTAAATACCAGTGAGGTCAGTGAGCATGAAACAATCCCTATTCGAACAACGACTTGAAGAGTTGGGTTATCAGCGTCGACCGTTGGGCAGGACGGAGGGGCGTGGTTATCGCAACACCGTGACCGAACACGATTGGCTAGTACCCAGACGCACACCCCAGTGCAGGCGAAGGATCCACACTGGCGAATTGGCCAAATACTGGCAAGGCCGTAGAACGCTCAAGTGCCTGTATTGCAGTTACAGATTCCCTGATTAAATATCCTCGTATATCTCCTGATATACGGATCAGTGCCCTGGCTATAAACATTTTGTCTGGATTGGGGCACTGGTCTTATTTTCCCTTTATAGTATATCGTCTATCCTTTTGCCATATGATGGGTACATGATCTCTGATAGTTCCCAATGTTGATCACGACTGAGCCATTTTATGAATCCGTGCTCCTTACATCTCAGGCACGAGTAGTGACACGAATTGGATGTCTCTTGTAGGAACACCTCACATTCATCATTGCATTTCTTAAGAAACTTTAATTCTTCAGTCATTACAATACATCATCTATGTCAACACCTTTTGCGGTTTTCAGTATGGTGTTGGCCGTGCCTGTCGCTATCTGATTCATGTTTCTTTGGTTTGAACTTAGGTAGCCTCGATCACCTCTCAAAGGCACCAATATTTTTTTCTCTTTGTGTATCAGGATAGCGGTGTACTTGTGGTCTGCCGGCTCTGGCACCAGCAACACACTCAATCTCTTGACAGTGTCACCTTTGCCTTGTCGGTATCCTGGCATATAGCATTTACTGGCTTTGATGTCCCGCACTTTGTAGCCAGCGTTCTTCAACTCCTGGCGGGTCTGCTTGACCAACTCGTAGTGTGGTGATGACCATTCCGTGGTTGTGAGATTTCTTTTGAAGTGTGCCCATTCGGTGTTCATCAGTGCCCTGTATTTTTTCAACTGTTTGTTCTTGCATATGGTTATGTTCAATCTTAAATGCTCCAGGTTGTCGTTGATGTTGTTGAACAGGTCAAGTTTGGTCCATTGCCAATCTTTTGGTAAATCTTGGTGGCAATGGCTAATCTTATCTGCCTTCGTAGGCTCCGCCTCTTCTTTGACGCAGTCAAAATGGATTACTGATTGCTCACCGGCAATCTGTAATTTGTTTTTATTTGTTGTTATTATGTTGTTAATGTTGTTATTGTTTGCCATATTTTCCTCCTAATTCACAATTATATATTGGATCGCGTACAAAGAGCAACCAAAATGTGGTTCGAGGCGTGTGCGTGTGTCTGTGTGCGTTTAAAGGTATGATTTAAAGGGAGGTTGCCCAGCAGTCTTTAGGATTGTAGTATGGCAACTATGTATCGATAGGGTGCCAAGCAACCAACAGTATTTACAACGCACACAACTGCGGATTAGATTACCGACCCGGTTGACTGATTGGCCTAAATGTGCTACTATTATGAATACTAGAAAGTATGGCACTGTGGGTATTATCCTTTTTGTTAAGTTAGCGGTATCCAGCCCATGGTGTCCTATAAAAAGCAAGGAGAAATAAAATGAAACAGTTAGCAATATTCGTCGCGTTGATCTCACTCACAGCGTGTGCCTACAACCCTAAAGTTGACACACACGGCAGGTCAGGCACCTTCACGGAGGACCAGGCCAGCGAGATCACCAACGACATACAGCACTGCCGACAATTCGCTGACGAACACACGTTCAGGATCTACGACACGCTCAACCAAGGTTGGGGTGCCTACTTCCACTACGCCACGCTGGGCATCGTGCCCAAGCGTGAGTCGGTGTACAAGCGAAGGGTTGACGACTGCCTTCGTGGTCGTGGCCATTCAGTGGTGCGTTAAATAGAATCTGGGTGTGCCAGACACTTCTGTGTCACGTGCTCTTATAAGTGGCACACCCCGATGCCGGGCGGCAGTTCTTCATATCTCCTTGCAGGGAATGACTCCTTTCTGTCGCCTGGTCATGACCCGGCTTAAATACTGCGATGGCAACGCAGTACGACATCATATACGCAGATCCACCCTGGCACTACGCCGCACGTCGCACAGGCACCAGTTTTGGCGGGGGAGTAACAGACAAGTATCCCACGATGCGCACAGAGGAGATAGCCCAATTACAGATACCGGCCGCTGATGACAGTGTGCTGTTGATATGGACCACGATGCCCTACCTGGATCGATGCATAGGCACCATAATACCCAGTTGGGGATTCAGATACATCACTTGTGCATTCACCTGGATCAAGACCAACAGGAACACGGGTAGACCTTTCGCGGGAGTGGGCAACTACACCAAATCAAACGCAGAGTTATGCTTGTTAGCGAAACGGGGACAGGGCATCGCAAGGCAAGCCAGAGACGTGCACCAAGTCATAATGGAGCCCAGGAGGGAACACTCGAGGAAACCGGACCGGGTCAGAGACGACATAGTTAGGTTGTTCGGAGACAGGCCCCGATTGGAAATGTTCGCACGTACCCAAACCCCAGGATGGCAAGTGTGGGGCAACCAAACGGATCGATTTTGACCACCGTAGACCACCTCTTCGAACACATAGATCTCTACCAATCATTGCAGGAGATAGAAGACCACATAGCCGCTGACCTACACAGGCGTAGTATCAATGCAGTGATAGTGAATCCACGGACCCCACAAGAAGACATGATAGACACAGACGAGTTCATCACAACACGAGAACTAAGACTTATGTTGTATAACGACAGCAGATGTCCAGAATGGTTAAGGCGTGAGATCATTTGGGCAGAGTTGCGGAGACCAGTTTAGATTACCAAACAGGCTTGACCGAACCGCCCGTGTGTGCTACAATTAGATATGAACAAAGGAGGTAATAACGAATGCAAGATGAACTCAAAGACATCGCAACACATCTCGAGGGTATTGAATACAACACCAGAGAGCAAACAAGCGAAGTCAACAACAACGCTGTTGAAGAACTACATCACATACAATGGCAGTTGACGAGGATAGCCAACACACTGGAGCAAATGGCTAAAAACAAATAGGCTCCCAGGCAAGGAAATGACAAACGGTTTCCTTGCGTTTTCCCACAACATTACCACTACAAACACACCAATACGACGCTGTCATAACGCTGTAAAGACGCAGTAGATATGATGGATAAGGTGGCTTATGATACTAGGGTTTGGCATCTCCTTT